>Ga0116153_10003531_pt1 | contig 10930 bp, 11 predicted proteins | sample AD_UKC028_MetaG_FD_89896 | JGI IMG/M metagenome (GOLD analysis project Ga0116153, IMG submission 89896) | Active sludge microbial communities of municipal wastewater-treating anaerobic digesters from USA - AD_UKC028_MetaG | ecosystem: Engineered > Bioreactor > Anaerobic > Digestate | place: USA... | reverse complement strand
TCCCCGAGCTTCACGGACCGTTCCCTTTGTCAGCAAGACCATCGGTGTCCCGCTCGCAAAATTGGCAGCCCAAACCATGGTCGGAAAATCCTTGAAAGATCTCAAATTTACCGAAGAAATCGTACCCCGGCATGTGGCGGTGAAGGAATCTGTGTTTCCTTTCGTGAAATTTCCCGGGGTGGATATCATTTTGTCACCGGAAATGAAGTCCACCGGTGAGGTCATGGGGATCGACAAAGATTTTGGAAAAGCTTTCTACAAATCCCAGGAAGCCGCCATGTCGCGTATCCCGCGCAAAGGGACGGTCTTCATCAGTGTAAAGGATAACGATAAGCCGAAGATTGCCGAAATTGCCAGAGATTTTCACCGGCTCGGGTTTAAGATCGTTTCGACCAAGGGGACCACGCAGGTTTTGAAAGATTATCGGGTGCCCGTTCAGGAGATTTTGAAAATTGCGGAGGGAAGCCCGAATATTGCAGATTGGATCCGAACAAAGAAAATGGATCTTATTATCAACACCCCGAGCGGTAAAGGGCCGATGCTGGATGAATCTAAAATCCGGTCGCTTGCGGTTTCTTTTAATATCCCGTGCATTACGACGCTGAATGCCGCCAGGGCGGCAGTCTGTGGCCTTCAGGCGATTCGCAATGAAGAACTTGAAGTGAAGTCGATCCATGATTATCATGGACTGAAAGCAGCCAGGGTTTAAGCGATGCCTAAAAAAATGTGCGATGAAGTCGTCAGCATTCTCGAGAATCGGAAGGTAAACGGCAAATATTATAAATTGACCTTCCAGTCAACGTTGCTTTCTCAAAAAGTCCAGCCGGGCCAATTCCTGCAGATCCGCATCAATCAAGGCAATGATCCTTTCTTGCGCCGTCCGTTCAGTTACTATCGCGTGATTGGCAAACGCGTTGAATTGCTCTATGAGATTCTGGGCCGTGGTACGGATGTTCTTTCGAAAAAGAAAAAAAACGATGAGTTGCAAATTATGGGCCCTTTAGGCAAAGGATTTTGTAAGACGATTGGTAAAAAGAAACGATTATTAGTAGCCGGCGGGGTGGGTGTGCCGCCGCTGGTTTTTTTGGCCGAAAGATATTCGACCGACTATCTTCTCATTGGGACGAAATCTAAATTGGAAGTGTTGCCAAAACATGAACTCAAGAAAGTGAAAGCCGAGATTCTTTATGCCACGGAAGATGGTTCTTATGGCAGTAAAGGAATGGTAACGGCTCTTTTGGAAAAGATCATCATGCATGAAGACCCAAGGGGATTTTTTATCCAGACCTGCGGTCCCAAGAGGATGATGGAGGCCGTGATGGCGCTTGCCGGGAAATATGGCATCGAAGGGGAATCCTCTTGGGATGAAACCATGGCCTGCGGGGTAGGGGCCTGTTTGGGGTGTATGGTTCAGACTAAAGAGGGTTTGCAGAGGGCCTGCGTGGATGGGCCGGTATTCAAGTTTAAGGATCTTGTTTGATGAAAGTCGATCTGACGACAACCATTAAAAATTTAAAGTTCAGAAATCCTGTGACGGTAGCTTCCGGGACTTACGGAACAACGGACGAATATGCCGGTTATGTGGAGCCCAAAAAGCTCGGTGCGATCATCACGAAAACGATCACCGTCAAACCGCGTGCGGGGAATCCTATGCCGCGTATCTGCGAAACTTCCGCGGGCATGCTGAATGCCATTGGCCTTCAAAATAAAGGTCTGGAAGATTTTCTGAAGAATAAAATACCTTATTTCCAAAAACTCAAGGTGCCGCTCATTGTAAGTATTGCGGGGGAATCCGTTTCGGAATTTAGCAAACTGGCCGAGACTTTCGATAGATTGAAGGATGTTGTTAAGGCGCTTGAAGTGAATTTGTCCTGTCCAAACGTGGAAACCGGCGGCGTCAACTTCATGAAGAAGCAGGAGCGAATCCTGGATGCCGTTAAAGCAGTTCGCGACAAAACTTCTCTTGTGACTTTTGCCAAGATTTCGCCGGAACTTGGTGATGTCATCGAGATTGCCGGAAAAGTCATCGAACAAGGGATGGATGGAATTAGCCTTATCAATACGTTGCGTGGTATGGCGATCAATATTCACACGCGAAGTTCCAGACTTGCAAAAGATTTCGGCGGATTGAGCGGTCCTGCGATTAAACCTGTGGCTCTTCGGTATGTCTATCAGGTGAAAAAGGAGTATAATGTGCCTGTGATTGCGTCTGGCGGTATCTGTGACACCAGAGATGCTTTGGAATTCCTGATGGTCGGCGCGGATCTTTTGGCTGTTGGAACAGCGAATTTTGTGATCCCCGCAGCAACGGTTGATATTTTGAAAGGGATCGAAGCATTTATGAAAAAAGAAAAGATTCAGGATCTCGGGAAACTGCGTGGCAGTTATAAGCCCGCATGCGAACGCGGAGAAGGATGCAGTCGGTGACAGGCAAAGTACCTTTACAAGAACGCTTGATTGTTGCGCTTGATGCACCAACGCTTGAAATTGCCGAGACATGGCTTCGGGAACTTAAAGGCGTCGTCCATTATTACAAAGTGGGGCTCGAGCTTTTTACCGCGCATGGCTGGAAGGCCGTGAATCTTGTAAAGAATTATGGAGGCCGTGTTTTTCTTGACCTGAAGCTTCATGATATTCCAAATACAGTCAGTCGTACCCTGGCATCGGTCTGTGAACATGAAGTGGATATGGTGAATGTTCATGCACTGGGCGGGCTTGAAATGATGAGCTTGGCGCGTAAAGCTCTGGATGAATATGCCGCGGGTCGTTCGAAACGCCCACAACTTATTGGGGTGACGGTACTTACAAGCCATGATCAGAAGGTGCTTTCCAAAGAACTTGGCATTCGGCATTCTATTAAAAAAGAGGTGCTGCATCTTGCCGGTTTAGTCCAAAAGTCGGGATTGGATGGGATTGTTTGTTCACCTCAAGAGACGCTTTGGGTACGTAAGAAATTTCATGAAAATTTAGTCATCATAACGCCCGGGATTCGGCCTTCTGGGACAGAAAAAGGGGATCAGAAACGAATTCATACTCCGGAAAAAGCCATCCGTGAGGGTTCGGATTATATTGTTGTGGGTCGTCCTATCACGCAAGCGCAAAGTCCAAAGGAGGCCGCGGTAAAGATTTTCGAGGCCATTTCATCTGTTGTTTGAATTTATCATCTAACCCGTTTCAAATCAATCACTTAGGTTTGTAATAGATATGCTTTTCCTTGACAGCTATGGCGAAACTTTTATAATATTCAACATTACAGACCTAAATGTCCTATAACACTCCTGTAACTCCACTCATATGATAAGAAGCATGACAGCTTTTGCCCGTATGACACTGCCAGCGGGCGGAAAACATTGGGTTTTAGAGGTTCGTTCTCTTAATCAGCGTTATTTTGAGCTTTCTTTAAGAGTTCCGCCCTCCGTGTATCCTCTTGAGTCTCAAGTGCGTCAGTTGGTTCAATCTCTCATGAGGCGCGGAAAAGTTTCTTTGAGTATTGCGGAGGAAGGACAAAACGGTGATTTGCTTTCCTATGAACTAGATCAGGATCAAGTACGGGCCTATCTTTCGTCAGCGAAAAAGATTAAAGCTAAATTTAAGATCAAAGGGGAGCTTTGCGTGGAAGATATTATGAAGCTTCCCGGTGTGGTTAAGGAGAAAGCCATTAATGGAATTCATACGTGGAATTGGACCAAGCTTAGTTTGATCCTCACGAAGATTTTGAACAAAGCCATTCTCCACAAAGAAGCGGAAGGTAAGAAGCTGGAGCAGGATTTCCGAATGAGATTGGATAGGATTTCAGGAATCGTGCATCAAATGGAAGCGTTGGTAAAAGGAAATCAAAAAGGTTATTTTGAAAAACTAAAATCTCGTCTTCGGGAACTGCTTGGGGAAGAAAAAATGGAGGAAGACAGGCTTTATCGGGAAGTGGCGCTGTTAGCGGAACGTTCGGATATTACTGAGGAAATAGTTCGCATGAAAAGTCATTTGGAGCTTTTTAGGAAATGGCTTTCAAAACGAGGCGAGGTAGGTCGCGAGCTGGATTTTCTTTGTCAGGAAATGAATCGCGAAGCCAATACGATGGCGTCTAAGGCGCAGCTTTTTGAAGTGTCACAGGAAGCGATTGCGATCAAAAGCGAAATCGAGAAAATTCGCGAGCAGGTTCAAAATGTCGAGTAAAAATTCGGGTTCTGGGAAAGGGCTTCTTGTGATATTATCCGCCCCTTCAGGATGTGGGAAGACCAGTATTGTGGAGCGGCTTCTCAAACGTCATCCGGACTGGGTCCGGTCGATTTCCGCGACGACCCGGGCGCCGCGTATTGATGAAAAGGATAAAGAAGATTATTTTTTTCTGCCCCGTCAGGAATTTGAACGATTGATTGCGGATGGAAAGATTTTGGAGCATGCCACCATTTACGGTAATCTTTACGGCACACCCCGGGATTTTGTAATGACACACATTTCCCAGGGGAAAATCGTTATTTTGACCATCGATGTCCAGGGGACGAAGCAGGTAATGAAGTCATGGAATAAAGAGGAGACTTTTTTAAGTGTTTTTATTCTGCCGCCTTCTGTGAAAGCCTTACGGGAAAGGCTGAAGGGGCGGAACACGGAAACTCCGGAAGAGATCGAAAAGAGAATTGAAATCGCACAGGATGAGATTAAGGCCGCGACGCTTTATGACAAGACTGTGATTAATCAAAATCTGGATCAGGCTGTGATGGAAGTTGAAAATATTATTTTGAATTTTTTTAAAAAAAGGAGAACAGAATAATTATGGTGTATATCGCGTTGGAAAAAGTTTTACCGGAAAAAAGCAAAAGTCTTTACAAAAGCGTTCTGACTGCCGCAGCGAGAGCCAACGAGCTTGCGCAGGGTGCCCAGCCGCTTATCAAGACTGATTCAAAGAAAGTAGCGACTATCGCACTTATGGAAATGGCCGCAAAGAAAGTCAAATATGTCGAGACAAAGCCCAAAGGGAAAAAAACTCTCGGGTAAAACAGTTCTCCAAATTCTTACGGGCAGCATTGCCGCCTATAAGTCTCCGGACCTTATTAAATTGGTGAGGAACGAAGGCGCGCGCGTGGGTTGTGGGATGACCGACTGTGCCAATGAATTTGGAACCCGGGCAGTGCTTCGAACCGGAAGCGGGGAGCAGGTCTATCAGGATATGTTTCCTGAGGAGGCCCCTTTTGGTGTTTTACATACATCTCTTGCCGAACTGCCGGATCTTGTCTTGGTGGCGCCCGCCACTGCCAATTTTATTGCAAAGTTGGCCTCAGGGATCGCGGATGATCTGGGCAGTTGTCTTTGTCTGGCGACGAGAAAACCCATCCTGATCGTTCCGGCCATGAATGACGGTATGTACACACATCCGATCACTCAGAAAAATATCGCCCAACTGAAGGCGATTGGATATTATTTTGCGGATCCCGTGGAAGGAGATCTTGCCTGCGGTCGTGTCGGAATCGGACATATTGCTTCTGATAAAACCATTTTTGAAGCAGTTCAGGACATCCTTCAAAGGAAGAACCGTCCTAGGTAGTTCTATGGTTTCTCATATCAAGAAGATTCTTATTACCGCTGGCCCTACCCGCGAAGCAATCGATCCTGTTCGTTTTCTTTCCAACCTCTCCACTGGTGAAATGGGCTATGCGATTGCCCGGGCGGCCGTTCAGAAAAAATATCAAGTGACTCTTGTCAGCGGTCCGACTTCTTTAAAACCTCCCAGAGGTGTTCGCTTTATTCCCGTTGTAACAGCGCAAGAATTAAAAAAAACTTGTACGGAACTTTTCCCGAAAAACGATTGTCTTATTATGGCAGCGGCGGTATGTGATTTTCAGCCGCGTATGCCAAACAGACATAAGATACCGAGCAACAATGGTTTGGTTCTCAAGCTTAAGAGAACGCCGGATATTCTTAGGACGATGGCGAAGCGGAAAGGGCGAAAAATGGTTATTGGTTTTTGCTTGGAAACGAGGGATTTGATAAGGAGAGCGAAAACAAAACTAATCCAAAAAAATCTGGATGGAATGATTGCAAATTACTACGACTTTAAAACACATATTCCCTTCGGGAACCGTCGTGTCGAAACGGTGTTTATTGATTCCAGCCTAAAAGTTCTCAGGGTGCCGAAGCAGTCAAAACGCAGGATTGCAAATCATCTTTTGCAATGGATCGGAGGTCTTTGCAGGCAATCTTGAAAATCAGCAAAAATTTGATTTTTAAAATTTAAAAAACGAATATAATACATTTCCAAATCAGCGGTCTTGAGAGTTCATCTGAAAGGGAGAATAAGATGGAAAAATTTAAAAATCAATTTACCGGGATATTTATAATTTTGCTTATGATGTTCAGCGGGTGCGCTACGGAAAGCGGTTTGACGGAACGCGAGACAGGCGGGCTTGCGGGGGCGGCTTTGGGTGCGGGTATCGGCGCTCTTGCGGGTAGTGCCACGGGACATGCCGGTGTTGGCACGGCCATCGGCGCGGGGGCGGGTCTTCTGACAGGCGCCGTTGCGGGAGAAATGGCGCGCAGGCAGAAAGAACAGACCAAAAAAGAGCTTCGTCAAGAAATGATGCAGCAACAATACCAGCCACAGCAATATGCTCCTCAGCCTTATACTGCTGCGCCTGTGGTGCAGTCATCTCAGCCTGTGGCGCAGGCGCCTGTGAGGCAGGAAATGAATACCAAGTATAATCCAAGAACAGGTCAAACATTTCCGTCGAATTATACTTATGACCCGAACACAGGCGAAGAGCTAAAGCCTCTTCAGTGAGATCCTTTTGAAAGCTGCAAAAATTAAAAGAGTCGGGATTTTGACAGGGGGCGGAGACTGCCCAGGGCTTAATGCCGTGATCCGTGCTGTTACCAAATCGGCGATTTCGAATCATGGGTGGCAGGTTTTTGGAATCGAAGATGGCTATGCCGGGCTTATTGAAAAACGCGGACATGAACTGACGCAGAGCCATGTGTCCGGAATCTTAACTTTAGGCGGTACTATTCTAGGGACTTCAAACCGAGCAGACCCGTTTAAAGTTCCGGTCATAAGGGGAAAGAAAGTTTTTTTTGAAGATCATTCGGATCGTGCGATTGAGCATTTTCGTCAATGGGGGCTGGATGTTTTAGTTGCTGTGGGCGGGGATGGGACTCTTTCCATTGCAAATCACCTTTTTCAGAAGGGTGTTCCGGTCATTGGTATTCCTAAAACAATAGACAATGATTTGAGCGGGACGGATTATACCTTTGGATTTCAAACAGCGGTTAGTATATGCACCGAAGCGGTGGATCGCCTTCATACAACCGCTGCAGCGCATCATCGCGTGATGATCCTTGAAGTCATGGGACGCAATGCGGGCTGGATTGCTCTCTATGCGGGTTCGGCGGGAGGGGCAGATATCATTTTAATTCCCGAGGTACCGTATTCCATGGAAGTGATTTGCCGTGCCGTTAAGAAAAGAGCCCAGTATGGCAAAAAGTTCAGTCTCATTGTGGTCGCAGAAGGAGCCAAAGAAAAAGGTGGTATTGCAATCATTAAAAAAAGAGACCTAAAAAATCCCTATCCGGTCAAACTCGGAGGAGTGGGAAGTTACTTGGCTGAAAAGATCGAAAAACTTGCTGGGCTTGAGACGCGGTCGGCGAATCTTGGACACATTCAGCGAGGCGGTTCACCGACGCCACCGGATCGCAACCTCGGAACTCTTTTTGGGGTTCATGCGGTTGAGTTGATTCAGCGGCAAACGTGGGGGCATATGGTTTGTGCGCAAGGCAATTTGATCAAATCCATTCCTATTGTTCAGGCAGTGAGTAAGTTAAAAGTTGTCCCTCATGATCATCCGATGGTCAGGGCCTGCGAAGCAGTCGGAATTAATTTCGGTAGATAATTGGTTGCCGATCAGATTGAATGCCGGATTTTTCCATAAAGTGTGTGTGGCGAACTTTTTTTGTGGAAAGCATGCAGGCTTTTTGCAGAGGAAAATGCATGGCGTTGCTGATTGGGATGCATTGTAAAAAATCAGCGGTGCGCTAGTTTTCAACCCTAAATATAAATTATCAGGCGCGGTCCTGAAGGACTGCACGAGGCGCGGTAGCAAAGTGGTAATGCATCGGTCTGCAAAACCGATATGCGGCGGTTCAATTCCGCCCCGCGCCTCCATTTTTTTGAAACCCTTCATCAAAAAAATTGCCCGGATGGCGGAATCGGCAGACGCAACGGACTTAAAATCCGTCGGGGAGTTAAATCCCTGTGCCAGTTCAAGTCTGGCTCCGGGCATTTTCCATTGTTTTATACCAAGAAAAAAGATTTTTCTAAAAAAAAGCTCCCTTTTTTTTCTTAAAATTCTTCAAGAATTCTCCAATTACGCAAAAAAATAAATTTTTTTTAATCTTTCATTTAATTATGTTTTCTTATATAACTTTAAAAGTACTTTAATAAATTTTAATAGAACGTTGTAAGTTGTTTAATTTGAACTACTTACATATATTGACAATGGTTTTTTAATATGTTAGTCTTTATCAGACTCTCAAGATAATAAAAATAGAACTTATCTGTCTATACGATCTCAGGGATCTGGAGAGTCAAACTCAGTCATGAAAGGGCGAAAAAAATGAATACAAAAAATAGCTATTTCTATCAGCCTCGATACGTCATACCAAAAAAAATTACAGCCGCAATAATTATCGCGGCTTTTTTTATGACACAACTGATTCCTACTGGTTTTGCGGACATCACACTTCGCCCTGATGATCGTGTGGTTCCTTACCAGCCTGAAATTTCTGCCACGGAGAATACGCCCAATTCTCAGCAGAATTTTCAAGCAACGCAGACTCCTACAGATCAAACGACCAACAGTTTCATGCAGGATGAACTTCATTTGACTTCGGAAAGTGCGCCTGCGGCCAGCTTGCAGAGAGATCCGGATACAGCGGATCCCGAGAATGCTCGTGATTTGCCCGAATATTCTTTCGAACAAGCTAATGACTTGATGACTGCAGATTATGCCGCTGCTGTGATTGTAAAGGATCTTACAGCTGAAAATGTTAGTCAACTTGTTCGTAACGATGTTGAAATCGGAATCGCAGTTATTCGCGGCAAAATAGTGCTCTTTACCAGCGGGAGCAATGAAGAGCTTCGCGTGAATCCTGTTGCCCAGTCTTTGCTTTCGGAATCTGCCATCATTGTTCACACACACCCGATTGGGCAACGAACGATGCCGAGTTTGACCGATATCGAACGGGCTGGTTCCGCTATCGAATATGTGCTGAGTGAAGACGGTGTCTATGCCTATAACCAGGATGGCTTGGTCAGTAATCAGCCGTTAACGGAGCAAGCGCTGGTGGACCTTTTGAAGGCTGCTCAAACGCCTCAGACTTCGACGACTGAAACTCGTCGGATCCTTAATGAGTTCATCGCGGATATTGACGAATATAATTTAAATCGAGACCTGACACCTATTTTTCGTTCTGGGGATTCTGATACCGTGTTTGCGGGGCGGCCGAATCTTATGCCATGGAACAGTCTTAATCCTACAGCGGCCTTGCCGATCGTCACACAAAATTCTACCAGTGAATTTTCCGTCGCGTATGATGTTACTACCACCAATAGCTATTCAGGTGTGACGATTAACTTCGCATCGACTCCCGGCGGCTTTCAGGACCTGAGCGCTTTGCCTGCACTTGTTTTTACTATGAGGACCAATGTGGCTTGCTCGGGGAGTGCTCATTGCCTCAAGTTTCAAATCAAAGATACCTGGGGGAACCAAGGAAGTGTTTGGATCAACGGTTTAACAGCAGCTTATCAACAACGATCCATTACAAAAACTCTCATCATGACATATTTTCCTGATCTGGATCTAACGCATGTCAAAGAATTGCAATTTGTTTTTGAAAATAATCAGCTAGCGAATAAAACGGGTGTGGTGGATATCAAATCAGGAGGTCTTTATTTTGAACCGCCCATCAACGCCAATACCTCCAATGCATTGACAAACTTTGCGAGCTTGCAGCCGGGGGCAGGTGTGATGAATCCATGTGCTGTGGCGTTAGTGGGGGGCGTGTGCCCCGTAGGGAGTGAGGTCGCAATCGGAAGCAATTTCCGGCAGGCAAGCCCTGATACTTTCAGCTTTGATTATGATTTGACAGTCGGGGGTACGGACACGCTTGGAAATCGGATTTATGGATGGACGGGGGGTTCGATTGCTTTTCCCGGTGATTTAACGCATCCAGAAAAACTTTTTAATTTGACTCAGCAAAATCTGGTACTGGATATTTCCGTGACTCCCAGAAACGGGGGAACGCCGGCGAGTTACTACCGTGTGGATGTGATTGATGCGTCGAATAACAAAGTCACCGTGCGCGCCAATCTGGTGAACGGGAAAATTGAGATTACAAATGCCTTATTGCAATTGGCCGGGTCAAGTGTTTTTGATCCGACGAAGGTTAAGATGTTAGTCATTATTGTGGATGACAAGAACGCGACAACGGGAACGGTGGCGGTGAACACATTGGGTCTTTACAATGTTCCCAATGTGCCAGCCACGGCCGTAGGCCCTGTGACGGATCTAACGACTTACAAGGCCGGTCCCGGGTTATTGGGGAATCCGGCAGGTGCCGCAACGAATCTCCAGACACCGAACAACACGCAATTCTCATTTGATTACACGATCCGGGCGGGAACGACCGGCGCCAATGATTATGCCGGGGCGATCCTTACGTTTGGCGCGGGGACAAACCCGAAACCTGATCTTACAAGCAGTAATCTCGTGTTTGACGTGGGCGGGACAACGTCCCTGAAGGTATCCGTGTCGGACAATGTGATTACGGGCACGAACCCTGACGGCACGAATCAATACCGGTCCGTGACATTGTTATTCACGGGTATCACAGCAACGAACAAATTCATCACGATCACGAGAGCGGACCTTCTGAAAGCGGCCGC
>Ga0116153_10003528_pt1 | contig 10931 bp, 9 predicted proteins | sample AD_UKC028_MetaG_FD_89896 | JGI IMG/M metagenome (GOLD analysis project Ga0116153, IMG submission 89896) | Active sludge microbial communities of municipal wastewater-treating anaerobic digesters from USA - AD_UKC028_MetaG | ecosystem: Engineered > Bioreactor > Anaerobic > Digestate | place: USA... | reverse complement strand
CCCGACTGGGTTCACTACCATGGCCCAGCGTCACCGGAGCAACTAGCAAAAGATTGGTTTTGCCGTGCCCAAGGCTTGATCACCTTGAGTAAACACGCCGAGGGCAGGCCTCAGGTAATGCTCGAAGCCATGGCTGCTGGCCTACCAATCCTGGCGTCGAGACTCCCGGCGCATGAAAACATCGTGTTCAACGGCAAGACCGGCTGGATTTGCGATACTGCACAGGATCTTGCGTCGAACCTGTGCCAACTGGAATCGACTGAGCAGAACGTTTGCTATGGGCAAGCCGCCCGTCACTGGGCACATGAAGCAATCGGCACTTGGGACGACTGCGCGGCCCGATACAACACAATTTACAGAGAAATTTCCTAATGAATCAATCAGTGTTGATCCTCGGCGGCGGTGGATTTATCGGAAGTGCGCTCAGCGTGGCTCTGGCCAAAGAAGGGAAAAAAGTCACGGTACTGAGTCGCACAGCATGCAACCAAACACACAATAACATCCGAAATGTGACAGGCGCTTTCAACACACCAGCAGACTTTGAACCCTGGTTGGCAGACTGCCAAAGCATCGTTCACTTAGCGTCCAATTCAACACCCGGCAGCAGCGCTGGTCGCCCACTTTCGGAACTTGAAGGCAATCTCCGTGTGACCTTGGCATTGCTTGAAGCACTTCAGAGCCACCCCGGCTGCAAGCTGATTTATTGCTCTTCCGGTGGAACGCTCTACGGGGACAATGAAATAGCGCCCGCTACCGAACAGTCGAAACTTCAACCTTATTCCTACCATGGTGCAGGCAAAGCTGCCGCCGAGTATTTCATCTCATCGTGGAGCACCCAGTTCGCTACGTCGGCAACAATCCTTCGTCCATCAAATGTGTACGGCCCCGGACAGACTGCACGCCAAGGATTTGGCATCATTCCAACCGCCTTCAACAAAATCATCAAAGACGAAACACTCGAGATTTGGGGAGATGGCAGCGCAATAAGGGATTACCTTTACGTCGCCGACTTCATACAACTCTGTCTTGCGATAATCGACAAGCCCATGGCCAAAGGCGTTGTCACGCTAAATGCCGCTAGCGGCATTGGAACGAGGCTTGATGACCTGCTAAGCCGGATCGAGTCCGTCACCGGTAAACCAATCCGGAAAACACAACTTAACAAACGCCAAGTAGACATTTCGCGCATCGTCATTGATTCCAGAAAAGCCTACGAGCGCTATGACTGGAAACCCCAAACATCCCTCACCGATGGGCTCAAGAAAACGTGGGGCTGGTGGACAAATCAGAAATGACCCAACCCAGCCCACCCATCTGTTCCGTCTGCATAGCAAACTACAATGGCGAATCCCTGCTGATCGATTGCCTTGATTCCGTTCTAAATCAGCAATGCAGTTTCCCGTTTGAAATAATCGTCCATGACGATGCCTCAACCGACAAGTCTCTCGAACTACTGGAGAGCCGATACCCCCAAGCACACATAATAAAAAGCAGGGAAAACGTCGGTTTCTGCGTCAGTAACAACCGAATGGTTGCCCAAGCGTCCGGACAGTTCATCCTACTACTGAACAACGATGCTGCACTGGCGCCAGATGCACTGGAGGTTCTGTACGAAGAATCGAAAAAACAAGCAACTCCCGGCATTTTGACCTTGCCGCAATATGACTGGGAGAGCGGTGCCCTAGTTGATCGGGGATGCCTGCTGGATCCTTTTTACAACCCCGTCCCCAATCTCGATGCAAGTAGACGGGAAGTAGCAATGGTAATCGGCGCCTGCTTATGGATACCCCGAACCCTCTGGATTCAGCTTGGTGGCTTTCCGGAATGGTTTGAATCCATCGCCGAAGACATGCAGATTTGCTGCCACGCCCGCCTCGCAGGATTCTCGGTAGTGGTGACGCAACGGAGCAGCTATCGGCATAGACAGGGAAACAGCTTTGGAGGCAATCGATTAAGTGAGGGACGACTCAAAACCACTTATCGGCGCCGCTGTCTTTCCGAGCGGAACAAGACATTTGTCATGATCCTTTGTACGCCCGCCCCGTTCTTGTGGCTGCTATTACCTATCCATCTTGCGATCTTGGGACTGGAGGGATTGGCGATAAGTATCCTGAGGCTCGACCGGCGCATCCTAGCCGAGGTCTACTGGAACGTACCGCTGGCGTTGACCATGGCAAAGATGCGACTCTGCAAAACTAGGCGCACGATACAAGGCGCACGGCTCATTAGTATCAAGCGCTATCAAAGTCCGTTTACATCATGGCCACACAAGCTGCGGATGCTTATCCGCCACGGCATTCCTCAGGTTAGTTGATCCATCTCGTTGACAAAGTCAAATTTCCGGCATGCTGTTAAAGAAATTCAAACAGCATGTTTTCATTGTCGTCATAGCTTTTGAAAAAGAAAAAATGGCTCAGCTTCATTGATACCTAATTCGTTAGCATCGACCTCTGCCAAGAGATCAATATGCCATTTCACTTTAGATACGAGACCAGCCGATTCAAACCGTTCAATAATATCGCGTCCATACAAACGTACATGATCCTCCTGTCCATAAGCTTGGAGACGCGCTTCGTCGGTATCGATACCCGGATCCGACCAGGTTCTATGGAGCTTTGAACTGAAAGGCGTCTGCAGAATCGCGTAGCCCTCTGGTTTCAAAACTCGATAGACCTCGCGCAACGCCACGAGGTCGTCCGCAACATGCTCCATTACATGATTAGCGATCACTAGATCAAACTTGCAATCCTCAAATGGCGTCTCAAGCAAATCTACTCGCATGACATCGGCTGTCTGAGGGAAGAGATCGCACTTGGTGTAGCGATCAGGGCGTGCCTCGAGAATACGCGGCGACAAACGTTTTTCCGGAGCAAAGTGAAGAACGCTCATGCCTGACATCGAAGGCAACAACCCTACCGCGGTCATGTACAAGAACAGGTGGCGCTCCCGGTCATTGCAACCACACCATGGGCACTCAAAATGCTCCAAATCACTTCCGACACCACCAACGGCCTGCATCAAAGCCTGAGCATCGAGAGCAGCACCTTGGTACGGGAGAAAGCGATAAAAGGTACGGCCACATAAGATGCATTTTTGATTGCGTGGCCACGTGAACCGATAGGCCAATGCACGAACTGCGCGCGCATAATTAATTTTCTTCATAGATTGTTATCGCCAATACATCACTCGTAGCCCCATACCGCCAATGTATGAGGCAACCCGTGACAGAATTTCTCTATGGCCCGTGGCCAGAATGCACAAAGCCGTCGGCAGAACCAGTTTGCATTTCCTAGCGTATTGTAAATAGCATCCCCCTAATGGCATCTAGCGCCAATATACGATACGAACAAAAGACTTATTGAGCCGCCTCAGTCCAAACTCAAGAAGCTCACGGCTCCCTACGGCTAATACTGCTGCTGCCGACACCAGGAATAGCCTGCCCCTACTTCTGCTGCCCGAAGAAACAGTCCTCCACCATCTTCCTACCAATCCGAGATCTGCAATGCGCAGGGACCGGAAGAATACCCTTCTTAAAAAATCAGCTTCCGCCCACAATTTGCTATCGCTTGCCACCATGTTTTCTGGAACCTCGCAGATCGCACGCCAGTACAGTTCACGTACGAATTCGCCGTGATTGTGAATAAGCGAAGTAGCTGTCGAAACCCGGTAACCGGTCCCAAAAACATTCAAATAGGCCAGTGTTCCATGCTGCGCCAAAACCAGATGAATTGTGTAGTCCAGATACCTTGGTGGTCGATCGATAAAAAATTGTTTGTACTTTGCCCGATAGACCGTCGTGCTGTTATTCAGGAAATTGCCCCGTCTCAGCAAGTAATCCAGGTTTATTGATTGAGGTTGTCGGTTGTTGAAAAACCCCACCAACTCTTCGGCCTCGTTTACGCACAACGCATTCGTATAGCATGCTGTGACCTCCGGGGATTCTTCCAGAATATTGACTTGGCGTATCAATTTTCCTGGAAGCCAATAATCGTCTCCATCGAGATGCGCGATGTATTTACCGCTCGCAAGGCCAACCAAAAACTGATAATTCTTGCCAGCCTGACGTGTTTGATGACGAACGTGACGTATGAGGCCTGGAAACCGTTGAACCAACGAGTGCACGATATCGGATGTACCGTCATCGGAACAATCATCCCCAACGAGAATTTCGAGCGATACGTCACTCGCTTGGCTGACTGCACTCATGATGCAGTCGCCGATGTATCGCGCATGGTTACAGGTCAAAATACAGACGCTGACGAGGGGAAGGCTCACTTTATGGCCCCGCGTAAAAAATCGACTACGAAGGAGCGCGCAAGACTTCCCGAAGCCACCCCCAGTACGACTGCAAGAATGAAAGCGATTCCGATCAAAAATACACTTAAAGTCTTACCGATCAGGAACGGAACAAACAACTTCGCGCAAGCAAATAACGAAAGCAACACCACCGCTCCTGGAACCCAAGCATCGCTAACCATGCGTTTCCAAGAAAGCGCAGGCAGAATTTTTCTATGAACGACTGGAATCCACAAGGAAAAGAACAACAGGTTTCCCAAGAACTGCACGCTGCCTGTACCTACCGCCCCCCAGTGCAATGCGGCAAACACCAACGACGGCACCAAGGTAGCAAGCATTACCACATTGGATATTACTTGGAACCGCAATTGGCCTTTCGCAAATTGCAGCATGAAGGGCAAAACCAATACCCCGGTAAGTGAATTGGCAAGCGCATACCAGAACAGAATAGGCGCAGCATCGGCAGCAACCTCGGGGCTGCCGACCCACACGAGCAAAATCGGCTTGGCAAAAAACGCCACCACTCCTCCGAGCGCGAGGAATGCAACAACGAAAATCTGCATTGATAGGCGATATAACAAAATTAGCTGAACATCATCCTTTCTCTCGGCAAGGATAGTCAGTCTCGGCTGCACCACTTGGTTTAGTGGAGGTATTAGGATCATGACTCCACCGGCTGCCATGCTTGCCAGCATGAAGTAGCCATAAGCCTCCAATGGTAGCAAGCCCGAAAGGATGAGTTTATCGATCTGCGTTATGGCAACCCACGCAATTGAAAGGAAGGCCATGCTCCCAACCATAGGCAACATCGATAACAATGCCGGCTTATGCCACTGGAAACTCGCCCTGTGCGTCACGCAGCGCCGCACTGCTGATGAGAAAAGCAAAACGGAGAGAACTCCGGCACCAGCCTGATATGCAAAAAAAATCACTGGCGCGTCGGAAACATAGACAAGCACGGGTACCACCCCAACATAGCGGATGGTAGCCAAAGCGACGTTCAGCCCATTGAAAAGCTTTTGCCTTTCCAAACCAGAAAGGCATGACCTGTACATTCCAGACAGCCATGCGAGCACTCCTGACAGGCCGATCAATGCAACACACGTGGCGAGTTCACCCTTGGAAATCCCATTGACAGAAAGCCACGAGCGCGCAATCCAGTCACTGGAAACCACCAGCAACAGCGCAACGACAAGTCCCGCTCCACCCGTAGCCATTTCGAGCGCATTGAGCTTTGCCGAAATCTCGTTCCTGGAAACAGAACCGGCGCGATAACGTGACATCTCACGTGCCAGCACCGGCGACATACCAAGATCTAGAAGTTGGATCCAAGCCTGCAGCATGATCGAGAATCCGACCAAGCCAAAGGCTTCGCCACCAAGATACCTGAGATAGACAGGCATCAACAGAATTCCAATCAACGAAAGATAAATCTGCACAAGCGCAGCCCGCGCAAGGCTCACTTTCATTTAGGCCACCCCGCTCGGCGTATCAGAGAGGATTCGGAATGAAGAACATTACCGTCTCGGTCCAGCCCTCTGTGTAGTGACGAAGATGTACTCGGTAATCATCACGCCCCCCCAGAATTAGCCTCGGGACACGCCAGAAGTGCGATGGATGGTGGTAGACAGCCACGGCAAGCTTTGGATGGTCATTCAGGATATGCTCCCGCATGCCATTGAGCGCCGCCAATTCTGCACCTTCCAAGTCAAGCTTGATGAACGTCACCGGCTCCGTCACGACTTCGTCAAGGCGAGCGACTTCGATGGCCACTCCGCCACTCTCAGATATCCGGCTCGCCGAACCAGAGTCGGCGTCAAAGCGTAGTGTGGCTCGCTGATCGTACAAACCCAACGGGTGGAAGTGGACGTGCTCGAGATGAGCAAGTCTCTCTTTCGCCACCACAAGCGTTTTCTGGGACGGTTCGAAGAAATGTATTCCCGCATAATCCGGACATCGGCAGGCAAACTCCTTGGACGTATAGCCATCAAATCCACCTCCATCGACAAACACCTCGCCCTTGCCCAGCGATAGAAATGGTTCAAAATACTGCCGATCCGCGGCGTATTCGAAACCTGCCATTGCCTCCAAGTTTCCGGTCAGACGAAACTCCATCAGGCTGTCAAAAATTTGGCGTGACTCGTCATCGAACAAGCGCGAACGAACCCACCGATATTCGGCAGCATTTTCACGATAATCCTGGCCGGTTTCGGCCAGCGCATGAACCAACGGCAGCCTTCCGGTACTGGCGTTAGCCAACGAAAAGTAATCGCAATACCGTTGTATGCCCGCTGCCTCAAGTTTTGCCAACGCTGAAATAGGACGATTCGCCGTAACGCACGAGACCACCATGCTATCCGGAACTACCGAGGCAAGCCGAACGACCGGCTTGCCAAGCCAAGATGTCGCATCGGTGTAGTCATCGATAAAGGCATTAACATCAACCAGGGCTGCGATCTCTTGCGCATACTCCTTAATGCCAAGAATGTATCGATTGACTGGTTCGCCACCAAAGAAAGCGCCGAAGAACTGGCCCGCCTGATCTGCCACAAGCTGCTTGTAGTCATTAAACATGTTCTGTTCCTTAATGGCAAAGAATTGCGATTGACGCCTAGATGACCACCAAATTAAGTAGCGGGCGAGTATCCACAACTTGACGCGCTTGGATCACACAACTTGCCAGCTCCTCGTCTCGGCCGATCGCGATATCGCTTCGACGAAACGCAGGCCCTCCTCCGCGTGACTTGCGCCGAAGACGAAACCGCTCGGGGCTGGCTCGGCCTTCTGAAAGGCCCTGAGATTCTCGGCGATGTCCGCGTAGAGATTAGCGAAAGCTTCTATGAACCCGGAGGGATGGCCCGACTTGAAACGGTTGTAGCGGGGCTCGCGCGCCAGTTCCGCTTCCGTACCACCGCGGTCAAAAAGGGCAACTCGCCCATCCGAATGGCTGACGCGCAATTCCTCGGGCGCCATCTGAAACCACTCAGCAGCTGCATCGCTCCCGAAGACCCGGACTCTAAGCCCGTTGCGATAACCCAGCGCCGTTTTGCCGTACCAGATCTGCGCTCTGAGCCCTTCTTCGTAGCTGGCGATGCAGTAGACGTTGTCAATGATGTCGGTGAAAGGTCCATAAGTCTTCTGCTCTCCGACCACATCAACCGGCGCCAGTCCGCCCGTAAGAAAATGGATGAGATGATGGACGTGCACACCCAGATCAAGCGACACGGTTGGCACAGCGTAATCCTTGAGCCGCCAAGCCTGAGGCGCTGCTGCCTGCCGCAGGAAACCCTCCTGTGGCATTTCGATTTGGATCTGGTGCAAGCGGCCAAGCGCCCCCCCAGCGATCAGCCGGCGAAGCTCGCGTACCATGGGGTAGCCAGAATAGTTGAATGTGACTGCAAAAAAGCTTGAGTTACGTGAGACGGATTCGCTAATGGCCCTGCACTCCGCGCTGGAAGTTGCCAGAGACTTCTCACAGATGACCGCATAGCCTTCGTCTAGGGCCGCGCAGACAACTTCTGCGTGGTTGGGAGTCGGGGTCAATACGACCACTGCATCCAACGCGTCTTTCTCGTTCGCAAGCAAGGACTTCCAGTCAAGATAAGTCCGTTCTGAAGGTACGCCATACGCTGTCGCAGTTTGCTCATTCTGCGCGGACTGCCGGCTAAAACAACCGCTTTCAACTCGAAAGTGCCCATCCAGGCGGCTGGCATTGAAATGTGTGTAGCCGACAGCCGAGTTAAGGCCTCCACCGATGAAACCAAGACGCAATGACGCGTGCGGAGTCAAAGCCATAAACGTAACCTTTATTAGCCTAATTGATGGAATACAGCCCACGGTTGATTGCCAGACGGGCAAGAGACATGAGCTCCTCCTGCGATCCCGCCCGGGCAAAAACCAGAGCTATTCGGCCGAATGGACTCGCTTTGACGGTGTCACCAGCTAAGCTGAGAGGCACGAACTTGTCCACAACTATCGGGGCCTTGAATTCGACTGAACGAAAAATGCTCTCTTTCGGAACTGAAATCGTGTGCCTTAGTACATGATTGGCTCGTGAAGCCTCACCGAAAGGTATATCGTCCCGGCCCACGAACCCTTTCACATACGACTCAATATAGGTGAATCCTGTTGTCCGTTCGATCAGCTCTGCATAAAGATCACCGGGGCAACGGCGAGTAACCTCAATGAACCAGTAGGAGTCATCCTTGGCAATGAACTGGGTGTGGATCAGCCCATTGAGTAGCCCCAACGCTTCAGCCATCGAAGAGACGTTCTGACGCACCCTTCGCAACATATCTGTGGAAAATCCGGAGTCGACCCAGCTTGTGTCCACGACAAATGGGTTGGCCGAACCATACTCGGCAACAATGAAATCGTTCTGTATTTCACCACCGGACAAGAAAGCCGAATGGCTGTAGAGTGATCCGTCAACATACGCCTCGATGATACAAGCGCCAGTTCGGGAAAACTCCCTGGCTTGACGAATTGCCCCAGGGAGTTCGTCAGCCTGCGATTCATCCAGCACGGTTACACCACGACCACTGTAAGCGTCCACCGGCTTGACGATGATCGGCCAGACCGCGCCTGCCTCTCGTGGAGAAAAGACCCGCGGCACGGGAATACCAATCGAGTCGGCAAACGCGCGGAATTTCTCCTTGTTGTTGATCGTTTCCGTCACCTCAATACTATCCAGCCCGAAAAACCCGTGCTCCGCATTGATCTTGGCACACGTCAGATATGATCGATCATTGCAACCAGGAACCACAAATCTAATCTGCAGTGAGTCGACAATCTCCAACGTGCGCGCCACGTCCGAGTAGTCGAACTGCAGATATTTCTCTGCTGTTCTCGCAAGAAAGTCGTCAGGGTTTCCACCAGCCACGAACACCTCATACCCTTTTACGACCAAATATTCATAAATTGGTGCTGCGGAATAATTGGTGTCGAGCAGAAGAACCCGCTGCATTACTGTGCAGCCGAAATCATGTCGCAAACCCTGTCGACCGTGCTCATGTCGAGCCCCGGGTAGATCGGCAGACATAGAACCTGACTTGCCACCATTGCTGCCACGGACAGGTTGCTCCGTTGCGCTGACGGCAGACCACGGTACATTGGAAAGTCCGAAATCAACGGGTAGAAGTAGCGGCGCGCAGAGATTCCATTATCTTTCAGGATTCCGTAAAGCTCGTCACGACTAACCGGATAGGCGGGCTGAATGAGCAGCGGAAAATATGAATTATTGGCTGCTCCTTGGCTTGCTATCGGCAAAAAATGCACCCCATCGATGCCTGACAAATGCTCCCGATATCTCACAGCAACTTCGGCGCGCTCGCTCAGCGCGCTATCGATATGTTTGAGTTGCACAAGCCCGACGGCGGCTTGAAATTCATTCATCTTGCCGTTAATGCCAGGAGCGACGACTGTCACCTCATCTATGAAACCGAAGTTTTTCAGATAGTCGATGCGTTTTTTGGTCTTCTCGTCCGGGCTAACGATGGCGCCCCCCTCGAAGGTGGTAAACACCTTGGTTGCGTGAAAACTGAGGACTGAAAGGTCTCCATGGCGCAAAACGCTGCCACCTTCATCTTCGACCGCAAAGGCATGTGCCGCGTCGTAGATCACCTTGAGCCCGTAGTTATCGGCGACGGCCTGAATTCTTTGAGTGTCGCAGGGCCGACCATAAACATGAACCGGGAGGATAGCGGTTGTCTGCGGCGTGATAGCCGCCTCAATCTTTGCCGGATCGAGATTAAATGTTTCCGGGTCGATATCTACAAACACCGGTTTTATTCCATTCCAGAGCAGCGAATGGGCTGTCGCAACAAAACTGTATGGAGTCGTAATTACTTCACCGGTAATTCGCAACGCCTGAAGCGCAGTAACCAGCGCCATTGTTCCGTTCGCAAACAAAGAAATATGCTCAACTCTGAGATACTCGCACAGCGCTTGCTCAAGTTGCTGGTGAAACGAACCTCCATTGGTCAGTTGCCGATTGGCCCATATCTGCTCCAGGTAAGGCTGGAGTTCTTCCAGTGGAGGAAGATATGGGCGGGTGACGTAGACGGGTTTATCGTTCACAAGACACTACCCATATGAATGTCATCATTGATTGATGAGTGAAATTAAGCATTTTTTTCTTGCCGTTTTTCTGCAATCGAGGGCCGATACATCAGTTGTGTTATTTGTTCCGAGACTAGGCCAATCAAAAAAATCGTTACAGACGAACTCAACAAAAAAATCGTAGCCAAGGACAAGCGCCCGTGCCCGAAGAACGTAAAGACATAATAGCTTAAGCCAACCAAGGCATGGGCTAGCGCGACAGGGGCAAACAGCTTCAATGGTGAATACAGGGTGCCAATCTTAAATATGATCAACAAAAAGCGGATGCCGTCACGCCATAGACGAACATGGCTCGTTGTTCCCAGCATGCGCGACTGGACAGCAATAGGCTCATACCTAACGGAATAGCCAGCCCTGAAAAAAGCCATCGTGATCGTCGTTGGGTAGGAAAACCCGTTGGGGAGCAGATACAGGAACTCCAGGAACTTATCTCGTCGGACCACCCTGAACCCGGAAGTAAGGTCTTTCACCTCATGCCCGACCATCCACGACGCAAGACGGTTATATAGACCATT
>Ga0116153_10003522_pt1 | contig 10935 bp, 12 predicted proteins | sample AD_UKC028_MetaG_FD_89896 | JGI IMG/M metagenome (GOLD analysis project Ga0116153, IMG submission 89896) | Active sludge microbial communities of municipal wastewater-treating anaerobic digesters from USA - AD_UKC028_MetaG | ecosystem: Engineered > Bioreactor > Anaerobic > Digestate | place: USA... | reverse complement strand
TTTTGTTGTTCGTACGTTAGCTTCTGTTCAGTTTTCAAAGACCGCTGCGCACTTCCCTGTTTCTTCGCGCGCTTTTATATTCTAACATACCTCTTTTTGGATGTCAACTGTTTTTGACCGGGAAAACAAGAAAAAAAGACCCAAAAAAAACCGATTCCGATATCGAGGAATTTTTCCGAAAAAAACCCCCGTTTAGCCCTTTGCGAAACGAAAGGGAGAAATAAAATAAAAAGCCGGCCAAAGGTTTTGCCCCTTTGACCGGCTATGCGATTGCCCTATTGGAAAAGCCGCAAAATATCTTTATACGTGATGAAAATCATCAAACCGATCAAAAGGAAGAAGGTGATCGTGTTCAATAGGCCTTCGAACTTCTGATTGGGCTTCTTTTTGGCAACGGCCTCGTAAGCAATGAAAGCGATCCGTCCCCCATCCAAAGCCGGGATGGGCAGAAGGTTGACGATTCCGAGGTTGACCGACAACAAACCGATCCAGCCCAAGAGCGTCTGGAATCCTTGGGCGGCAGCGTTGGCGGTGGCGGTGTAGATCCCGATGAAACCGGACATGTCGCCGATCCCCACCTGTTTGCTGGTAATCAACAGCCATAAAGTCTTATAGATGGTGATGGAAGCATTACCGAGATTCTCCAAAGCGACGCGGAAGGATCCGAAGAAACTGAATCCCGTCGTTGCGGTGATGCCGATCCGAGCATAAAACGGTTCATACCCCATCGCGTCCAGAACATTTTTGGCCAGCGGGGTATAACGGACATGAATCATTTCCCCATCGCGATCCACCACGACGTCGAGATTTTCACCGTTCGTGTGGGCGGCGGCGTAATCGAGGATGTCGTCCCAATCGGTCATCACTTGGTCGTTGATCGAAACAATAAGGTCTCCGGCTTTCAGCCCGATGCCGTCATCGGCGTCTTCCCCGTCCAGGGTGTAACTGGTGTAAATGGGAGTGCCCACAAGTAGGGCATCGGAATGGAGGGTGCTGCTGAAACCGAGGCCGTACAAGATATATTGCGGTTGAATGGCCGGAAGCACCAAGGTTTCCCCGTTCCGTCGAACCGTCAAGACGACGGTATCATATTCTTGATATTTGGCTAACTCCGAAGTGACCGTTTTCTCCGCGCTGTTTTTCGAAGTCCACGCGGTCACCGAAACCCCGTTGACGGCGGTGATGACATCGCCGGGAAGGACGACGTTGTAGGCTGGGAGCGTGGGGGAAACATCGCCCACTTCGGCGATGTTCGTGATGGCAACTCCGAACAAAAATGCCGATAACAGATAGACGAAGAACGCCAAAACGATATTCATCATCGGTCCCCCAAAGGTGACCCAGAAGCGCTGCGCCTTGGTCTTGGAGTTGAAGTTGCGATCCGTCGGGGCGATTTGCATCGAGTGACGTTCATAGACATAATGTGCATTGGCTTTGACCGGATACTCGTTGATGTAAAGACCTTCGGTGCTCCCGCCCTTCAAATCCAAGCGTTCGATTTTGACTTCGAGCATATCGGCGTATTTGGGATTGTCGGCTTTTACGACGATGCGGCTGACCATCTGGTTCTCGTCAAACCCAAGGCGGATTTTGTCTCCCACCTTGACAACGTCGGAATCCAGTTCTTCACCGGCCATCGAAACAAATCCGCCAAACGGCAGAGCCCGGATGGAAAACACGGTTTCTCCGAATTTTTTACTCCAGATTCGCGGTCCCATGCCAAAGGAAAACTCATGACAAAGGATGCCCGCGCGGCGGGCAAAGAAAAAGTGACCGAGTTCATGAATGCAGATGACCACGGACAAAACCACTAAAAACAAGATAATGTTTCCCACTGTTTCCAAAAATGCCTGCATGGTAAGGACCTCGCTATTTCAAATATTGGCGGAGCACCGCGGTTTGCACTTCGCGGTCCACTTTTAACAGATCATCCAGCGTCGGATGCAAACAGGAAGGCGCGTGATCCAATTCTCGGCGTACGATGTTCTCAATTTCCAAGAACGGAATGGAGCGCCGCAGAAACAGCCGTACCGCCGCCTCGTTGGCCGCGTTGAGGACACACGGGTGAATCCCTCCGCGGTTCAAGGCTTCGTAGGCCATTCCCAGCATCGGATACCGGTCGGGATCCAAACGCGAAAACGTCAATTTCCCGACGGATTCCAAAGATAAAAATCGGGTCGGATTGGGATGTCGGGATCCCCCGAACAAGGCGTAAGCGATCGGCAGGCGCATGTCGTGATCGGAAATCTGCGCCAAGATGCTGCCATCCGTATACTCCACCAACGAGTGAACATAACTCTCGGGATGCAATACGGTATCGATTTTATCGGCGGGGATTCCGAAGAGATGATGAGCTTCGATGACTTCAAAACCTTTGTTCATCATCGTGGCGGAATCGATGGTGATTTTAGCTCCCATCGACCAATTCGGATGTTGTAAAGCTTGATCAGCATCCACGGTCGCGAGTTCGTCACGGGACTTATCGCGGAAAGCACCGCCGCTGGCGGTTATGATCATGCGCCGAACCGCGGCCTTGTCATTGCCTTGGAGGCATTGCCAAATGGCCGAATGCTCCGAGTCGATGGGGAGGATTTGGACATGCCGTTCCCGGGCGAGATCCATAATCAAGTCCCCGCCGATGACGAGGGTTTCCTTATTGGCCAAAGCCACGGGACGACCCAAATCCACAGCGTGATAAGTAGGCGCCAATCCACAACTTCCGACCAAAGCATTGACCAAGAGCGTCGACCTGTCTTCTCTTCGCCAGGTTGCCGCCTCGATGAGGCCGGTTTCCCCGTAACCGACGGCGATTTCGGGATGGCGGTTTTTTAGGACCGCGGCCTGTTCTTCGCTGCCGATCGCGGCGAATTCAGGGCGATATTTATCGATAAGCAAGGACAACTCGTCGACTTTTTCGTGCGCGGTGAGGGCTACGACCCGAAAGGCTTCGGGATGAGCGTCGAGGATTTCCAGCACCTGTCTGCCGATGGATCCTGTGGCGCCCAGTAAGATCAGAGATCGCATCATCCGAGATTCAGAACGTGGGTCCAAATCAATAAGAGACCCAAGGCCACGAACATCCACGAGTCGAAGCGATCAAGGATTCCCCCGTGACCGGGAAAGAGATTGGAATAATCCTTGATATGGTAACTCCGTTTGAATTTGGAGGCCACAAGGTCGCCGATCTGTCCCAGACAGGAGAGGACCATCGACATCAGGAGAACCCCATACCAGGGAAAATTATCTCCGAAAACATTAAAGCCGAAAGCGAAAGCGGTGGCGAGGGCGGTGCCGATGACAAAACCGCCGATTGCTCCTTCTACACTCTTTTTCGGGCTGACGGCCGGGCAAAGTTTGTGTTTTCCCCATTTCAGACCGATCCACATCGCAAACATGTCATTGAGCATCGGCACGATCAATCCGTAAATAATCAACGGAAGACCATAGGAACGGAGAACGGCGAGCGAGGCGAATCCAAGACTGCAATACAGGATGGTGGAAAGCGAATTTCCAAAATCCTGGGCGTGAAAATCAGGAACGAATACCAAGACGATGCCAAAAACAAGAAAGAGGGTCGCCGCCAGCACCGGGAAGAGGATCACGGCAGTTTCCCACAGATGGAGGGCGACAAACGCCGCATAGGTGAGTCCCGTGAATGCGATCGTCAAGACGTCGACCCACACCGGCAGGGGACGTTCAATCCGCATCATCTTGCGAAATTCAAAAGCCGCCATCAAGGACACAATCAACAGGAAGGCTTCAAACAGGTGAAAACGGTCGCCCCAAATCAGGATCGGAACCATTGTCACCGCCATGACCAGAGCGGTCAAAGTTCGTGTCTTCATCGATCTCACCCTTTCACGGCGCCGAAACGCCGATCCCGACGGGAATACTCTTCCAAAGCCTTGATTAAGTCATTCTTGGTGAACGCCGGCCAATGGACGGGCGTAAAAACCAGTTCTGCATACGCGGCTTGCCATAACAGGAAATTCGACAATCGTTGTTCCCCGCTGGTCCGAATCAACAAATCCAGCGGAGGAAGATCCTTGGTCATCAACCGCGAAGAAATGGTTTCCGAGGAAATGGTCTCCGGAGAAAGCGTTCCGGAGCGGACCTCTTCGGCGATCGAGCGAACGACTCCCGACAATTCGTCATATGAACCGTAATCGAAACAAATGTTCAAAACCAACCCTTTCCGCGAGCGGGATTCGGTGGCAATCCGGTCCATGATTCGGAGATTTTCTTCCGAAAGACGGGTTCGCCGGCCGCTGAAAACCACTTTGATGTCGTTTTTTTCAAAGTCATCATGGAACTGACGATCAAATTCGGAAGGCATGGTCATCAAGAAATCGACTTCGTCTTTGGGCCGATTCCAGTTTTCGGTGGAAAAAGCAAAAACGCTCAAGGCTTGGATTCCCAATTCTTGGGCGGCAAGAGTGATCGTTCGGATGTTTTTAATGCCCATGCGGTGACCGAAGGTCCGGGGCATCCCGCGTTTTTGAGCCCAGCGCCCATTGCCGTCCAAGATGATGGCGATATGGCGGGGAAGACGGGAAAGAACCGTTTTTTTGGCAAAAAGCATGGATTTCACCTCGCTGAACACTTGCCATTATACACCAAAAAGCGGTGGTTTTCTATGTGATTTCCGTGAAAAAAATATAAGACTATTGCTAGTCTTATATGTGCATGACGTCTTTTTCTTTCTCGGCCGCGACCTGATCGATTTTCTCGACAAACTTGTCCGTTAACTTTTGAACTTTTTCTTCCCAAACTTCGAGTTCGTCTTCGGTCAACAACTTGTCTTTTTCCATCTTCTTGAGATTGGCAACGGCGTCGCGGCGGACATTGCGAAGGGCGACCTTATTGTCTTCGGCCAATTTGTGAATCAGTTTGGCCGATTCACGCCGACGTTCTTCGGTCATCGGGGGAAAGACCATCCGCAATCCGTTACCGTCGTTGTTGGGCGTCAATCCGAGGTTAGCGGCCAAAATGGCTTTTTCGACCTTCGAGAGGATTGACTTGTCATAAGGTTTGAAGTAAATCTGGTTCGCCTCCGGAACCGAAATCGCTCCGACTTGGTTCAGCGGGGTGGGGACACCGTAGTAATCGACCGTAACCCGTTCCAACATTTTCGGGTTGGCACGGCTGGTCCGGATCTGCACAAATTCACGATGCAGCGCCAACAACGTTTGTTCCATCTTTTCTTCCGCTTCCATCAAAATCATTTCTGGCATAAATAATCCTCACCTCTTTTATCTTCTGTCTTCATTATATCTTATTTTGTGATCAGTGTCCCGATGTTTTCACCCAAAAGCGCACGCCGAATGTTTCCGGGAACATTCATATCGAAAACGTAGATGTCGATGTTGTTGTCATTGCACAGAGCCGCAGCGGTCGAATCCATCACATGCAATTCCTGCTGGAGGACATCGGAGTGGGTCAGCCGTTCGTAACGTTTGGCTTCGGGATGCTTGCGCGGATCCATGTCATAGACTCCGTCGATGCCGTTTTTGGCCATATAGATGATGGTGGCATCCATTTCCGCGGCGCGTAAAGCACTGGTGGTATCGGTCGTGAAAAACGGATTGCCGGTCCCGCCGCCGAAGATGACCAGCCGATTTTTTTCCAAGTGGCTGATGGCTTTTCGGCGAATATAGGGTTCACATACTTCGGGAATGTTGAGGCTGGAAAGAACGCGGGTTTCGACCCCGAGAGCCTCGAGCGAATTTTGCAGAGCCAAGGCGTTGATAATGGTTCCGATCATGCCCATGTAATCAGCGCTGGCGCGTTCGATGCCCATCTCGTCGCCTAATTTTCCACGGAAGATGTTGCCTCCGCCAACGACGACGGACATCTCGCAGATGTTCAGATCATACGCGGCTTTGATTTCTTTGGCAATGGTCTTAACGGTCTGTGGATCGATTCCGATTCCGTTTTTCCCGGCGAGGGCTTCCCCGCTCAGTTTGATCATGATGCGCTTTTTGCCCATGATGAACCTCCCTTGGATTTCATTATAGAAAGAAAGGACACAAAAGTGTCCCTTTTTGCTTTATTTTCCGGCTTGGGCCATGACTTCGGCCGCAAAATTGTCTTCTTTCTTGGCAATGCCTTCTCCGCAAACCAAACGTTCAAAAGCGGCGACCGAAGTGCCTTTGCTCTTCACGTATTCGGCAACGGAAATGTCGGGGTTCTTAACAAATGGTTGATCGACCAAGCAGACTTCCTTAAGGTTCTTCAAAAGCCGGCCTTCGACCATTTTGATGATGATTGCTTCGGGCTTCGGTTTCGCCGCGGCGGCGTTTTCGTTCAGGGCTTCCTTGGCGAGAATGTCGCGTTCGTGGGCGAGGACTTCGGGTTCAATCTGGGATTGATCCAAATAACGGGGGTTATTTGCGCACACATGCATGGCGATGTCTTTCGCGGTTTCGGCGTCGCCGCCGTTCATGATCGAAAGGGTGACGATTTTTCCGCCCAGGTGTTTGTAGGCCCCAAACACTTGATTGGGTTGCTTGGTGCGGATCGAAACGTTCCGGAGACTGATTTTTTCACCGATCTGGGCGCTGGCTTCCAACAGGATTTCCGACAGGGGTTTTCCATCGGCTTGGGCGGAGAGAGCGCAATCGGTGCATTGGGCGCCGTTTTGGATGATGATGTCTTCGACCCGTTTGACGAGGGCGGTGAATTTTTCGTTGCGGGCAACGAAATCGGTTTCGCAGTTCAATTCAAAGAAGAGGGCTTCGTTGCCGTTGACGACGACGTCGCAAAGCCCTTCGGCAGCGATTCTTGAGGCTTTCTTTTCGGCTTTGGAGATGCCTTTTTCGCGCAGCCAATCGATGGCTTTGGTCATGTCTCCGTCGGTGGCGGTGAGAGCTTTTTTGCAATCCATCATGCCGGCGCCGGTGACGTCGCGCAACTCTTTGACCATACTAGCAGTGATTTCCATGGTGGTTCCTCCTAATGGCATTATCTTTATATTATCATATTCGGGTGGGCAACACAATGTTGCCGGGGACAAAATTGCAGAAAAAGGGAGCTGAAGACAGCTCCCGATTCATCATTGTTTCAGCGCGTCGATCAATTGGCTTTTGACCATGCTGGAGTATTTGGCAACGCCCTTTTCCTTGGCCATGGCCCGAAGTTCGGCCACGGTTTTGGATTCAAAGTCGATGGGTTCGGCGGCGGGAGCGGCCGGAGCGACCGGAGCGGCAACTTCGACTTTGATTTCCGCTTTGACGGCCGGTTTGGGTTGGACGACCGGTTTGACGGGTTCGGGCTTGACTTCGACATCTTCTTCGATTTCGTCTTTGTCTTCGGCCTCGATGACGTTGTTGGCGGCGGCGTCGCCGGTCAATCCACCGTTGGCTTCGACGATGGCGTCGGCCATCTTCGTGACGATCAATTTGACCGAGCGCAAGGCGTCGTCATTGGCCGGGATCAGGAAATCGACCTCGTCGGGATCGCAGTTGGTGTCGACGATTCCGAACACGGGAATGTGCAGTTTGCGGGCTTCAAGAATCGCATTGCGTTCTTTGCGCGGATCGATAATGAAGAGTGCTTGGGGAAGAGCCTTCATGTCTTTGATTCCACCCAAGAATTTTTCCAAACGATCGATTTCTTTCTTGTATCCGATGACTTCTTTTTTGGGCAGGACCGCGAAAGTGCCATCGGTTTCCATTTTCCGGAGATCTTGGAGTTTTTTAATCGATTTCTTGATCGTTTTGAAGTTGGTCAGGGTTCCGCCCAGCCAACGTTTGTCGCAATAAAATTGTCCGGCGCGGATGGCTTCTTCACGGATCGGTTCTTGCGATTGTTTCTTGGTTCCGACGAACAGGACTTTTCCGCCGGCGGCGACGATGTCAAACAACCCTTTGTAGGCGATGTCGAGACAGTCGCTGGTTTTTTGCAGGTCGATGATGTGGATTCCGTTGCGGGAAGTGTAGATGAACTTGGCCATCTTTGGATTCCAGCGACGAGTTTGGTGACCGAAATGCACGCCCGCTTCGAGCAGGCTTTTCATGGAAATAACGCCCATGGTTTGGTAAATCCTCCTATTTTTCGATTGTTTGCCCTCCACCGCTGTCAACGCTATTGCCACCGGCTCTCCGGCTCTCGACAACTTGCTCTGCGGTGTGTGTATTTTTACGGCGTATCTATTTTATCAAATAATTCCCTTGAAAGCAAGCAATTTTTACCGGTTCCCCCGAAAGGGAACCAAAGAAAAACTGCCATTGCTGGCAGTCATCGTCCGGTGCTTCCGTATCCCCCGACACGGAGAGATTCGGAGGGCATGTCTTCATCGGTTTTCAGGTATTTGGTGAAAACGCCTTGGGCAAAGCGTTCGCCTTTGCGCAGGGTGACGGGTTCGTCCCCCATATTGATCAGGGATATCAGGATATGCCCTTCGTTTCCGGGATTATCATGATAATCGGCGTCGATGACGGCCACCGAATTGACAAGCATGCACTGCCGAGCGGAGAACAGCGAACTGCGTGCATAAACGAGTAGGGCTTCATCGGGCATCATGTAAGCTTTGAGTCCCGTCGGGATTTTGGCTGTGCCTTTCGGAGGGATGATCACGGTTTCGCCAGCCTCCAAGTCATATCCTGCGGAGAATCCGGTTTTGCGCTGGGGAATGCGGATCCCTTGCTCTTTGAAGTCACTGACGATTTGAAATCCCCGGGTCATATCTTCACACTCCGTACTATGGTTTGAGTTATTTGGTTCCGAACAACCGGTCGCCGCAGTCCCCGAGTCCGGGAACGATATAACCGACCTCATTTAAACGTTCGTCGACCTTGACCAGATAAATGTCGACGTCCGGATGGGCTTCCGAAAGAACTTTGATGCCCTCGGGGCATCCCACGAGTCCCACAAAACGAATGTCTTTTCCGCCGCGGGCTTTGATGGCATTGATCGCCGCCACCGAAGAACCGCCCGTGGCGAGCATGGGGTCGACCACAAGAATTGTTGCGTTCAGAACTTCGTTGGGTAACTTGACATAATATTCGACCGGTTTCAGCGTCGCCTCATCCCGGTAAAGGCCGATGTGTCCGATTTTGGCGGTGGGAATCACCAATTGAATGCCGTCGACCATTCCGAGTCCTGCCCGCAGAATGGGAACAATGACCACCTCTTTGGCGAGGACTTGACAAACGGTTTTGGTGATCGGGGTCTCGACTTCCACCGGCCGGGTGGCCAGATCGCGAGTGATTTCATAAGTGACCAGACTTCCGATTTCGTTGACATTTTCCCGGAAAGTCTTGGTGTCGGTGGCTTTGTTTCGGATAATGGCCATTTTGTGCTCAATGAGCGGATGGTTGATGATGACGACGCGAGCCATATCAGTTTTCCTCCTCGTAGCGATGGATCATTTCGATGCGTTTGATATGACGTTCCCCATGCGTGAACTTGGCTTCGAGGTAGATGGTGACGAACTCGACGATTTCATCGATCGTGTTGGTCCGGGCTCCGAGACAGATGATGTTGGCATTGTTGTGTTCCTTGATGGCGCGGGCAGCGAAAACCGACTGGCAAACGCCGGCACGGATGCCGCGAACCTTATTCGCCGCAATCGACATTCCCACTCCCGTTCCACAGATGAGAATCCCCAGATCGGCTTGGTGGTCGCGGACCGCTTCGGCGACCCGGAATGCATAATTCGGGTAATCAACGGAGTCAAGATTCATGGTTCCGAAATCGATGACCTCGATATTCCGTCCTTCCAGCAACTCGATGATCCGTCCTTTGTAAACATAGCCGGCATGGTCGGCTCCGATCGCAATTCGCATGATGACATCTCCTCACTGTCAGCGCCTCTGGCCGTAAGGGCGGCTGACCAACGGGTATTGGCTAACAGTATTATAGCAAATCGACTGGGTGATTACAAACATTTTTCGAGAAAATCCCGGGAGGCAAGCGCCGGAAAAAGAAAAGCGCACGAGACATCGCGCGCATTTCACTCGTTGATGACGATCCGTCCTTGACGGATCACGATTTTATTAAAGGGATCATAAACCGTCGAGGCCAGTTCCGAAAGATCTTTGCCTTCGACGATCGCATCGACCATTCCTTCGTACCGCAACGCATCCTGAAAACGAAGGATAGCGGGTTCGCCGGAGAGATTGAGGCTGGTTACGACCATCGGCCCGAACTGCGACAACAACGCCAAAGCCACCGGATCGTCGGGAATGCGGACCCCGACCGTTTTCCCTCCCGCAGTCACCAAATCATCGACGATATTGCGTTTGGGACAAATCAGGGTGAGGGCACCCGGCCAGAATTTTTGGGCCAACGGCTCAATGGCGTCAAATTGTTCGACTATCGAACGAACTTGCTCGACATTTGCACACAGTATCGCCATCGGTTTGTGATACTCGCGATTCTTGATTTCGTAAATCCGACGAACGGAAGGCAGATCGTCAAAGAGGCAGCCGATTCCGTAAACGGTGTCGGTTTCAAAAACGATCACTTTTCCGCGGAGATTTTGCTTCAAGATTTCATCGAGACGAATCGGCACGTTCAATGCCCTCCTTTGCAAAAGACAAGATTTGTTCGGGTCGTTCCGCCAACCGCCAAGCTCCACCCCGGATCAATTCTTCGGCTTTTCGAAAGCCCCAAAGAACCCCGACGGAAGCCAGCCCGGCATTTTTGGCAGTCATCATGTCGGTGTATGTGTCACCCACATAAAGAATCGAATTCGCCGGTTGGCCCAGCTTTTCCATCATTTCTTTCACAGACGTCGGATCCGGTTTGATCGGATATCCCGGACGCTTTCCGACCACCCATCCAAAAGAAACTTGGGGGAAATAATGGCTGATCACGGCTCGGGTATCGATGTCCGGCTTGTTGGAAAGGACATTACATATGATTCCCAGACGGTTCAGGTTTTCCAGCAACGGCAGGATCCCCGGATACGGGCGGGTCTTGTTCCGCTGG
>Ga0116153_10003519_pt1 | contig 10938 bp, 5 predicted proteins | sample AD_UKC028_MetaG_FD_89896 | JGI IMG/M metagenome (GOLD analysis project Ga0116153, IMG submission 89896) | Active sludge microbial communities of municipal wastewater-treating anaerobic digesters from USA - AD_UKC028_MetaG | ecosystem: Engineered > Bioreactor > Anaerobic > Digestate | place: USA... | reverse complement strand
TTTATTACAGGCTTTATTCTTCTGATACCTCTTACTATCTTCATTGTGAAGTATCTTTCAGCAGCTTTACCTGAAGGAAATGATACCGGAGCTATCAGGGAAATAACTGATTCAATAAAAGGCTTTGTTGTCTCGAGTGCATTAGTTGGTTGTATAATTGGCGCAGCCCTGTCAGGTTTTATTGCCAGGTCAATTGGAAGGAAAAAAGGCCTCATCCTCACTGCATTTCTTCTTTCCCTGTCAGCATTCGGAGCCTGGCAACCTGAAAAGCTTAATATCTTCGGAACCCTTGATGTATTTTCCTTCATGATATACAGAATTATAGGAGGCGCCGGTATAGGTTTTGCATCTATCCTTTCACCAATGTACATTGCCGAGATAGCACCTGCTGATATAAGGGGTAAACTTGTTTCATGGAACCAGTTTGCAATAATATCAGGAATGGTAATTATCTATTTCATTAATTACCTTATAGCAAGGTCTGGCAATGAACAGTGGCTTATTACAGATGGCTGGCGCTGGATGTTTTTTTCAGGTGTAATTCCATCGCTGCTTTTCCTAACCTTGTTATTTTTCATTCCTGAAACTCCGAGATATCTTATGTTGAAAAACAGAAAGTCGGAAGCTTTTGACCTTATTGTAAAAATCTCAGGATCAATCAAGGCTCCGGAAATACAAAAGGATATTGAAACATCATTAAGTGAAAAACATGCACCCTGGCTGGCCTATGGATACAAGGTTATTATTTTGGGATTAATACTCGCTGTATTCCAGCAGTTTATAGGAATTAATGTCGTTATGTACTATGCGGCGAATATTTTCCGCAACATGGGTCTGAGCACAGATTCAAGTCTTCTTCAGACAATAATTGTTGGTGTAATCAATATGCTGTTCACAATAATTGCAATTTTCAGTGTTGACCGCTTTGGAAGAAAACCGCTTCTCATTACCGGAGCCTTTATAATGGCCCTTTCAATGTTCAGTCTTGGCACATCGTTTTACCTGAAGAGTACTGGTCTCATGGCGCTCATATTCATGCTATTGTACATTGCCGGGTTTGCAATGAGCTGGGGACCTGTTGCGTGGGTAATCCTTGCCGAGATATATCCAAACTCTATCAGAGGCGCAGTATCGATCCCTGTTGCCGGTTTGTGGATTTCAAATCTCATTATATCATGGACCTTCCCGATGATGAATGACAATGTCTGGCTTACTGAAAAATTCAATCATGGTTTCTCCTACTGGATATACGGCCTTATGTGTCTGCTTGCTTTGCTTTTTGTAGTGAAATTTATTCCTGAGACAAAAGGAAAATCGCTCGAGGAAATTGAAAAATTCTGGACAGGGAAGTAAGTTTATCATTTAGTCTTTTTAACTATTTTTAACAATTCCCATTTGCCTTAATTCAAGGCAGTTAAAAATTCTTCATATCCTTCACGGGAAAAACTATTGCGAAATTAAAAGCTGTTTACTTATTTAAAAGAAAACTTTTTTATGATTCTATTCCCCGGAAAACCTGATAACAGGGTAAGGAAGGTATTTGCCTCACCAGGTATCAAGCCACATTTTCTTCTCTTGTTTATAGTATTGTCTTTCAATTTATTACATAGTCAATCTGTAGTCAAACTTAATATACTCCAGGCTGAAAAGCTGGCAGTCGAACTTCCGGCCAGCATCAACACTGTTGATACATCTCCTCTGCATCTTGGCGATAGCATTCGGATTACAGGAGGCACGCTTCCTTACCGTTATGCCTGGAAGAGTGATAATCAGGTTCTTTCAGAAAGTGCCACACTGGAAGTAATCCCCGGAAATGTCCCCTACAGGTACAGTATAATAATAACTGATTCAATGGATTGCACTGTAACAGGTGAGGTATCAATTGTTGTAGGCATAGAGGAGAAAGACCTTCTGCCGGTTAAAGTGTACCCGGTGCCAGCAACTTCATACCTGATTATCGAACCTGGCGAAGGACTCGAAAATGCTACTGTTACACTCTACTCTCTTTCCGGTGTAAAGCTGATTTCCCAAACGCTAAACGGAAAGACCACTCTTCCGCTTGATGTAAAAACAGGTTTCTATATTCTTGAAATTAAACATAATAACCGTTTATCAATTAGAAAAATAATAGTTTCCGGGAAATAACTGTCTTCATATTTAATATCGCTTCTTTATGAATTTTCTCAGCCTGATAAGATTATTCTCAATAACAGCAGTTGTCTTTATACTGTTTTGCCATAATGTAAATGCAACTCCCGACAGGGTTAAAGAAGCTGCATCCAAATTCATGAAACTAAAATTTGACGAGAACAACAGGAAAAACAGTGCTCCCATTTCAAGTGATACAGAACTTTCATTAATCTATTCCTCAAATGATACATGCAGGAACAGATTGTACGGATACAATTCTAATACCGGTGGTTACGTATTTGCAGTTGAACTGGAAGATACTATTATAGTCACAGCATATTCATTATCAGGAAGATACGAATCAGGTACAGCAAATATTCAAATGTCAGGTTTAATAAAGGCGTATGAATCTTCAGAGATCCTAAAAACAAGCATGCCATTACGAAATATCAGGAAAGGAAGCCTTTCGCCCCTTCTTGAAACCGAATATATAAACTGGAATCAGACAGGTTTTTACAATAAAGCATGCCCTGTCGATCCTTCAACAGGGCAAAACGCAGTTACAGGCTGTGTTGCAACAGCAATGGCGCAGATTCTCAGATATCATAAATATCCGGCACAAGGCCGGGGCAGCCATACTTACCAGCATCCTTATTATGGAACCATTAGTGCCGATTTTGGTGCAACTGAATATGACTGGAATAACATGCCTGGCGTATTAACTGCAGATAATGAGGATGTTGCGAAAGTTCTTTTTCATGCAGGGGTATCAGTTGACATGAACTACGGACTTTCTGAGAGTTCTGCCAATGTTGCAAATGTTCCGCTGGCTTTGTCGGAATATTTTGGTTATAAAGATGCCAGATACTTTAACTCAGATTATTTTGCATGGGGTACCAATGACTATCATCTGGCTCTTATTGAAGAGCTTGAGAATGATCGCCCTGTTTTTTATGAGCTCCGTGGAGATCCAGGGCATGCTGTTGTTATTGATGGATATGATGGTGACTATTTCCACATTAACTTTGGATGGGGCGGTTCAGAAAATGGATACTTCCTGTTATCAGGCACACAGTTTGCCTCAGTATATCAGTTCGGATTCCGCGGTAATTCAGTTATGAGCATTTCTCCTTTAAGAATTGCCACTAATGTGCAGGATTCATTAACACTGGTAGCATTTTATAATGCCACCAACGGACAAGCCTGGAAAGTTAATACCAACTGGCTGACAGGCAAATTATCATCCTGGCATGGAGTTGATGTGCTAAACGGAAGGGTAAGACATCTTATACTTACTGACAATAACCTTACAGGAACAATTCCGCCTGAAATAGGCAAACTCACCGGACTCACTTATCTTAATCTGGCAATCAACAATCTTACCGGTGAAATACCTGAACAGATTGGTCTTCTGACAAATCTGATGGATCTGACACTTTCTCTGAACAAACTAACCGGGACAATACCTGAAAGTATCGGGAATCTGCATAATCTCAGGATGTTATCTCTCGCCATAAATAAACTCACAGGAAATATTCCAGAGACTTTAGGCAACATTCCAAGCCTTTCGATACTTAATCTTACACAAAACCAGCTTAATGGCTCAATACCTGCTTCAATCTGCAATCTTCAAAGCCTGTCATCTCTCGAGCTTAGTGAAAACCAGCTTTCAGGACCTCTTCCTGCTTATTTAGGCAACCTGACAAATCTGAGCTTCCTGAACATTGAAAAGAATAATTTCTCGGGAAACCTGCCCGCAACAATATCAGGTCTGACGAAACTGACGGGATTCATGATTAATGACAATAAATTTGAAGGCTATGTGCCTGCGGGTATAGGAAATATGACTCTCCTTAAAAGTCTGAAGCTGGATAACAACCTGTTAACTTCCATTCCGGATGAGATTGGACTGCTTGTTTCACTTGAGAGGTTCACAGCTGACAATAACAAATTAAGTGGAAATCTGCCTGACGGAATAGGAAACCTTACGAACCTGAAATACCTCAGTTTAAACAATAACCAGATTAAAGGTATTCCTCAATCAATCGGAAATCTTAAGAAGCTTGAGTATCTCTCTCTTTCCCTGAACCAGATTAATGCAATACCAATTGAACTCGGAGGACTTGCATCCGTTCAGGAGATATACTTTTCCGGGAATAAACTTTCCTCATTACCATTTGAGATCAGTCAGTTACCAAAGACGGTCACTCTTGTACTGGATCACAATTATCTTGAAGAGCTTACACCGGGAATCAGCCTCATGAAGAAGCTGATCTTTCTTGATGTTGCAGCAAACAGGTTGAATAAACCATTGCCGCCACTTTCACATATCAATTTTTACAATCTTAACTTAAGTAATAACAATCTGTCTTTTGAAGATATTGCTGCTTCGGGTTTTCTTTCCTTTGATCCTTCAAGCTTTCTTTACTTTAAGCAGAGGAATCTTAGGCTTACTGATACCATTTTTACTTTTGTTAAGGGTGATTCGCTGATAGTTGATATCCGCGAAATCTCTGAAGCTAATCATCTGAAAAACAGCTACAAATGGATCAGAAACGGATCCGAAATATCAGACAGTGCTGTTCTTAGACTATTTAACCCCGGTACTGCAGACCAGGGATATTATTACTGTATTATTGAAAATGAATTATGGCCTGGACTGACTATTAAATCTGATTCTCTATATGTGAGAATGGTAAACTCAGATAATTTATCAAATGATACAATTTCCTCAAAAAGAGGTACAACTTTAACTGTGGCAGATAAAAAAATAACCCTGGTAAAGCCTGCAAATGTCCGAGGTATATTAACCTGGCAGGCTTCGAAGGACACAGTCAACTGGATAAATCTGACAAGTGGAATTTCTGATCCGGTTATGAACAACATTACCAAAATTACAGCTGACAGTATTATAATACAACCCGTTACACCAGCACTGTACAGATTCATGCTGAAGGAAGGTGAATGCAAACCTCTATATAGTGATACAATTAAGGTTATGTTATCGAAATCGACTGCGCTTCTTGATACAATATTAAACGTCAGCTCCTCTCCTGCTGAAATAAAGCTGCCTGAAATAGTGCTGACAATCCCTACAGGAATATCAGGAAGCGATTTCAGACTAACAATAGATAGGATAGAAACACCCCCGGCTGCTCCTGACAGTGTAATTACAGGAAATGTATATGATGTAAAACTAAGTTGCGGAACCAGTTTCAGCATTCCGATAAAAATAAAACTTAAAATAGCCTCTGATTCCCTTAGAGCAAACACCATCAACAGGTTCAGGGCAGCATTTTTTGATGAAGAAAAGTACTTATGGACCTTATATGACAAATCATCAGTCAGCCTTGATGATTCAACACTTGTATTTGAAACTGATCACCTTACAAAACTGGCATACTGGGAAAGGAGTCTTGTAGATGGAGATTATACCGACAAATTTGTAAAGGACGGGGTAACAGTGTATTACAAGAAAAAATTACTGGATCTTATGGGATTATATGATAAAAACCAGACAACACAAAACTGGCATGTACCTACTGGTGATCCGGAATTTGGCACACCATTGCAGGTTCAGGATATGGCTCATTTTACCGGTGAGGTTATGGCCAAATTCAGAACACTTGGTTTACAGGTACCTGATGAAATATCAATATATGCTGATAATATTGATGATTATGGAGTTGTGGGCCTGCTTGGAATGACAAATGGCTATCTTACATTAAGTATATATATAGATGATCCTGTTTTATTACGAAGTGTGGTTGCCCATGAATACATGCACTTTACACAGGACTATTATATTTCAGCACATCCAGGAAACATTTTCTGGATGGAGGCCAACGGACATCTCGCAGACAGAATTGTATGGGACAGCACTATTGTACCTGTCTGTGAATCAGATCATTATCTGCTTGATAACAGGGGGTCTTCAAATTCCATTTTCCAGTTCCTCTCTAAATCATGGGATTACTGGGATGCCTCAATCCTGACACAGAACCTTGCAGGAAATGTCGATTTTTGTTATCAGGCTGGGACTTTTATTCACTTTATGAGGAGCTACAAGCCTGGCATAAAACTTAAACCCGATGTACTTCTGAAAGAAACATCTCTTTTGGGATCCTGGAAAGATTACCTTGATTCATACATTAAGAATAATCTCGGATCAACAATCAATGACCAGTATGCAGATTATATTAAATTCATATTCAGTGGAAAAGAGCCTGACTTCACTGTTCTAAATACAAACTCTGAGGATTCAGGTGATCCGCTGAAATTCATTTTGCAGGCATCAAGTGATTTTTCTAGAAAGCACCTGATTAAGCTTCCTGAAGATCAGGCGAGTATACCAATACAAAATGAAGACCTTTCAGTCGACATGGAACCCTTGTCTGCACAAATGGAACACTTCTACAACATGAGCCAGAACCGGTCACTCTGTATCAGGTATGTCAGAAAACATACTGACACAGCCTCTGTAAAAGTATATTTGTGCAGGTTCAACAATAGCAGTAAAACTATGGAGATGACTGATATATCGAGAACTGACAGCTCTCATTTCTTCGTACTTGCAGCCAGTGATGAAAATCTGAAAGAAAAGTCAAATCAGGCCTTCCTGCTCTTCATAAATAAAAATGGTAATGATAAAATTACAGCAGAATATCAACTTGAAATTACCCCTGTTACTGACTTCAGTTACCTGTACACTTTCTGGTTTGGAAATGATGCAGGTACAGAGAGTTATGATCACAAATACAATGATGGAACTGACAGGAGGATTTACTTCTGGGTCTCTGATAATGCCAGCCGTTCAAAAGTATACACCGACAGCTCCTTTATAATAACAGAACAGAGAGCAAATGGTGTTATGGAACTATATTACAATTTCAGAAACGGAAATATGAGCATAACTGAAAATAAAGCAGGAACTTATGGTTATTATGATGTGAATACTAATACTACTGAAACAATTTCATATACCGGAAGCACAACTGTTGAATTGAAAAATATTTTCTTCGCACCATTGTCAGAAAGCCTTGTAAATCAGGGTGCAGGAATCTATGATTTTCACTCAAAGAACAGCCTGGACACAAAAAATCTGATTATCAGTATAAGCGACACATATACTGCGACATGTACTTCATGCCCGGGATCTCCTGTTACAGAGTCATATACCTATACATCAACTGACTGGAATACTGATCCCGGCATCAGGCTTAACATTCAGGTAAAATAGCCGAAGTATAAGCAGAATATTATTGGATTAGAACTGGCGAAAAACAGGTATTTTCCTCATTCTGAGGTTATCGGGAGTAACTTCAAGGTACTCATCATCCTTTATCTGTTCCATTGATTCTTCAAGTGAGAACCTGATTTTCGGAGCAATCTTAAGTCCTTCATCACTTCCGGAAGCCCTCATGTTTGTGAGCTTCTTGCCTTTAACAATATTTACTTCAAGGTCGCCCGGCCTTGTGTATTCTCCGATTACCTGGCCTTTATAAACCATTTCACCCGGATCGATATAGAATCTTCCCCTGTCCTGAAGCCGGTCAATTGCATAGCCAGTTGCCATTCCCTGCTCCATGGAGATCAGTGAGCCGTTCTGTCGTGGCATAAGATCGTCACCCTTGTACTTATCGTAAGCCCTGACCCTGTGATGCATGACAGCCTCACCGGAAGTAGCTGTTAACATATTGTTACGCAAACCTATGAGACCTCTTGAAGGGATATCGAATTCAAGATGGATAAGGTCGCCCTTCGGTTCTATTGTAAGCATTTCCCCTTTACGCTGGGTAACAAGCTCAATTGCTTTTCCGGAGACCTCTGAAGGCACATCTATTGTAAGTGTTTCATAGGGTTCACATTTAATCCCGTCAATATCCTTCAGTATAACCTTTGGCTTGCCCACCTGAAATTCATAACCCTCCCTGCGCATAGTTTCAATCAAAATTGAGAGATGCAATATTCCGCGGCCATATACATTGAAAGTATCCTCCGATTTGGTCTCCTCAACCCTTAGTGCCAGGTTTTTCTCAGTTTCTCTGAACAACCTGGTTCTCAGATGTCTTGATGTAACAAATTTCCCTTCCTTACCGAAAAAGGGTGAATTGTTTATTGTGAAAACCATACTCATTGTAGGCTCATCGACCTCAATACGCTGAAGAGCCTCCGGTTCAAGCAGATCAGCCAGGGTATCTCCTATCTCAAAATCGTCAAGGCCAATAACTGCACACAGGTCTCCGCAACGCACCGATTCAGTCTTTATTCGTCCAAGACCTTCAAATACATATAATTCCTTTACCCTTACCTTCTTTACCTTGCCATCCTTCTTGCAGAGAGTATAATCCTCCCCGGTAACGATATCGCCTCTGAATACCCTGCCTATCGCAATCCTACCTACATAACTTGAATAATCAAGGGAAGCAACCTGCATCTGTGCTGTTCCTTCATTATATTTCGGTTCAGGAATTTCTTTCAGAATAGTATCAAGAAGATATTTAATATCGGTAGCAGGTTTCTTCCAGTCAGCGCTCATCCATCCAAGCTTCGAAGATCCGAACACAGTCTCGAAGTTAAGCTGGTCTTCGGAAGCATCAAGGTTGAACATAAGCTCAAATACATCCTGCTGCACCTCGTCCGGCCTGCAATTTTCCTTATCAACCTTGTTAATTACAACAATTGGCTTAAGACCGAGGGCAACAGCTTTCCCGAGAACGAAGCGTGTCTGTGGCATGGGTCCTTCAAGCGCATCGACAAGGAGAAGCACTCCGTCTGCCATTTTAAGAACCCTTTCAACCTCACCACCGAAGTCGGCATGTCCCGGAGTATCAATGATATTAATCTTTACCCCGTTATAGTTGGCGGCTACATTTTTTGATAGTATTGTAATGCCTCTTTCCCTCTCAAGGTCATTGTTGTCGAGTATCAGCTCTCCTGCATCCTTGCGCTTGTCTATCACCTGACACTCCTGTATAATCCTGTCTACCAGCGTTGTTTTGCCATGGTCGACATGAGCAATTATTGCAATATTACGTATTGACTGCATACAAAAAAATTAGACCGCAAAAGTAATATTATTGGCCGTAATAAAGTAAAAACCACTGATAATTAATTATTGACAGAAAAAAATATCTATATTGGTCTGAAACTTAAAAGAGATATTTATGAAAAAACTACTCACATTTCTGGTTTTGACTCTTCTTGCTGTAACCGTTGCTACAGGCCAGCAGGGTGTGAAACTTGCCGTTGGCACAAAGGCTCCGGAATGGATGTTCACAGATGCTGACAAGCAGGAATTCACAATGAATACGTGGGCCGGCAAGGTAATCCAGGTTAATTATGTTGATCCGGATGAATCAGAACTCAATGAACCATTCAATGAGGCAGTTAATAAGGCCGTTGACAAGGATAAGAGAATCAGCCGTGATTATTTCAAGGGATTCGGAATAGTTGACTGCAAATCGACATGGAAACCAAATGCACTTATCAGAACTATTGCAGGAAACAAGGCAAAGAAATTCAATACTACAATACTTTTCGATTACGATGCTACCCTTCAGAAACTATGGGGAATGCCGGAAGACAACTATACTGTTGCAATACTTGACAAAAACAGGGTTTGCCGTGCTCTTTACAAGGGAAAGATCCCGGAATCGGAAAATGAGAAAATAATACAGCTGATTATCTCATTGACAAAGGAATAATATTTTTTATAAGTAAAATACTGACCGCAGGAACATCGGGCCTGCGGTTTTTTTTATGCTTAAGACAAGGAATCTTTATCTTTCCTCCTCCACATCCGATATCTCGGTACCAAGCTTTGCCTTAATCCTCTGCAGGTCATGCTTCATCCCGGCAACAGCCTGGATCAGTTGTTTTTCGGGAAGAACAGGGTCAGGCAGCTCACTGCTTATATAATTGACGAATTTCCATATCTCCTTTACTTCGTTTATATGAACCTCATAAGGCTCATATATAGGATTGAGTGAATAAAGAACAAGCTTTCCATCCTTCCTTATATTATTCTCAACAACCTTGAATACAATTCCGTCATCCATTGTAAAAACAATGTATGCCTTACCGCTGATAATATCCATCCAGTCCTGCTGGAATTCACCGGTAACCCACGATCCGTCGGGAATGGGGAGCATGGAATCTCCTTTAAGCTGGAAAGTCCGGTACTTCTTCTTCTCTGAAAGAAATGGAAGAGTGAATACAGGGAGCTCGCCGATAAATTCCGGATCGGCATAGCCTGTTGTGTAGCCTGCCTTTGCCTTTTCAGGAACAAGTTCTATGTTTTCAGCATTCCTAGTATTAACAGAGGTTGTAAGCACACGAAGGTTACTTCCCTTCACATAGGCATCATAGCCACGTTCAAGCTCGCCAAGCTGGCTTTCTGACAATTTCGAAATATCAACCTTCAGTATTGTATCGATTGATATATTGAAATATCCTGAGAATGAAATCAGTATTTCAATCCCGGGCTGGGCAACGCCGTTCTCATAACCACTTAGGGTTGAACGCTTCAGGTTAAGGGCAAAAGCCACATCATCCTGTGTGCGCCCTCTCCTTTTTCTCAAAAATTTTATGTTCTGCGAAAAGTACATAATTAGAAAATTGATTATATTGTAATCATAGATTTGATTAATATTTAATCAAAAATAAGCTATATAATCTAATTATCAAAATATTTATGAGAAAAGTTTGGAGTGAGCTAGAGTTTGGAGTGAGCTAGAGTTTGGAGTGAGCTAGAGTTTGGAGTGAGCTAGAGTTTGGAGTGAGCTAGAGTTTGGAGTGAGCTAGAGT
>Ga0116153_10003507_pt1 | contig 10960 bp, 8 predicted proteins | sample AD_UKC028_MetaG_FD_89896 | JGI IMG/M metagenome (GOLD analysis project Ga0116153, IMG submission 89896) | Active sludge microbial communities of municipal wastewater-treating anaerobic digesters from USA - AD_UKC028_MetaG | ecosystem: Engineered > Bioreactor > Anaerobic > Digestate | place: USA... | reverse complement strand
GGTCATGGACCATGATCTCCACCATCGTCCTTGGTGTGGGAATCGGGGCCCTGGCCATGCCCCAGATGGCGGTGCGATTTATGACCGTGCGATCCAATCGGGAGCTCAACCGGGGAGTGCTCATCGGGGGCATATTCATCCTGATGATGACTGGAGTGGCCTTTACCGTGGGAGCGTTATCCAATGTCTTCTTCCTTCAGAATCAGGGAAATATATCCATAAATATGGCCCAAGGAAATGCGGACAGCATAATTCCCCTTTATATCAATGCCGCCACCCCGGAGTGGTTCGTCTACCTCTTCATGCTCACCCTTCTGGCGGCAGCCATGTCCACATCCAGCTCACAGTTCCACACCCAGGGAAGCGCCATCGGACGGGATGTCTATGAGACTCTGACCGGGAAGAAAGGAAGCCAATCGGTATTCATCACCAGGATCGGCATAATCGTGGCTGTGATCGTAGCCGTGATTCTGGGCTACATCCTGCCGGATAATATCATCGCAAGAGGCACGGCCATATTCTTCGGTCTATGCGCCTCTGCCTTCCTGCCCATGTACACCTTGGGGCTGTACTGGAAGGGAACCACCAAGGCAGGAGCCATAGCCGGCCTTCTCACCGGAACTCTGGTCACCGTCTTCTGGTATCTGTTCATTCATAAGGCGGAGGCGGTTCCTCTGGGCGTAGCCAAGATGCTGCTGGGGAGGGATCTGCTCATTGAGCAGATGCCCTGGCCGGTGGTGGATCCCATACTGGTGGCGCTCCCTCTGGCCTTGATTGTCACCTTGGTCGTGAGCCTGATCACCAGGAAGCCTGAGGAGAGGCACCTGAAGGGCTGCTTTAAGGGGATAAAGTAGCCCTTTAAATTTTTATATCACTAAGCTGGCCAAAAGAAGCGCCCTGGCCTTCCCAGAACCCTCGAAATAATATATTTGATTCTAAAAACAGATTATTTAAACAAAAGCCTCGGGCGGGATTCGAACCCGCGACCTCGTCCTTACCAAGGACGCGCTATACCGAGCTAAGCTATCGAGGCGACATGAGCCCCTTGCGTTCACCATTCAAGAACCTTTCGGTTAAGGGGTCTGATTGCCTTTTTCTCTGACCTCAATATAAACCTCTTCCGTCTTCTCCGCTATGTGGTCCCAGCTGAACTCGGTCTCTATCCTGCTGCAGCCCGCTCTAGCTAGCTTGACCATCTCATCGGGATTGGCCAAAAGGCGGTTTATGCACCAGGCTATGGACTCGGGCTGGACATAGGCTACGAGACCGTCCTCGAAGTTGTTGATTATGCTCACCGCCTCGGTTGCCACTACCGGCTTGCAGGCATCCCAGGCCTCCAAAACCACCACACCGAAGGGCTCATTTCGGCTGGGAACGCACATCAGATCGCAGGCATTGACCAGCTCCTCCTTTTCCGCGCCGGAGATATAGCCCAGAAAACGACAGGCATCGGAAACACCCAGCTCACCGGCCCGGCGCTCGCATTCCCACCTCATGCCACCCTCACCTATGAAGATGAACCGGGCATCGTGTCTGTTATTCAGGATGCGGGGCACTGCTTCCACCAGAATGTCGGGGCCCTTCTGAATGCTCATCCGGCCGCAGAAGAGGACCAGAGGAGCCATGGGATGGATGCCATATCTCTCTTTAACCCTTCCCGCATCCAGGCCTCTTCTCATCTTTCCCATGATGATGCCGTTGGGAATGATGCGGATCTTCTCCCTGGGCAGGCTGAATATCCTCATCAGCTCCTCCTGCATCAGGCGGGTGGTGACTATCACCAGGCCTGCCTCATAGCACCCCTGCCATTCTCGATGGGATATCTCCTGGGAGATGCCATAGCCGAAGTGGTTTCCATTCCTTCCCCATTCGGTGCTGTGCATGGTCAACAGGAAGGGCAGGCCGTAGTCGTGTTTGATGCGAGATAAAGCCAGCACGGGGTGCCAGTCATGGCCATGTACGATATCAAAATTGCCGAATAGCTTTTGCACCGCCCTGAAACGATGATAGAGGGCCTCCGCCATCTGGTCCATCTGATACAGGATATCGCCAGAGCTGTCTGAGTCCACCCTCTGATAATGAACCCCGTTGATCCTGTCATAGGACTCAAAATCCCCCCGGCGGGTGAAGATATGAACCTCATGGCCTCTCCTGGCCAGAGCCTCTGATATCTCCGATACATGGGGCGCTACCCCTCCAACCTTTATCGAGTATAGGCTCTCCCAGGAGAGCATTCCAATTCGCATCTCTTCTCCAGAGTTTCTCGCCTTGCAGGCAGCGGTTTGTTTTCGATTTTATCCTCTAGGCGCCCTGACCGACCTTCAATTCGCCCAAAGCGAATGCGGACTGTCGGCCTATTAAGTTGCATCAGCAATGGCACCATATTATTCCAGCTAGAAAAAGAGCCGGATAATTGATGAACTTTTCGGCAATTAGATCTGGCCTTGGCGGCTTGTCTCATCAGCCGGATTAAATTTTTTCAGCTTTTTCTCCTCGGTTAAAGATCCAGGACGGCCCGAAGATATCAGGCCACATCCTTATAGATGGCCAGAGTCTTCTCCGCCGCCCTCTGCCAGGTGAACTCGGCCAGGGACAGCTCCCTGGCATTCTCTCCCCAGGAGAGGAGCCGCTCCTCATCCTCCAGTGCCAGGTTAATGCCCCAGGCAATATCCTCCGCACTGCGGGCGTCGACATGGACACCGGTGGGCTTTTCTGCCGCCGGATTCTGAACTATCTCCGCCAGGCCTGAGGTGCCGGCTGCTCCCACCACTGCGGCTTTTCCCATAGCTGCAGCTTCCAGGGCCACTATGCCGAAGGGCTCATAAATGCTGGGAAAGACGCAGATGTCCGCCAGAGCATAGTGATGCATCTTGTCCGTGGGGGGGAGGAAATCAGTCACCAGCCTGGCACAGCCCTCTCCCAGGCGCTGCAGCTCCTGCTTGACCCAAGCCTCCAGACTACCCCGCCCCACCAGGAGCAGCCTGGCCTTGGGATGGCGGGACAGGACGGATGGAAATGCTGCTATCAGCTCTCGAACACCTTTTACCGGCTCCAGCCGGCCCAGGAATAGGATGATGATGTCATCTTCGGCAAAGCCGTATCTTCTCCTCAGGGATGCTATCGCTCTCGGATCAGCCCTTTGAGGATCAAAAAACCGGGCATCGACACCATGATAGCACACGGATATCTTATCCACGCTTATGCCCAGATCGGCTATCTGCCTCTTCATGGCCTCTGAGACGGTTATAATCCTGTCCGCCACCTGAGCGCCTCTCGTCTCCAATGACACAATCTGCTGATTGGGGCGGTCAGAGCGTCCTAGCTCCAGGCCGTGCACATGATAGATCAGGGGCAGCCCCTCCCTTTTTACCGCCATCCCTCCCCAGAGACCGAGCCAATCATGAGCCACGCAGATCTCGAATGGGCCTTTATCCATTATCGCTGCGGCAGATTGCAGATTTATGCTAATGAGATCCTCCAGAAATCGCAGGCCATCTCCCCAGGCCAGGGTCTCCGATGAGAGAAAGATATCCAGGCCATCCCGAATGGCCACGGGACTGGTTCGGAAGACGTCCACTCCCCCCATCACTTCCTGCCGGGGCAGACTGCCCTCACCTGGAGTAAAGACCGAGATGCTCTGGCCCAAAGCAGCCATCTGCCTGGATATTTCATCCACATATACCCCCAGACCGCCATAGACTCGAGGCGGAAATTCCAGGCTCAAATAGGCAATTCTCATGATAAGCTATCTCCCTCTCCGGCTAGGCCACCAGATTTCTATAATACTCCAGCACCGGCTCCCTCCAGCTGAACTGCTTGGCTAAAGAGAAGGACTCCTCGCAGAGGAGCCTGTATTTTACCTCATCGTCGAGGTAGGTCCAGGTGAAATAATCCAGAGCCAGAGCATAGTCCAGCACCGTCTCCTGAGGCTGGGCGTCGATGTTGTCCACAACCACCACTCCGCCCAGACCGGGCACACGGTGCTTGATTTTCTTGAGAGCATCGCTGTATCCCGCTGCCCGGCTGACGATACTTGGCGTTCCCTCCCGGCCTGCCTCAAGGGCGGTGAGAAGGAATGGCTCATACTGAGATGGGAATATGCCTGCCACGCAGCCGGCCATGATCTCATCCGCAGACATTCCCAGGCCTCCGTCGTCCGGTCCCACCCACTGGGGATAGAGCATAGCCGCCACCATTCTCCTCCCTGATACCAGCTCCCTCTCGTCCAAACCACGCTCCTTGATCATATTCTCCAGGCGAATCTCCTCGCCCACCAGTATCTCGGGGGTGAGATTGATGGGGAATCCCTCTGGCAGCTTGTCTTTATTCTTGGGACCATGGGCGGCGATGAGGAAGCATACCACCCTGATCTCCTCTCCCCGCCGCTGGCCGGTCAGACGGTGCTTGAGCAGATGATCCTGAAGCATGAGGGCATCCAGGAGCTGATGATATCCCTTGTTCTCAACCTCAATGCGGGAGATGGTGAAAACCGGAATGATGTTCTGCATCTTCACGCACTTCCCGTCGCAAAACTGATAGAGGCCATCGGAGAGGAACTGCTGGATCCTCTCCCGGCATCTGTCTTTCTTTTCCCAGTCTATCTCCTGGGCCTCAACATCAATTCCGTTTCTGATTACCATGCCCTTCATGCGGTAGAAGAGCATGGCTTCTTTCATGGTGGAGTCCCCTACGAAGGTTACCGTATCGGCATAACGGGCCAGCCTCTCCAGAGCAGCAAAGCCCAGCGGTGTTCCGGGCTCCATCTTCTCATCGCCCTGGGCTACCTTTGCCAGGGACTTATATCCGGCGGTACGACCGGGGACGGTGGCATGCAATGTACATGTCGATCTCACGGGAACCCCCAGCTTCTTCAATCTGGCCGCGGCATAAAAGACCCCGAACTCATGGCAGTGGAGTGAGACTCTGACCTTGGGCAGGACCGATTTGGCAAACTCCGAGACCGCCCGGTCGGTGTATTTTCCAGCCGCATCCTCGGGAGCCTGAGCCAGGCCCCTCACCAGCTCGGATACGGCATAAGAGAGGCTGAGATAGTGATTGTATTCGTGGCCGTAATGAGCCCTCTCGTAGTTCAATGAATCCAGGCCGAGCAGGTCGAAGGCCTCGGTCTTGATGGCATTGGAGAGAGTCATATCCTGGCCTTTGCGGCGCGCGGTGCGGGATTGATAGTAGTTGGTGTTGAATAGTACATAGCCTATGGGGACACCTTCCACCATCCTTTGAGCTGTTGTGGGCTCAATTCCCGCCCCATGGAGAGAGACTAGCGCATTTTTTATCTCCGCTCCCATTTCCAGCTTATCAAGGCCAGTCAGATCGGTAACCCGGTTCTTGCCGGCGTTCCAATCCGAGCCTGAGGTGGGATAATAGGGTCCGGCCACCAAAATATGCAAATCGCTATCTATATCCTTCTCGGCCAGCAGACGGGCCAGGGTCACAGCCTCGGCATCGATCACATTCCATATGCCGCCCATCTTATTCGAGGCCGGTCCTGCCTCCTCTCCTGCCAGGATAATCCATCTCTCAATCATCCACATCCACCTCAACTAAATCAGGGATAGGGGGAGAGGGCGGATACGGATATTCCCTCATCGGAGACATCAAGGACCCGGATGGTGTTGGCGATCCTTGAGCCGCGCATCTTCATGATGTAGATGGAGCGGATGAGGTTGTTGCCTATGCGCTCCCGGCTGAGGATGGTGGCCGAGTCCGCCCCATACTCCAGAAACTGGTTGGTGCCGAAGGCCGTGCCGATGGTGACCAAAGCGGTGACGCCGCTGGCCCGGATGATGCCGAAGAGGTCGTCGGTGAGGGAGCGAATCTTAAATGGCGCCTCCACGGCCATGAAGAAGGCGGTCAGATCGTCGATGAAGAGGCGCTGGGGCTTGACCTCCTCCAGCTTCCTCTCCACCATCTTCCTAAAATTTATGAGAAATTCCACCGGATCAACATCTATGCTCTTTTGCAGCCGGAGCACTGGATCGGTGACATCGACTATAGAGAGCATACCGCTATCTTCCATAGCCGAGAAGTCCCAGCCGAAGGAGGCCATCATCTCTCTCTTGAGATACTCAGAGCTCTCTGAGGGGGTGATGATCATCCCCCGCTCACCATTATTGATCCCAAAATGTATGAACTGACTGGCAAAGACGGTCTTGCCTGTGCCTGAAGAACCGGTTACGGTATTCACCGTCCCCTTATGAAAGCCGCCGCCGATGAGCTCATCATAACCGGGAATGCCCGACTTGGACCGGAGAAATCTTGCTGCTGCCAAAACTAACCTCTCCCTCGCTGATTTGCGCTGCGTTTTGCAGCGCAGGATTACTACTTCTTTCGGGGGGAAGGTTATTAGGTCTTTTGGTAAGGAGGAAGAGATTTTATTATAATTTTATTACTAAAAAATAGTATAGAAAACGAGATACACTACCAAGATATCACTGATCATGTGCTGGACTGATATCATTCCTGAGCGCACCATCTGCCTTTTATATCGATCACGGCCAGGGCGTTCTCAGTGAGGACGATCCGCTGGGCTTTGTGCCTGGCGCTCTTGACTATGACCACCGGATCGCTGATCTTTCTGGCCTCGGCTATGATCCGATGGCCGCGGATGGAGTCGCCCATCTCATAGCCTTTCACTGGACGGCCTCCATCTTGCCTTCCTTCTCCAAATCGTCCATGATCCTGCACACCAGATCGTAATCCAGCTCCAGATCGGTGCTGGCATCAGAGGCGTATGCTTCGCCCTTCATCCGGAAATAGCCGGCCACCTCTTTCTTGGCCGCCTCATAATCCAGATCACGGTACTGGATAACCTTGATTGCCGCCAGCTTTTCCCGGACGGCATCACGGATGAAGTCGGAGGGATTGAGGTAGAGCCCGGCCTCCACCAGCTTATTGATCTGTCCGATCTCATTTGGGGTTAGCTTGGCTCCGACCACTTTGCCCGAGATGCTCACGAGGCGGATATCTGCGCCCATGTACGTTATATTGGTTTAAACTAATTCATAGGGGTTTCGGGCCGACAGGCTTTGACCTAAAGTACTTTACAGGCCAATATTTTTGGCGCAAATCTCCAGGTTAAGTGCCAATAATCGGGTTCAGAACAGACTTTAAGTGCAAAGCCCTATTGGGCGAAAAATTTATATTGTAATAACAAGAGTATTTTCATGAAGTAAAATATTGTAGCCGTTGCGTTTATTAAAACTGAGCTGAGTCTAATCAGAATAGGCTAGCGTTTGATAATGAGGAGCTTATGCAGGAAACATATTATTACGCCAATGGAAAGCGAATAACTGTTTTTCGCTTAAGATCTGCGCGAGTAATTCCTCTCTCTGATGAAAGAGAAATTATAGCACTGCCGGGATGGAAAACCATTCCACTGGGCAATAAACGGTTTCAGTTAATGATACAGCCAGATATCTTTGCGCCCAAACGTGACCTTAGTGGAATAAAGCTTAACGAGCTAACAGATAGCCTGACAGCTGCAGAGAAAAGGATCGAAAATATGCCTCTATTGGAGGAGGAGCGGAACATCAATTCAGAATTCGGCGAAAGTAGTTCGGTTCTGCTCACCAATAGCAAAAGCCTTTTATTGCCTACAGGGGAAATAGCAGCCAAGTTTAAAGCAAGTCTTAATCAGCCTGCTATTGAGGAGAAAGTTCGCGATATTGGTGGCATCATCATCCAGAAGCTGTCCTTTCTTCCGAACACTTACCTCTTAAAGCCACAGAAAGGTGGAGATGGATTAGATCTAGCCAATAGGCTAGTCGAGTCGGGACTGGTTGAATTTGCCAGCCCAAATTTCATTGAGGAGATACCTTTTAGGGAAGTGAGTACTCCTCAAAACAGATTATTTGCACAAGAATGGCATCTAAATAATGAGGGACAGGGTGGTGCCGTTCGTGGAATAGATGTGGATGCGCTTGATGCATGGCAAATAACTACCGGGTCACCGAATATAATCATTTGCATCCTAGACAGTGGAATTGATCACAAGCATGAGGCTTTTTCTATCTCTGGGAAGTTGGTTCCAGGTTTTGATTTTGAGGACAAAGATACAGTGGCGGATCCAACAACATCGTCACATGGCACTAGTTGCGCAGGAGTAGCGGCAGCTCCATGGAATGTGGGTCAGGTTGTCGGAATTGCACCAACATGCCGCTTGATGCCCATAAGGCGTACTGCGATCTCTGACCACCTCAAGATGGCAGAGGCCTTTGCATGGGCAGCGGATCATGGCGCTGATATAATCAGCTGCAGCTTTGGATATGACAATCGGTCAGGCCCATGGGTATTGCCAGATATTGTACGCTTCTCCATTGATCATGCTGCAGATAACGGCAGGAATGGTAAGGGTTGTATAATTTTTTGGGCAGGGGGAAATGGCAACGAGCCGATTACAACTGATGGATGGGCCAGCTACGCAAAAAACATTGCAGTAGCCGCCGTTAATGACCAAGGTGTGCGGTCTTGGTACAGTGACTTCGGGCCTGAGGTAAGCATCTGTGCGCCGAGCAGCGGAGGAAATAATGGAATCACGACTACGAGTATAGGGGGCTATACAAATCAGTTTGGTGGTACGTCTTCGGCTGCACCTCTAGCAGCAGGAATTGCAGCTCTTCAGCTATCTGCAAATCCTAATCTGACTAGGCAGGAGGTCAAGAATCTTATATTGCAGTCAACAGATAAAGTTGATCCAGAAAATGGAAGGTACGATGCCACTGGTCATAGCGATTTGTATGGTCATGGCAAAGTCAACGCATTTAAAGCAGTGGCCTTTTCGGCCTTGACAGGAGCATGGCGCGAATTAGGCGTAGATATTCAATTGCCATCACTTCTGCAGTTTTCAGAGAAGTATTTGTCTCCCTTCCCATCTGGTCGGGTTATACTGGATTACCTAAGGCGAAATAGAGTTGAGGCCGTTAAGCTACTTCAATCTGATTCCACCTTCCGTAAAAATGCTGTTATCGCGCTAAAAGCTGCTTCGAACATTTCAAGTGCCTTGCAGAGTGGCAAAAGCTTCGTGGTATCTGATTCAGATTGGAGCGCCATAGCATCTGCAACCAAGTCACTGCTCGACATAACTGCAAATAGCCGCGGAGAACGGAGCGTAACTTCAATAGCAAATAAATTGAACGGAGATTTAAGAATGCCTAATCAAGAATGGGAGGACGCATTAAAGCGTCTGACAGATATTTTGGGTGGACAACCTACTGGACAACCTACTGGACAACCTACTGGACAACCTACTGGACAACCTACTGGACAACCTACTGGACCTCAACCTTCGGGAGATCTCTTTAGCCTTCAACAGAGAATTCAGATAGCTACGGATGTCATGTATCTGATGAGCATACCGATAATAACTCCTGAGAAGGCCAGGGAAATTGAAGACTCCTTACCTAGCCTAATAGAATGGCTAAAAACCTTAAAGGATAAGCCATCTACGAAGCGTACCTTGGCTCAATCAATCAATCAGTTTGGCCAATCAGCAGAGGTAAACAGAAGTGAAGTAAATGATGCCCACGTAATGGAGTTCGAGAAACTGATAAAGAGCGATCTGGGCATAGAGGATGAACGCATTATACCTCTGCTCGGGTTAGGATTAGCGGGTTTTATGGCAGGTTACACCGTAGTGCATTCTTGGGGGAAGTGAAAATGAACGAAGGTACATCAGGATTTTCTGAGGAGAAAAACCCAGCTACATCAATTACACCGCAACCATTTGACCATACAAGCAGAGTGCAGCCGGAAGCACTTGCCGAGAGGAGCGTTATCCCATCACTTACACTTCCATGGATTCCAAAATGGCCGCCCATCATCCCGCCCATCTTGTTTCCTATAATCTATGCATCAGGCGAACGTTCTATAGAAGGATCTTCGCAATTTAATATGCAAGATTACCTCAGGATGATGGAGATACTCTATTTGCGCCCGGATATAAGGTCTGCAGTCGTAGCAAATACTCAAACACTTCTTGATCTATTGAGCCATGATAAGGAAGCAGCAGATGCATTCTATCAAGTTCTAGGCATAAAGAGCGATGAGAGAGTGCCTCCCCTTGTAGTCCTAGGCGTATGCATTGCTGCAGGAGCTGTTGTGGGATACTTTTCGAGGTAATAGGGATATGTCATAATCAAAGGTAATATTATGGAGGGCATTCGGCCTGCCTACCTCTTGGCGATAATAATCCCATTTCAAATCGGAATGGTGTTCGGCTAATGAGTGGTTACGGAGATGTCTTCCTACATCTTTTTTAGGTTTTGTAGTTTTTGTTTTTGTTTTTAGCGTATATAAATATATTGAAATATAGGAGGATTCCTAAAAACCTACCCAAGAGCTACCCCGCTTTATAAAGAGTTTATAAAGCTCTGGCTAAAATCGGAGGTTAATAGGAATCCTCCTATACATAAAAAATAATAAACTTATTATATAATTTCTATATAAAATATAATTTCAGCGGTGCGCCGTATGCATGACCTGACGTCATCACTTCTTTTGATGCTAAATGGCACGAATCATGGCGCCATTTAAGCCCTGCTGTACTGAGATGATGATTATTGCCTTATCCTTTAAGTCCTCACTCCCTCGGCTCCAGCCTCCTCCGCACCGACTCCGCATGTGCCTTCAGCCCCTCCGCCTCGGCCAGGGTGGTGATGGTCTCCTCCAGCCCCAGCAGGCCCTCGTCGGTGATCATCTGGACGGAGATCTTTTTGGTGAAGTGGTCCACATTCAGGCCGGAGAAAACCCTGGCGTATCCGGATGTGGGCAGCACATGGTTGGTGCCGCTGGCATAGTCGCCTGCCGCCACCGGAGTGTACCTCCCCAGGAAGACGGAGCCGGCATTTCGTATGGACCTAAACGCCCCCATGGGATCGGCGGTGATGATCTCCAAGTGTTCAGGCGCGAAGGCATTGCAGAAGTCCAGGGCCTCGTCCAGATC
>Ga0116153_10003503_pt1 | contig 10977 bp, 4 predicted proteins | sample AD_UKC028_MetaG_FD_89896 | JGI IMG/M metagenome (GOLD analysis project Ga0116153, IMG submission 89896) | Active sludge microbial communities of municipal wastewater-treating anaerobic digesters from USA - AD_UKC028_MetaG | ecosystem: Engineered > Bioreactor > Anaerobic > Digestate | place: USA... | reverse complement strand
TCTGGGAGTACCTCAAAGATCGGGTAGCCGGCCTGAACGTGATCCCCTCCCTCGCGGAGTTGATTCGCCGGCCCGTTACGGCCTGAATCGCCTTCCCCTGCATTTAATGAGCATTTAGCGCCAGTTCCCTCTCCATGGTGGACCGCACCCGTTCCCCAATAGCCGCTGGTTCGTCATCTGGATGGAGATAGAGGTAGACGAGCTTGCCTTTGGCATCCTTCGGCAAAGTCGCTTGCCGCCACTGTTCAAAGGCGCTTCGAATGGCGTTCTCGACCGTATTCGCATGGGCGAGTTGCGCCTCGAAAAACCAATCCGGCGTTGAGATCTCCCGCCTTTGAGCAAAATCCGGTGTGATGTCGCCCAATTCGATATCCGCCGCGCCGCGCCGGACAAACAGGTCGCGAATGCCCTCCGCCTTGAACCCGGACTGTTGGGTGCGCAGCCATTGCTGGAACTGTCCTCGAGTGGCCCCTTCGCTCAGCAGCTCGTATTGACCGAGGTCGCTGTTCCATTCCATGGCCCCAAGCTCGGACAGCGAATCGAGCAGCGCGGGCAGCGACTCGGCTTGCAGCGCCGTCGCCTCGCACAGCAGGGCATCGACCGTCTCGCGGGGTTGTTTGCCAATCCGCGTCTTCTCCAGGACGGCGACGCCCGCCAACAACCGTTGTTGGCGGCTGTCCAGATGCCCGCGTAGCTTCTCCAGCAACATTTGGAGCGTCTCGGCGATGGTACCGCCGGTCTCGCGTTCGGCCGAGATCAGCTCCGGCAACATGCTGCCGACGACAAGATCGGCTGCGCTGACCTGGCGCAACCGTCCATCAACCTGCGCGCTTTCACTGGCGATGCGCTCGATCACTTCCTTGATGAAGGTCAGCGCCGAACGGGATTGCACCAAATCCCGCTGCCGCGTCAGGAACCAGACGGTGAAGGGGTGCAGCGGCCAGCAACCCCGCGCAATGACCTCGGCGAAGCGCTCGGGTTTGCTCCAAACGGGAAAGCGCCCAAACCCAGGCAGAACTTGAGATAGCCGCCGCCAGGTCAGTTGACTCCGACGCTCCGCACCGGTCTGTTGCCAGAGCGGCTCCAGGATCGCCTCATCCTTGCCGATCATGTGAGCAAAGAGGGTTTCCAGGTTAGTGGACAGATACCATTTGTCAGCCGCGTCGAAGCGCGTGACATAGCGTTGCAACTGGCGTAGGTCTACGCCACTGAAGCGCTTCAGGTACGCTTTCAGTTCATATTGAATAAAACCGATGAAACGCACCTTGGCACTGTTATCCTGTACGCCCTGGAAGATCTGCTGAAGCGCATAATCTCCCGCTAACTGGGGCTTTTCCGAAGCGTATTCCAGATAGCGTCCAAGTTCGTCGAACAGGATCACCACGTGCGAAAACGGTCCCTCAGGGCCGCAATAGACCCCGCACAGGGTCTCGATCAATTCCTGGGCGGACTCCTGGCCTTCGACCGGAATCGGATGACCGTTGGCTTCGGTGTAGACGGCATCGACCGCTGTATAGGCCGCCTCGTCGTGTTCGCGTAGCCGGGCGCAAATCTCCGCAGCGTCCAAACCGGGCAGATATTCGCTGAAGCTGACCGCCCGAACGCTGAAATTGCGTGCGACGAACTGTTCCGCCGTCTGAAAGCGTGGCGACAAGTCTCGAATGGCGCCGGCATCGACTCCATGGCGACGCAATTGTTCGAAAACGGCCCGGCTCAGCGCGTTTCCCAGATGAAAGCCAGCCATGCCATCGAGTGGCAGCACCAGCGCCGGCCTGGCCATCATGGCGACCTGCTGGGCCACCACTCTCCCAATCTCGGCATCCGCCCGGGCGATCTGATCCAGGATGACCTGTGCTATTGTCCCCTGGGGTTCGGCCAACAGCATGGCGCAAGTCAGCGCCAAATGTGACTTACCGGAGCCGTAGCCGGCGACCACCAGCCAAAAGGGATTGATTTCGCGGCCGGCTACGCCAGGGTGCATGGAACCCAGGAGATCGCGGACAAAGCTGGCTGTGTCCTTAAGCTTGTAGGCGCCCTCGATCCCTTCACTTTCGGCTTCGCCTGCGCCGTGGTAACGCGGTCCATGAAAGACAAAGGCTGCTGCCGCCTGCCGCGCCTGATCGACGCGCCGTTGCACCCAGTTCAACTGGACTGCGCCTTCAAAGAATCGCTCGTTGTGAAAATGAATAACTTGCCCTATGTTCAATATAATTCCTCCATGTTGAATCCTGTCCCCGTTAATATCCTTAAATCAATTCATCGAAGAGCCCTGCAATGACCGTCTCGGTATCCTGTAGCCGCAAGGCCAAGGCGCCCCCGGTTTGTCGATCAAGTTGAAGCAACCCGTGATCGGTCATCCAGTAAAGCCACTGGCTTGCCGTCTCGGAATCCCATCCCAACAGGGTCAGGCAGCGGGATTGTTCGAAGAACTCACCGATAGCGAGTTGGTGGTGATCCGGGTACAGGGCATCCCAGACAAGAAACAGATAAGCGGCGAAGGCGGGAAAATGGCTGCGTTCCACAGGCGCGGAACGCCGGAGATAAAGTGTTTGATCGGCGGACGGTTCGGTGGACAGGGCGCTGATCGAACCGAAACAGGTCGGCTCGAGATAGCTGCGCAGCACCAGACTTGCAAGCCCTCGCAAGTAGCCTTTGACGCCATGGCGCTCGGTAAGAAAAGCTAGATAGGAAGCTTGGTCGAAACGGTTTCCAAGCCGCAGGCCACCTTCTGCAAAGAGCGCAAACCAGACATCGGCGACTCCGGTAGCAGGCTGTGCGAGACCATAGCGCCGGCATAGCAACAAATGCAGTATCCACAACGTAACCGACTCACTGAGATAGGGATCCTCTTCAGCAACCAAGCGTCCGAGCGGCGTCAAGCTCAACTGCCAGCGTCCCCCGTCCTTTGCTACGTGGATCAGCCCCATGCCGCGGGCGTAGTGAATCATCGGTTCCACCTTCCCGGTGCTCTCTCCCGTTGGAATACCCGTCTCGGCGCCGATCTCGACCTTCGTACCCCTACCTTTGGCGGCCGCAAAGGGAAGCAAGCGGGCCAACAAACGCCGTTCTGGCAGAAAGTCATGGGGAAAATTCAGCGGCAAAGGCTGCAAGTCGGCGCTAGTTTCAGCCATTTAGCAGTCCTCGAAATTACGCTGTTCCAGTGGCGTGATGCAAACCAGTATAGCTTTTCTTTTTAAATCACCGGTTGAGGTCAATACCGGCCCAACGGACCAGCATTGACCCTTTTCGAGGCGATTCAGCCGCTGAATCCAATCACTCTTCGGTTCGCCAGTTGACTCATAAAGCAGTTGTGCATACTCGCCTGTCTCACCATCTGAGGGCTTGAAGTAGAGCTTATGGGCGGCAAGAAACAACCGATCTCTTTCGTCCTTATTAAATCTGCTCATTGTTTGTGTAGCGAGCATCAAAGCCAGACCAAATTTACGTCCCTCGCGTAGCATCTTGTCAACAGGCGAACCCTTGTTATGATCCAGGTTCTGGATTTCATCGAGAACAATAGGTATTGGCCGGTCCTTGCTTCCAGTGTTGAGCACATAATTCCAGAGATCCCATAATACGAATTCTGTCACCATCTGTTGCGTATCATTTGACATCCCTGTCAACTGAAGAATCTGGACCCACTGGTCTGGGGTTACCAGAAGCGAACCCCAAGCAGATTCCTGATTTTCTTTGAACGGCTTGGACTTGACTAAAGGTTCTATCTTGTTGGCAAGGCTCTCACCGTTAGGCCCCTCCTGACGGAGCTGCTCTACGATATGGTCCAGTCGAAAATCTGGATTGGATTCGATGCCAGCTTCAATCGCCCTAACGAGAGCTGCTCTCTGCTGATCCCCGATCATAGTAAAGACAGAGGTGAAAATGCTTGCAATTCGGTCGGCTACTTCATACGAGCTCTCCGGTACTGGATCGCGTTCTGGGTCGATGACCTGCAACTGAGGACGAAACGGGTTCAAAGGAATCTTATCGAGCCGCACATAATGATTTTGAGGCCTGGCTGTTTTAGAAAATAGTGGTTCTGCTCTGTGAGGAACAAAACCGTCTGTATAATCGATGATCAAGGAATGCAAGCGTTGGCGAGCCATCTCTGCAAGCAGGCATTGGATACCATAGGTCTTACCCGAGCCGGATGTGCCAAAAATCAGAAGATGACGATTCTCCAGCCTCGGATGACCGAAATGCCAGTAAACCGATTCACCGTTGCTGCGAGTACCGATGAGGATTTTCTCCGGTAGGGGAAAAGCGTCGATGGCAATCGCTGGCTTGGTTTTGGAACCAGTAATATCCGGTTGCCCGCTTCCAGTTGCGGTATTTTCCGGTGATGCCGTACCGCTCGACGTTGGTTGGGCGATGGTCGGAGCTACCGGTTCTTCTAGCGCCGCCTTGAATATTGATTCGGCAGCCTCCTCCTGTTTTTCTGCCCCCTGCCGCGCCGGCCGTTGAGAAATCGCCGGCCCGCTCATCGTTAACAGCGGTTGGGGGTGAGTCTCGGCAAACAGCGCCGACACGCCTTCATAACCCAATTCCAGGTGCTGGATGGCAAAGCCATCGGGTACTTCAAACGGTGGTTCGATCGTGCCGGCGGGCAATGCCAGCGCGGAAACGACCGGCTGGGAATCGGGCACGTTAGTCCAGAAGGTGAAGATGGCGCCCTGCCAGCCGATCTCAAACTGGCCTTCCGCCAGGTTTTCCAAAGCATGATCCAAGGCCTGCCATTCCTGTTCCGGTAGATTGACGACCGAACGCGATGTAATCGCCCGGTGCAACTGCGCCCACCAGAAACGCCGGTCAAATCCCAGGCGCCGCAGGTCATCACATTTGGGCGCCAACAGTCCGGTCAGATGGCGCAAGCCGTCCTGTACCTGTTGCCTGGCCTCAGCGACGTGTACCGGGTTTTGCTGGGCGAATTTGCACTCCACAACTACGGCATGCACGCATGGAATGCCGTTGGGACGTACCTCCAGCGTCAATTGCAATAAATCCGGGCGACGAGCCACATCGCTTTCTGAAAACCAATGCAATAGCGAGTCCATCGGCAACAGTTGCGACATGTGGCCGGGCGGCGATGCCAGCGCGCGCCGAATGGCGGCAAAACCGACCACCTCACGAATCCGCTCGGCCGCACCGACCACCGCTCGCAGGGAAGCCAAACCGATGACTTCTTCGGCTTCGCTGACCACGCGCGCCGCCATCGCTTCGAAGCCGTCCGGTTGCTCGAAAGGCAGCAGTCTGGTCAGTTGGCCGGCTACCAGATTGCTCAGATGCTTGAGTGAGTCCTGTTCCGTGGAAATAGTCAGATTCAATTCACCGTAGGCCCCAAGCCCGGAGGTAAAACCGACGATCTTGCGCGGTGCGTTGAGGTCCTCGCTGCCCAGCAGGCGCTTGTCCACGAAGGGATCAACGCAGGCGACCCACTGCGCTTTCGCGTGCAGATTTTCAACCACTCCGGCCCAGGGCTTGTAATCCACTTCGCCGAAAATGACGTGCTCACGGCCGGCATTGCCGCTATAACAGAGCCGTGCGGAAAGATCAGCATGGCGGGCCTGGATGCGCAACCGTCGGTTGCTGATCAGGCTCTGGCGGCGATAGCGGTCTCCCTGCCGGATCGGGCGCGGATACTCGGCAATGGGAAATTGCAAACCGCTCCAGCCGCCGAAATTAAACTCGAAAGGCGGGACCGGTTCTACGCGACCCACCATGCCGCTACGCAGAAAATGGAACAGGAAAGCAACGTCATAGAGCCGTCGCTCCTGCTTCAACAGATTGATGACTTGATTCCTGGGCGCATAGCGATGGCCCACTGTCAGATTGAGTGGCCGGCCTTTTTCTCGCTGACGCTCCATCATGGCGTTGCGCCACAGCATGAGGCGGTTTTCCATCGCCATCGGCGAAGCAGATGTCGAATAGACCATGACCGTGCAATGGAACGCTGGCCAGTCGGGGGAACTGCGTTTGAGATAGTTATCCAGGAAGCAATCGACGCCGGCCAGGATGCTCTGTAATTCTCCGACATTAACGGCCAGGATGCGCAAGCCGTCTTGGGCAAAGGGATAAAGCTGTTGGTAGTCTTCGAGTACGCGGACTACGACCTTCTCTTCTTCGCAGGTGCGCACGATGTCACTCACATCGTCGTCATCGCTGCTCTCCTCGTCGCGCAACAGTGTCTGCACCGCCAGGCTCTTGCCCGCCGCTGGTTCCGGCCCCAGGTAGTGCAGCAGTCCGTAGGATTTGATTGCGGTAGATAACTGCTGCGAGTTCACGACAAGCGCCGCCAACGGGCGATGGATTTGCGCCAAATCTCGGAGCCGCTCGAAAGCCGTCTTGCCATTTCCGCCCAAGGCCAATTCGCCCACCACTTCGGAAAAGCCATCTGCTAGGAATCCCACCCACGCCCGGGTCAGTTCCAAGATCGGGGGACTCAAACTCCAGGCGACGGCAGCCGGTAGATGGTCGTTATTGGCTTCGGCGCGCTCATCTACGATCAGGAATGCCTTATAGAGGCGACGCAGCAATTCGGGGGCACCCAGCATACGGGTATCGAGCACCTGTTCGGCCAGAGCGACGAAAGCATTTAACAATGGCTGCAATTGGTGGTTACGGGCAGCGTAGTAACCGGTCGTCACGGTTGCATTAAGCCAAGTTCTGTAAGCGGTAATCAGGTCAATAACCCGATTCCACAGATTTGGATCAGCGTGATCAGGGGGTAAATCATTGAGCAGATTGACCAGTTCCAATTCGGTCATCGCTTGAATGATCAGCCGGTTCGCTTCGTCCGCATCAGCGGCGAAATAAAGCGCTGTCATTACTGCGGATGGAATACGGAAAGCCGGTAGCAGTCGTAATGGAGTCGGTGCCTGTTCCCAGCGTTGCCATACTGTCTTAGCGCACTCAAAACGCACCCGCTCCGTTTGAGTTGGGCCAAGTATCCATTTGAAAACCGACGATGTTGAGTTGCTGGTAATATCGGCGACCGTTACCTTGAACTGCACATTTGGGCGTGCCCGACTGGTTCCCAGAGGTAGAGTGTCAAGCTTCAGATCCAGGGTGATCGGTATCTTGCGACTCCATTGGGTACGCGGCAGACGCGCCTGATCCTCGTCGGCAGGTAGCCTGCAATCCATGCCCTCAAAGACCGCGTCCAACCCGCCGAGGCAGCCCTGCAAGAGTTCGCGGGCCAGTTTATTGGTACCGATACTTTCCTCCTCGTCTGCCGTCAGATCGTGGTCGAAACGTACCAGTTCCACGTGGATTCCGGCTAACTGGTCGGCTAACGGCTGACCATCGCTGTCATCGGCAAACGCCTTGAGAGTCCGCCAAATGCCTTCGAGCAGGACCTCCAAGCTCATGCCGCTCAATGCCTGGATTTTTTCCGAATTGGATTTCTTTGACTCTTTAACTTTCAGTATTTTTAGCAGCGGCATCAGGTCCGTGCGCAACAATCGTGCCCGTGCATTGGCGTCCGCTTCATAGATAAAGGCGTGCAGAGTGTCGCGATAAGTTTTTACGTTTTCATAGGCGAAATCTTCGTCCAGCGTGGCAGGTAATTCAAATTCTGTTTTATCCAAAGCCTTTTGGATCTTCTGCCAATCCTTTTTTTGTCCGGTAGACGTTTTATAGCGCTGATGGGAAATAAAGGCATCCGCCTCTTTTAGAGCATCAGCGCCCTTTTTGCCCCGCAACTCTGTGGCTTTTTCGCCGGCAAACAGGGGTGGAATACCCCAGAAAGGCAATTGCTTGAAAAAGTGCTCGGTGAAATCGGTAAACTGGTAACAGTCGCCCGCATTGATTAGCGGTTCGAGGAATTCTGCCAGTTTACCCAAACGCAGCGGGCGCACCTGAAATAATTGCTGAAGTACCGTATTGAACTGCTCTATTTCATTGTCGCCAGCACTTAGACCCATGCGCTCATTGATACGCTTGATCCAGGGCGCGAAACTTTTATCCATTTCCTGCCGGATACGCGACTCATCAACTCGGTGAAAATCCGATAGACCGCCTTGATCGGTCGCATGGTTTAACCCGACCAACACGATAACTAATCCATCCGTTTCCTCATCATGCGAGGTGCGATTACGATACCAAGTCAAGCGATCTTCCTGATCAATCCAATCCCTTTCCAGAAGTTCGGCTATCGCTTTTTCTGATTGCGTCTCTGGTTGGGTAGCGTCAGTCCAATCCTGCCATAATGCAGTAGCGACCCGAAAATGGCAGGTGATGCTCTGTGTTTGTAGCCAAACCAGTCGATGGGTGTCTAACGCCTGGAATATCTCCAATGTCCCCAAAGGATCCAAACTCTGCACGATGAAGCGTGCTTCTCTGGGTCCATCCATTATGTTGAAGGTATGGTCCCATTCACGGATTAGATAGTCTGCCAGTGATTCAATAAAAAGGTTCACGCGCGCTGCTCCTTGCCTCCTGGATTATGGACAATAGAGACCGCATCAGATAACTCCACCAGAAAGCCACCCTGTTGCAACGCCTCTTCTATCCAAGAGGTATCCGCCGCAACGGCATAGTCTTTATTACCCGATTCATTTCCGCTCCAAGCCAAGGCAGCGGCGAGTTGTCGATCACCCAAAGCGATGCCGTAATGGGCAAAGACCCGTGCATAGAATTCTGTCAGGCGAACCCGCTCACCAGGAGCAAGCAGAGCGGCGACTAGAAAACGTAAAAGATGAGGGGCAAGTACAAAGCGCTGGCCGCGGCCTTTAAGAGGAATTACTAAGCCGATTTCTTTTGCAATTTTTCGGAATATCTGAAAACCATTCTTGTCTGCTTCCTTAAAATTTTCTGGTTGCTCGCCTAGAGACTTTGCCGCATTCCTTAACACCCTATAAAGCATGTCTTCGATACTTTCAAATGATTTTTGGGCCAATTTTCTTATTCCAGAACTGATATCCGCATCAGGATCGGCAACAATCCAAACGTACTTACCAAAGAATCCATCGGTGCCATTATTATGATCATCAAAACGTCGACTTTGACAGCAAAGGCTACGTAGAACCTGCATACAGCAAAGCAATTGTAAAAAATCGATCTTTTCTAAAGCTCCAAGCCTTGACAGACATATATTGTTCAACTCATTAGCGAATAAAAATGCTTCAGGTAAGCTTGCTGTTGGAACCCACCCTAGAAGGGCAGGCTTAATATCATCGTGAAGCTGGTAATCGTTTAAGATGTTCTCGATAAATTTTGATAACTCATCAACTGAAACAACCGCATCTTGCAAAATCATTTGCAATTCGGTTTCAATACTTTCTCTAAGCTTAATCAAGTCGACTCGTTCTAAATGCTTATAGCCTGTAGTTGAGCATAGGCTATCTATATCCGAAGATTTTTTACTAGAAAACAAGTGAGCTAATTGCAGGAACAAGAGTTCTCCGCCTCGAGCCATGAAATTATGCCGATCTGTTGCAAAGTATTGCTTCACATCGCTCCAAGTCTGAAGGTTAGATTGTCCGTTTGCCTCTGAGTGCAACCAATCTAATTCACGTGCCAATAAAGCAGAGGAAGCTGGAAGAAAACTTTGCGTAACCCAAGTTCGATTTTTTGCAACTCCAACAAATCCAGCAAAAAAACTTTGAATAAGTCGAATAATTGTATCCTGATTTTCACTAGATCCAATAATACATTTTTTGATAATATTAAGAGCTTCTAAATAGGTTTCTCGATGCACTGGATGGCGCGTTTCAAGTTTAGAAAAAGGGAAAAAAGCAAATAGCTTCAGCGCAATGCGGTCTTTCGGCCAATAACGCGGCAAACCATCATTAAGCTTTAACTGTAAACTATAAGCACCAGTTTTGTTATCGCTATTTCCCTTAGGCGACACAAAAACCAGTAGGAACTCAGCAAGATATTCTACCGGTGTCTGATCTTTGTAAAAGCGCCGACCATAAAGCTGAATAGCTGGATTCGTTTTACCTCTGTTTTCTGGTTCAACAATAGGAGGAAAACGCTCCAACAATTTATTTTGATTTATACTCATTAGATTTTCACCCGTTATTGGAATTGTTCTAATCTGTTCGAGTCACAATCTATAAAAAAACGATAAACGTGAATCTGGCCATCAATCCCTGCGCGTAGTAACTCAATTTGATCTTGGTTATGCTTTTTTCCAGTAGTAACCCGTAACAGTTCAGCTCGAAACCAATCTAGTTGAGATTGATGAATTGGCGATAATTCATTACCCAATTCTCCGGAATCACGACGGCGAATGTAGTCCAACAACGGCAAGCTCAGTACAAGTTCAACTTGCCCGTTGTCGAATTCCAGCACCGGCGTATGCCGGATTGGATCGAATTCCAGATCAAAGTTTTCAAACGATAGGTTCTTGATAATCAGTTGTGTGGGCTGTACTACAGCCCTATCCGGACGGCGTAACGTCAAGTAAAGTGAATCATTCGACCGAAATTGGCCAGCGCCGAAACCAGAGAAGATTTCCAGTAATACTCGTAGGCAAGATGTACGCAAACGGTTAGTTTCAGTAAGGGATAGCGTTAACTTTCCGGCCGTTTGCCATTTATCAAAATCACGCAGACTGGGCGATTGCAAGAAGTTGTCAAGGAATACGGCTGCAGAATCCTCCTTACCTGGCTCTGATACTACCTTTCCAAACAGGTAGGCCATGCGTCGCAATGCAAAGCGCCAATTTACACCGGCTGACTCGGCAGCCCGTTGCCGCCAACGAGTACCAACCCAACTCAACGCAGAGGGTAGCACCGCCCAACCAATGCCTGCTTCAACTGGAAGCCTGCGTTCGAATTCAACTGCTACTGGCGCTCCAAACGTCGCACGTCTTAATAAAGCCACAGCGTGTAACCCTTCGGCTTGGGGCCAAGGTTTACCACCACGATAGCCGAAGAAACTTTCACTAAACAGGACGCGCTCCAAACCCACACTTCCGCGATCCGGTCCTTCCAACAGGGATGCCGCTACTTGCTGCTCAGCTTCCTCACAGCT
>Ga0116153_10003501_pt1 | contig 10988 bp, 5 predicted proteins | sample AD_UKC028_MetaG_FD_89896 | JGI IMG/M metagenome (GOLD analysis project Ga0116153, IMG submission 89896) | Active sludge microbial communities of municipal wastewater-treating anaerobic digesters from USA - AD_UKC028_MetaG | ecosystem: Engineered > Bioreactor > Anaerobic > Digestate | place: USA... | reverse complement strand
TCCGAACTTGCCGAACTTGATCGCCGAGATTGAAGGGCTGCTGGCTCAGGCGGTTGGCTAAAGCTACTTCTTCTCCACCAACTCCTTCGCCTCGCGCAGCAGGATGCGGGCGATGAGCCACTCGGGCCAGTTCTCGCCCAGGTCGCCGCTCTCCAGCTTCGGCAGGTTGGTCTCGAAGACCTGCGTCGCTTGCGCCAGAGACTTCCGGGCTTCCTCGGGCTGCTTGAGTTGCTGCTGGGCCATCGCCAGCACCGCGCCAGCGGAGACGACGGTAGTGTAATTGGTTCCGCTCCTCACCAAGCTCTTCTTTGCCCAATCAACCGCATTGTGCAAGTGTCCTTGCCGATACTCGACCAAACCCTTGACTAGTTGGAAGTAAGGCAGACGAAAGTGGTTGGTGCCGCGCGTGACGGCGACCTCGGCCAGGCCCGCTGGTACCGCCCATCCACTGTCCTTGGGTTGTAGCGACATCTCCATCGCGGCTTCTGCCACCGTTTCGGGGTCTTCCCCCCAGGTGGTGACAGAGATCACCCGCCGGCGGTTGTTGTAGCCGTTCGTGTCGCCCGTTTCCGCCAGCAACGGGCCCAAAGCCAACGTCCAGCGCACATCAGCTTTGGCGAGTTGAGATAGGTCCTTGACTGCCGCCTGCCACTGCCCTTGCTGGCCATAAAGATAGGCGCGAAACATCAGGTACGAGCCAGGGTTAGGCTCTTTATCCACGGCTCGGGTGATGGCCATCATGGCCTTTTCCCAACTCTGCCGGTCCTCGCTGCTGCCGCCGAGGCCAAAGTTCACCTTCAGACTCTGATGCTTTAGGTCCCGCGCTTCCGCCAGTTTTCCTTGCTGCAGGAGTACCCACGCGAGGGCAGCCAGAGACTCAGCCACCTGCCGATCTTCGCTCCCCAAGAGCTTCTTCCGCATGGCCAAGGCCTCGCGATGCATCGCCTCCGCCTCCGCCAACTTGCCTTGCTGCTGGAGTACCTCTGCGAGTCCAGCCAGGGACTGGGCCACCTGCCGGTCTTCGTTTCCCAAGAGCTTCTTTCGCATGACCAACCCCTCACGATACATCGCCTCTGCTTCGGCCAGCTTGCTTTCCCGCCTTAGCACACTTGTAAGACCGTCCTGCAATTGCAGGAATGTGGGAATATCCTCAGGCATGTCATTGGGGTCCCTTATTTGTGCGGCGAGCGCTTCGCGATAGGTGGCCTCCGCGTCCTTGAATTTGCCCATTCGCTCGAGCGCCGATGCTCGGGTGCAGGATGAGAGGCTATCGCTGGGGTCAGCGGCGGCAAGAACCTTCTCGTCTATCGCCTGCGCCTCGCCGCGCACAGTCTCCGCCTGTTCGAGTTTTCCCAGTGCGTCATAGATCCCAGCGAGACAGCGAAGCGATACGGCTACTTGGGGGCTTTCATTCCCCAGAAGCCTCTGCTGCATCGCCAGAGCCTCCCTACAAACGGCCTCCGCCTCCACAAGCTTCCGCTGCTCCAAGAGAACCGTAGCGAGGACCGTCAACCGCGATGCTACAGACAGGCTTTCCATGCCACATTCTCTCTTGGTAATCGCAAGTGCTTCGCGGCACATCGCTTCTGCCTCTTCTAGCTTGCCTTGTCCTTTCAACATGTTTGCAAGGTTTGCCAAGAATCCAGCCACTAGACCGCGGTTATTACCGGACAGCTTCCTCCCCATCGCCACGGCTTCGCGCAGCATCGTCTCCGCCTCCGCCTTCTTGCCCTGTCGGCTGAGATTCAACGCGAAGTTGTTCAGCGTGACGGCGATTTCCCTATGCTCAGGACCGAAAGCCTTACGCTGCATTGCCAGAGTCTGGCGAAACAATTCCTCAGCTTGTGTCAGGTTGCCTCGCTTCTCGACCACACGGGCGAGTGCACGAAGGTATTTGGCCACATCCGGATGCCGGGGCCCCAGCAGCTTCTGGCGGATCGCCAAAGCCTCGCGTCTTGCTGCCTCTGCTTCGACCAGTTTTCTCTCCCACTCAAGTGCCCACGCAAGGGTTTCGAGTGACTCGGCCACGACAAGGTTTTCTCTTCCTAGCAGGCTGATCTGCAGCGCGAGCGCCTTCCGTAGCGGCAGCTCAGCTTTGTGGTATTGGGAGATTGAAACATATGCCTTACCAATAGTGAGGTTCACTCGTGCCTGTGTTTCTGGGTGGTCCTTCAACTCGTCGTCTACCCGCGTCGCCGCTTTATCCAGCATTCCGCGGAGCAGCACCGTATCCCTGCCTTTCGCTTCCTCAGGCCGTACGCTGTTAAGCATGTCTTCCAGAAAGCTGGCTACCGTCTGCGCCTGTTTCTCCGCCCGCTTGGCCCGCACCATCTGCCACGTGCTCACTACCACGCCCGCAACCAGCAGGAGGATCAGGACAGCAGCCGTCGCCAGGCCAAACCGATGCCGGCTGACATATTTGCTCAGCCGATACGTTGCGCTGGGGGCTGCCGCTGTCACTGGTTCATCGCTCAGATGCCGCTCAACGTCGTGCGCCAGACCGTTCGCTGTCTCGTAGCGCCGCCGCCGATCCTTCTCCAGGCACTTCATCACGATCCAGTCCAGGTCCCCACGAACCTCTTTCCATTGCGGAATGCGGAGTGCGGAGTGCGGAATAGCAGAAGGCGGGGCCGTCGATTGCCGAGTGCGGAGCGCGGAATGCGGAGTGGCGGCGAGTTTGGTCGAGGGCTTCACCGGCTCGGTCTCGCGGATGATGCGGCGCATCTCGTCCAAGCCCGCCTTCATAAGCGTTTCCGGATCGAAAGGAGGCTTGCCTGTCAGGATTTCGTAGAGCAGGACGCCGAGCGCGTAGATGTCGGTGCGGGTATCTATGTCCAAACCGCTCAACTCCGCCTGCTCCGGACTCATATACGCTGGCGTCCCAATGAACTGCTGGAACGCCGTGAACACCGTCTTGTCCGTCAGCGGCTGCTGTGTCGCCTTGGCGATGCCAAAATCAATCACCTTGGGCACCGGCACGCCGTCGTGCAGGGTGACCAGAATGTTCGACGGCTTGATGTCCCGGTGGATGATCCCTTTCTGATGCGCGTGCTGGATGGCATGACACACTTGCATGAACAACTCCAGCCGCTCCTTCGTGTTCAGGTGGTTCTGGTCGCAGTAGTCGGTGATCTTGATGCCCTTGACCAGTTCCATGACGAAATAGGGCCGGCCAGTGTCGGTCGCCCCGGCATCCAGCACCTTGGCGATGTTGGGATGGTCCATCAGTGCCAGCGCTTGCCGCTCGGCCTCGAACCGGGCGACGACCGATTTGGTATCCATGCCCAGCTTGATCACCTTGAAGGCGACGCGGCGGCGGATGGGCTCGGCCTGCTCGGCCATATAAACCACGCCGCAGCCGCCTTCGCCAATCTGTTCAAGCAGCTTGTAGTGGCCGATACGGTCTCCGGGTTTCTCGGAGACGGGCAGGGATTCGAGAGAGATTTGGATGGTGGCGCCGGGTGGGGGCGGCGTGGGGGGCCTCCTCTTCCCGGCTTTCTCCTCCGGTGGAGGAGAGGGAGAACCCGCGGCTCCGGGATTGGCGGCCAAGAATGTCCGCGCTCCGGAACCGTGTTCGAGGAAATCATTGGTGGGCTGGGCGGCGGCAAGCAGGGCTTCGACGCGCTGGCGGAGTTGCTCGTCCTCGGCGCACGCTCCCTTGAGGAACGCCGCCCGCGCCTCCGGCGTCGGCAACCCCATCGCCTCGTTGAACAAGCTCTCTTCGCGTTGGCTCTTGTCGTTCATTTGGCTTCAACTATCCCTTTCGCCTCCCGCATGAGCGTCTCGGCGATGATCCAATCGTTCCATGCGGGGCCTAAATCGCCGCTGTCCGCTTTCGGCAGTTTCTGCGACGCCAGGTCGGTTCCCGTCGCCAGCGTCTTGCGAGCTTCGCCCACCTGCTTTAGCTGATACTGCGACATGGCCAGGACCATATAGGCTTGCACATCGCGGTAGTCATCCCGAGACCGCTTGCTGTCCAAGGCCTTCCGAAGCCACTCGGCAGCGCTGGCAAATCGATCCTGACGATACTCTGCCAACCCTTTGCTGAACTGGAAATAGGGGAGCAAGGAATGGTTCGTGTCAGCTCTGATAGCAACCTCCGCCATCTTGCTGACGATTGCCATGTCTGCGCCGGATGACGGTAGAATCAGACAGGCCTTGGCCATGCGCTCGGCGACCGTCGGGTTGGTGGTTTCACCAAACTGGGCGATAACCTTCTGGCAGCAGCGGCGGTAACCTTCAGCGTCTCCGGCGGCCACCAGCGCCGGGGCCAGCAAATGATAAAACAGGTGATTATCCGGATGAGCTTCCGCGAGCTTGGAAAAATCGCCTGCGGCCTCTTTGTAATGCTTCTTACGAGCGGACAAGTTCCCACGCTGCGTTTGGATAGTTGTAATGTTCTCAGGTGAAACCCTCTTGGCGGGAGGCTGGCTCTTTTCCAAGTCAGCCAGTTTCTTGCGCCACTCTGCTGCTTGCTCGGGCCGGCCAGTTTCGTCGTACAATTGCACGAGAATCGGAATGGTCTGCTGGAGGAGACTTATTCTTCCACCCGGATCGGCCACCTCTTGAACTCGCTCCATCATCCCTTGGCAGCCATCGAGCATCAATGGTTCGGCTTCCTTGTGCTTCTTCTGATCCATCAGGATTGCGCCCACGAAGAAGCGGCTTTGAAAGACATCCCAATCATTTGGGTGGACCTTCTCGTGGATTCTCAGGCACTCACGATACGTCTTTTCAGCCTCTGCATACTTGCCCTCCGCCCTAAGCACCGTTCCCAGAGAACTCAATGTGCGAGCGACCGCCACATCTTCACCACGCCCCACCTTCCTTAGCAGTGCAAGCGCCTCGCGGAACATCGCCTCCCGCTCTGCCAGCTTGCCTGCGTTAGCAAGGCCTTGGGCTTGCTTTCTCACTCCATCGACCGCGCCGATTTCGCCCCGAAGGAGGCTGGTTGCCTCCCGCAAGAGGATGCGGGCGATGAGCCACTCCGGCCAGTTCTCGCCCAGGTCGCCGCTCTCCAGCTTCGGCAGCTTGGTCTCGAATACCTGCGTCGCTTGCGCCAGAGACTTGCGGGCCTCGTCAGGTTGCTTGAGCTGCTGCTGCGCCATCGCCAAAACCGCCCCAGCGGAAGCAGCGATGGTGTAATTCGTTCCAGAGCCCGCCAGGCTCTTCTGTGCCCATTCAACCGCACTGTCAAAACGCCCCTGCCGATACTCGACCAGGCCCTTGACGAGCTGAAAGTAAGGCAGCCGGATATGGTTGGTGCCGTGCGTGACGGCGGTCGCGGCCAATTGAGCAGGCGCAGTCCATCCGCCGTCTCTAGGCAGCAACGACATCTCCATCGCCGCTTCTGCCGCCGTCTCCGGGTCTTCTCCCCAGGAAGTGACCGATACCATTCGCCGACGGTTGTCGTAGCCGATCGTGTCGCCCGTTTCTACCAACAACGGACCCAGTGCGAAAGCCGGAAGGTTACGAGAAAGGCTGCTAGCAAGCTTGACAGATCGGGATAAGTCAGTAGCTGCAGCCTGCCATTTGGCCTGTCGACCGTAGATAGCGGCCCGTACGGCCATACATCCATAATCCTGAGGCTTCTTCTCAATCGCGCCGCCAACGACCTCAAGGGCCTTGTCCAGGCTGGGCGGATCTTGGCATAACTGAGCGATACCTAGCTCCACGTACCAGCGTTCAAGAGTTGTTCTTTCGGCTTCCGCAACTTTGCGTTGTCTTGCCAGGACTCCTGCGAGTTGGTCTAGCGACAGGACTATATCCGGATGGTCTCGCCTGAGCAGCTTTCTTCGCATCGCCAGTGCCTCGCGGTGCAGTGCCTCGGCTTCCGCATACTTGCCTTGCAGATCAAGCCCTACCGCAAGGTTATTGAGCGATCGGGCAACATCCTGGTTTTCGTTGCCCAGTAGCCTCCTCCACATTCCCAGAGCTTCGCGGCGGAGAACCTCAGCCTCCGCCAGTTTGCGTTGTTGCAGAAGTAGTCCTCCCAAGCTGTTGAGCTGGTTAGCGATAGTTGGGTGGTCCGAGGGGAAGAGCCGACGCCCCATGGCCAGCGCTTCGCGATACATGTTTTCCGCGTCGTTGAACTTCTTCTGGTCCGCAAGCACTCCTCCGAAGTTGTTCAGCAGATTGGCAATGAGTGGATGGTCGGGACCTTGGAGTTTCTTCCGCATGGCCAAGGCCTCTTGATAGGCGGCCTCAGCCTCCCCAAGCTTTCCCTCTGTTGCTAGCACTCTTGCGAGCCATTCAAGCGACATGGCCACCTCCGGGTGTTCATTGCTCAGCGACTTTTTCTGCATGGTCAGAGCCTCGCGGAATATGGTTTCGGCCTCCGCTAAGCGACCTTGACCTTTAAGCGCCAATGCGAAACCGCGGAGCAGGGCGGCAACCTCGGAGTTCTCATTGCCGAGCACATGCTTGCTCATGGCTATCGCCTCGCGGTAAATGGCCTCCACTTCCTTTAGCCTGCCTTGCTCACTGGGAACCCACACAAGCTGGCCGACCAAAGTGGCGATATCGGTGCGCTCGGAACCAAACAAGTTCTTGCGGTTAGCAAGAGCCTCGCGGGACAAGGTTTCTGCTTCCGCTGCCTTTCCCTGCCGCCAAAGCTCTATGGAGAGATTTGCGAGCGACCGAGTGACGTCCGGATGCTTGTCGCCCAGCAGCTTCCGTTGCATCGCCAGCGCTTCTCGGAACACCGCTTCGGCATCTGAGTTCTTGCCTTGCAAGCGATGCAGGAAGCCAAGGTCGGCAAGGGAGACGGCGACCTTTCGATGCTCGCGGCCAAAGAACTTTCTTCGGTTAGCCAGTGCGCCACGATACATGGCCTCAGCCTCGCCATACCGTCCAAGCGTCTGATACACCCCACCGATGGTGCTCTGCAATTCTCCTGCAACTTCCGGCTGGCCCTGAAGCTCCTTGGCCACGCGCGCCGCTGCCTTGTCCAGAATCTCCCGCAGCAACTTGGTATCCTGGCCTCGGGCCTCCTCAGGCCGCACACTATTCAACATGTCCTCCAGGAAGCTCGCCACCGTTCGCGCCTGCTTCTCCGCCCGCGTCGCACGCGCCATTTGCCACGTGCTTACCACCACGCCTGCAATCAGGAGCAGAATGATCGCACTGGCTGTCGCAAAACCATACCGATGCCGTCGCACAAACTTCCCCATCCGGTACATCGCCCCGGGCGCCCCGGCTTCAACCGGCTCGTTGTTCAAGTGATGGCCTAGGTCGTCCGCCAGGGAATCTGCCGTGGGATACCGCCGCGCCCGGTTCTTTTCCAGGCACTTCATCACGATCCAATCCAGATCGCCACGAACGTCTTTCCAGTGCGGAGCCGTCGATTGCGGAGTGCGGAGTGCGGAGTGCGGAGTGGTGGCCAGTTTGGTCGAGGGTTTGGGCGGCTCGGTCTCGCGGATGATCCGTCGCATTTCGTCCAGGCCGACCTTCATCAGCGTTTCCGGCTCAAAGGGCGGCTTGCCGGTGAGCAGTTCGTAGAGGAGGACGCCGAGCGCGTAGATGTCCGTGCGGGTATCTATGTCCAACCCGCTCAGCTCGGCTTGCTCGGGGCTCATGTAGGCCGGGGTGCCGATGAATTGACCAAAGGCGGTGAAGACGGTCTTGTCGGTCAACGGCTGCTGGGTGGCCTTGGCAATGCCGAAGTCAATCACCTTGGGCACGGGCACACCGTCGTGTGAGCACACCAGGACGTTGGAGGGTTTGATGTCCCGATGGATGATGCCCTTCTGGTGCGCGTGCTGAATGGCGTGGCAGACCTGGATGAACAGGTCCAGCCGCTCCTTCGTGTCCAGGTGGTTCTGGTCGCAGTAATCGGTGATCTTGATGCCCTTGACCAGTTCCATGACGAAGTAAGGCCTGCCTGTCTCGGTCGCCCCGGCATCCAGCACCTTGGCGATGTTGGGATGGTCCATCAGCGCCAGGGCCTGGCGTTCGGCCTCGAAGCGGGCGACGACCGACTTGGTGTCCATGCCCAGCTTGATGACTTTGAAGGCGACCTGCCGCCGGATCGGCTCGGTCTGCTGGGCCATATAAACCACGCCGCAGCCGCCCTCACCGATCTGTTCCAGCAACTTGTAGTGGCCAATGCGGTCGCCGGGCTTCTCGGAGACGGGCAGGGAGTTGAGGGAGATTGTAACGGTGGCGCCGGGTGGAGTTGGCGTGGTGGCCCTCCTCTCCCCGGCCCTCTCCTCCGGTGGAGGAGAGGGAGAAGCGGCGGCTCCGGGACTGGCGGACAGGAATGTCCGCGCTCCGGGGGCGGCTTGTTCGAGGAAGTCGTTGGTGGGCTGGGCGGCCTGGAGGAGGGCCTCGACGCGCTGGCGGAGTTGGTCATCGCCGGCGCAGGCTTCGCGCAGGAACACCGCCCGCGCCTCCGGCGTCGGCAACCCCATCGCCTCGTTGAACAAGCTCTCTTCGCGATTCCCAGTCCCACTCATACCTTACCTCTGTTGGTTGCGTTTGTATCCGTTGATGAAAGGGGCGTAAAGGGGAAAGTCATCATGGTGGCTCTCGCCGTTGTCCGGCCTCAGAAGTTGAAGTTCACCAGCGCGATGCCCTCGCGAGGCTCCATTCGCTCGAAGGCGTTCCCGGACAGCGGATTGGTGTCCGTGCTGGAAGACCAACCCGGCCTGGCGGTGGTGCAGCCTTGCAGGAGCAGCGCGGTGGCGGCCACGGCAAGGAGCAGGGCGGGGCCGAAGGTTTCCCGCACGGTGCGTCCGACGGGGGTGGCGTTGGCAGTATTGGTTTTCATAGCTTTTTCTCTTTCGGTTTGTCGGCTCTGGTCCTGGTTACTCATTTCACTTTGGAAATGCCGTTCTACCCACCAATGCGGAATCCGGCGGCAAAAGGGATCACGGCGCCCGCAAAAAAAAGGGGTCAAACCATCAAGGGTGCATCAAGCAGCTGACTGGGAGCAATGGGGACGGGGTTAGTGTGCGATTATTCGGGACATTCTCATGGATATGGGCTTTTCTTGGGGATGCCAAAACCGCGACGTATGCCGGAACCGGATGAGCAGGTCGTGCTGGATGAGCTGCAGGTTGTTCTGGTTCCGGCCCAACAGAAAGCCAAGTGGGACCGTCTGGTTGGCCAGCACCATTATCTTAAGAGCGCCCGGTTAGTGGGCGAGCAACTCCGCTACGCGGTGACCGACGCCAGCGGTCGCTGGTTGGCGCTGATCGGCTGGAGTGCTCCGGCCCTTCATCTCAAGGCCCGGGACCAATCCATTGAATGGACCGATGCGCAGCGCCAAGCCCGGCTGCATTTGCTAGCCCAGAACAGTCGGTTTGTCATTTTGGGGGATCGGCAGCAACTGCCCAATCTGGCCACCCGGGCGATGGCCCGGTGTCTGAGCCGCCTCTCGTCGGACTGGCAGAAGGCCTACGGCCATCCGATCGTGATGGTGGAGAGTTTTGTGGATCGGCAACTTTTTCGGGGCACCGCCTACAAGGCCGGCGGCTGGGAGGCCCTGGGTTATAGTTCGGGCTTCAAGCGGGTGAGCGAGGATTTCTACCAGCGGCATGATCGGCCCAAGCAACTGTGGGTCAAGGCACTGGACCAACGGGCGTGGGACTGGCTGCGAGCGGAGCGACTGCCCGCCCATTTGGCCCGCTACCAGAAGCCGGTGCCCCCGGCTTGTCCGGTGGCTGGCCAAGCGGTGGAGAGCTTGTGGGAACGGTTTGAGCGAGTGCCCGAATGGCGGGAACCCAAGGGTAAGCGCCACAAGTTGCCGACGGTATTAACGATCATCGCCTTGGCGTGTCTGGCGGGGGTGGGTCAGGGCTACCGGGCGGTGAGCCGGTTTGCCCGGCGGCTGACCCGGTTGCAGCGTCGCGCCCTGCGGTGCTGGGTGCATCCGGACACGGGCCGGTTGGAGGTGCCCAGTGAAGCCGTGTTTCAACGGGTCTTGCAGGCGGTGCCACGTCAGCAAGTCGAAGCCATCCTGCTGGCGTGGCAGGAGCAAGTGTTGGGGCCGCTGCCGGCCAGCGACGCGGTGGTGATTGATGGCAAGGAAGTCTGCGGCGGCGGCCTGATGCTGGTCAATGCGGTCGCCCAACCCAGCCAGCGCGGCCTGGGGCTGGAGCCGGTGGCCTGCCGGACCAATGAGATTCCCACCGCGCGAACCCTAATTGAGCGTTTGGCGCTGACCGGCCGGTTGGTGCAGATGGATGGAATGCATACCCAGCATCAGACGGTGCAGCAGATTCTCTACGAAAAAGGAGCCGACTATAGTCTCATCCTGCGCGAGAACCAACCCACCCTGCTCAAGACCGCCCAAACCCTCCTGCCGGAGAGCGTTCCCCCCTCAGGTCCAGCGGCGGAGCCAACGCCGGGGACGCCCGGAATATCGGGCGGTGGTGACCCGCACGATTGAGCCCAAGCAATTAGGCTTGGCCGGAGCACTGCAAATTGCGCGGGTGGATCGCCGCATCGGGACGGAGGGGAAGTTGACCCGAACCTGGTTAGCCGCTTCGCTGGGGCCCAAGCAGTTGAGTCCGGCGCAATGGTTGCACCGGGAGCAGGGGCGCTGGGGGATCGAAACGCGTAACCATTACCCCCTGGATGTCACGCACCGCGAAGATGAGAGTCGGGTCCGCCATCGCAATGCCGCTGCGGTGCTGGGACTGCTGCGACGCCTCGCCAACACCCTGCAAAAGCTCTGGGGCCAGGGTCGTCCCAGCCGCCAAGCCACTGCGCGCGACTGGATCGAGGAAAACCAATTCAACCGCTGGCTGGGCATTCGCCTCTTCACCCGCCCAGCCACGGCCAAAAATCCAACCTCAATATGTCGATCCTCCCCTTGATGCCATTGCACACACCGAGCTTGATGCCCCCTTGCCGTGCCCCCCCCCCACCCTTGAAAGTTATGCTTTCGTCTCGCCCGATTCTGAAGTAGATTGAGCCTGGCAGTATGAATGCTCAAGCACTGCTGGCAGACATCCACGCGCTGGAGGAGGACCTGCTTGCCT
>Ga0116153_10003499_pt1 | contig 10989 bp, 15 predicted proteins | sample AD_UKC028_MetaG_FD_89896 | JGI IMG/M metagenome (GOLD analysis project Ga0116153, IMG submission 89896) | Active sludge microbial communities of municipal wastewater-treating anaerobic digesters from USA - AD_UKC028_MetaG | ecosystem: Engineered > Bioreactor > Anaerobic > Digestate | place: USA... | reverse complement strand
CAATAACTGGAATAGGTTAATGAGATTAACAACCTCATATTCGTAAACTTTCTTGTTTGGTTTGATTCTTTTTAAGATTTTTATTGCAAAGTGTTCTAATCCATAAACCCTCTCGTAAGGCATTTCTAAACTTCCATCTTCATTCAACTTAGCAAAGCTCTCTTTTTTTAGTTTCCCTCGAAGTTTTAACCCCACTTCGATTAAATAAGGGATAAAAAAGAATAAAGCAATTCTTTCAACGTTTCCTAATATGGCAATACTGGCAATTAATGCACCGATGCTATAAGTCATAACATCTCCTGGGAAGACTTTTGCCGGATATTTGTTATAAAAATAAAATGCGACTAGTGAAGCAATCGCAATTAACGCAATTACGCTTAGCCAAGGGTTTCCCCGCAAATAAGTCACAACTGCCAAAGCAGATAAAATCAAAATCCCTTGTTTAACTTCAAGTCCATTATATCCCGCTAAAAAATTAAAAGTTGTTGTTGCTCCCACAATTCCTAATGGAATTAAGATTAAAGGATAAATTATTCCAAAGTTAACTAATCCAAAAAAAGGTAAAAGAATTATGCCTGTTCCCGCATTTAATACCATTAAAGGAATTGCTGCGAATAAAACAATTCCGAGTCTTATGGTTTTAGTGAGCCCTTTTTTCCATCCTAGCAAATCATCAACAAGCCCCACAATCGCACTTATTAAAATTACCGCTAAAAGCCCAAAGATATAAATGAGTTTGTCACTTTTTCCAAAATAAAATACATTTGCAGCGACATAAAACAAGATTCCCAACGCAGCCCCCAGTAAAACAGTTATTCCGCCGGCTTCTGCAACAGCCCTTTTGTCAGGTTTATGCATATCTTTCCCAGAAAGCCCGTTAAGATGAGCTTGCTTTATCCAGAATGGAAGAGATATAAATGTAGTTAAGAAGCTGATAAATATTGAGACTATCAAAAGGAAATCAACCATAAAAAATAAACATTAAACTAACTTTTAAACTTAATGAAATTTAGTTTCATCTTTGAATCAAGATAAAATTACCTAAATAAAAGAGGAGTCAAATAAACTTCCATGATTCCTGCGAGAACAACCAAGAAAATTGCTAGAAGAATAAGAATGCTTGCATTTTCAGTAACCTTCAAGAATTTTTTATTTCCCATTCCATTTCTAAGAGCACTTACTCCGAATATCCCTCCTGCAAGAGCAGTAATAAAATAAGCCCCGATTTCAGGAAGCCCATGAATCATATACCTTGCAAGTCCGAGAGGAATTTGAGAAAGCTGATATCTTGCAAAGATTCCAATTGCTGCCGAAATAACACTAGCATTCCAAGCTAAAATGAAGATAGCCCCTGCTCCAAACAGCAATGAGAAAACCAATGTGAAAATCATTACCAAGAGATTATTTTCAAGAATAGAAACGAATCTCGCGCTTTTTGTAGCATAACCTGTTATTGAACTTCCCCCGGGGGAATAAAGTGAAACGCATCCTTCAATATTTCCCGGGCTATTAATTAAACAATATGTTCCTATTTGAGCATTAAATAAAAGGGGATCTTTTAAGATTGTGTTCCAAAATGCAAATGCGATTATGAATCCAAAGAAAAGCCACATCAAAGCTTGAATAGCATCTCCATGAGCTGTCCAGACTCCGAAAAACCCGCTTACTTTCTCGTCTTGTTTCTCTTCTTGTTTGATAATGTTATACATAAAAGGGAGAGAGAACATAACACTGAATGTAACAACCATTAATCCCGCGTGTTTAGACAAGACTGCATCATTTGAAAAAAACCAGTGAACTAGCAAAAGAGACAATGAAGCATATATTAAACCCACAAAAAACATTTTCCAAGGTTTTTTTTCCGCTCTGCTCGCAGGAACTAATCTTTCTAACATTGTAATTCAATAAAGAAACTAGGATTTTTAAATGTTCATGACTTTTAGGATAATAGTTAATTCAATAAAGAGGTTAAACCTTAATAATCAGTCTAAAATGAATAAAAAAAAGAAATTTGCAAAGATTGCTCAAGATATTAAAGATATAAAAATTCAAGGCGCGCGAAATGTCGCAAAGCAAGCATTGTATGCTTATTCTTTGATTCCAACAAAGCAATCAAAAAAGATATTGATGTCTCTTCGTCCAACAGAGCCTATGCTTTTCAACGTGCTCAAAAAAGTGGAGATTCAATCATATCAAGAGATTCTAAATCATTTCGAAGATGCACAGCAAAAAATTAATCAGGAAGTTGTGAAGATAATAAAATCTCAAGACATTATTTTTACACACTGTCATTCAACAAATGTAGTTAATGCCTTGATTTACGCAAAAAAACAAGGAAAAAATTTTGAGGTTTACTTAACTGAGACTCGCCCATTGTTTCAAGGAAGAAAAACTGCAACAGAATTAAGAAAAGCAGGAATAAAAACAACAATGTTTGTGGATTCAGCTTTAGGCATTGCTTTAATGGGAAGCCAAGGAGTGAAAAAGGCAGATAAAATCTTTTTGGGCGCAGACGCTCTCTTAAATGCAGGGGTGATAAATAAAGTAGGGAGCGGACTGATTTCTAAAGTAGCTAAGCTTGAAAAAACACCTCTTTACATCGTCGCTGATTCTTGGAAATACACCCCGGACAAAATTAAGTTAGAACAAAGAAATCTTAAAGAGGTTTGGGATGATGCTCCAGCCAAAGTCAAAATAAAAAATCCCGCTTTTGAATTTGTGCCAAGAGAGAATATAAAAAATATTGTTTCAGAATTGGGGGCTTTAACTTATTCAAATTTCTTAAAAAAAGTGAAAAAGGCTTAATGGTTTTAGTTTCAATTATTCTTCATCAGAATGCTCATGAGAATGCCCGTGATGATGCTCATGGCTGGAATTTTCAGAGGATTCTCTTTGATAATTTTGAATGAAATCCAACAGCTCATGATTTATTGAATCCAAATGCTGCTCTAATTCTTCTTGTGTCTCTTGCAGCTTTTTAATCTGAGACTGAATTATCTTTTTTGTTTCCGAAACGCTTTTTTTAACAAAGTTATTTTCTCCAATGTTCACAGTAAGAGTCTCTGATAAAAGTTTAGCAGGCACATAAATTCCTGTTCCAATCTGCGCAAGAATCTCTTTTCCATTTGCACCTTGAATTTCATTTAAGTCCAAATCCAATGTCTGAAGCTGATTTATTCCTTTTTCAACTGCGTCAAGCTGTTGTTGCAAGTATTGCATCTGCTGTTCCAAGACGCTTAATCTTAGAAACATTTCCTGCTGAGATTGATTTTCCATTTTGTTTTTTAATTTTCGTATTATTTTTAACTTTTACTGAGATTTAAGCCACTTTTAAAATATTTCTTAGTATGCTACTAAAAATAACTGAAGCAATTAAGTAAAACCAAATCCAGCTTAATACACCAAAGAATTTATACTCTCCCAAGACACTAAAAAAATCCCAGAACCATCTGAACAAGAGAACAAGGGGAACAATGGTGTAGAATTGAGATTTCATCGTTAATTGCATCAATTTCATTGTAGAAGGAAGAGAAGACTGCTGGAGTTCCATCATTTTTTGAGGATTATCTTTATGCTTTTTCATTTCAGCTTGGAGTTCTTTTTGTTCTTTTTTAATTTCCGCAATTGCTTTTTGATCTGTGGTGTACTTCTGCAAAATTGTCGTGATGGCTGTTAAAATAAATATTATCAAAGAAAATCCGATTAAAAGATTCCAATTCATTAAAAATCCGAGTGTGGGGTCAAGTGCTGCGTGCACGGTGCTTTTTATTTGAGGAATTTTCCCCCATAAAAAGAATATAAATAATGAAATTAATGTGGATATAGACATTATCAGAAATACTGCACTCATCCCTCCCTTTTTCTCATCTATCATTTGAAGTTAAGCCCCTCCAATAAATTTTCCAACTGCAGGATTTATTACTTCCGGATGTTGCTGCCCAATTGTTTGATACAATTGGTATATAATCATAATCACTAAAAGAATTCCTGTTCCAGAAACAAGAGCTCCAAGAAGATTTGTAACTGAAGCTAAAAGTCCAATTGCAATTCCCCCCATTACTGTCAAAGGCATAATGTATCTATCAAGAATGCTCTCCAAGACTCTTTCATCTTGTCTGAATCCTGCAATTTGCAATCCTGAAGCTGAGATTTTTTTAGCTTGAGATTTTGAGTCAAGTCCTGCTGCGGTTTTAATCCAGAAAATTGCGAATAATGTTGAAAGACTAACAAAAAGTAGAATATGGGTTATGCTCTGAAGAATGTAAACCGGAAGAAATGCTCCTCTTAAAAACAATTCAAGAATACGCGTTGAACCTGCCCAAAATGCTAATCCTGAAATTGCATTTCCGCTAGCGTCGAATCTTCCAAGGAATCCAAAGTAAGAAGCGAATTTAGCCATTCCGGTGCAAGCGCTCGCATCAGTCAAGCAAGGAGCAGCTGCATTAGAAAGAATTCCCCCGAATAATTGAATATTTGCAATTAAAGCAGCAGTGAAAATAACCGGAATAACCGAAGCATAAAAAAATGCAAGAGGCCATCTAATAGTATACCCTCTTATTCTTCCGTATGAAAGCGGAATTTCGATTTTCAAACTTTGAGCCCAAACAACAGCTAAGAAAATTAAAACAGTAACCGCAATTGCAATGAATGCAGAAGCAAATTCAATTGTTTGCCTTTGAATTAAAGATTGAATAAGAATAAGCAATTTTCCAGAGCAAGGTGTTCCAGAAAAGTCCATTAAGCAATTTCTTCCTTGAGCATCAATAAATTGAAGTGTCTGAGTGATTAATCCTCTGCCAATTCCCGCAGCAATGAATAAGCTGATTCCAGAACCGATTCCCCATTTGGTTATAACTTGGTCCATGTAATAAATAGCAATTCCACCGAGGATAAGTTGAAGAATTAAAAGCCAGGAAAATCCGGGATTAGCTTGCAATCCCCCCATTTTTACAAATACAATTGCTTCAAATATAATGAAGAATAATGTCAAAAGTGTTTGAAGACTTTGGAATGTCTTTTTTCCTTGCTCGCTTTCCAAATCAATTGGAAGAATTCCTGCTCCAGATAATAACTGAAGAATAATAGAAGCTGTAACAATTGGACCAATACCCAAAGAGATTAAACTTCCGAAATCTGTTGCAAGAATAACAGCTAAGAATTCAAATCTTGCAAGAGCATTTTCAGAAAGTCCAAAAAGAGGAATATTAGCTAAAACGAAAAAAGCAACCAAAACAATCAAAGTCCACTTAGCTTTTTCTTTGAACTCTAGCTTTTTGCCAGGTTCTTTCACCTCTGGAATAAATTTGGTTATACTTTCAAGGCCCATGTTAATTAATATGAATCTGGCTTTAATAAGCTTTATTCAGAATCTTCAGATTCAGTGGAAGAGGTTAAGATAAGTTCTCCTCCCGCTTTCTTTATTTTTTCTTTTGCTGTTTCTGAAGCACTCTTTGCAGTTATGATGAGCTTAGTTTTAAGTTCACCTTCTCCTAAAATCTTGTAGTCGCTTAAGTCTAATTCAATTCCTTTAGAAGTTTTTTTTGCAATTTCTTTTTTAATGTAAGTGTTTAAGCTCATTTCAATATCTCTTAAATTGATTTTGTTGGATTTGTCTTTTTTTGTGCCTCTACTAGTAATTCCTTGTTTTCCAAAGTAACTATTTCCGTAAAGTTTTGTAACAAGTGTTTTCTTATGGTCAGCTCTTTTACCTGTTCCAGCCATTCCTGCTCCACCTCTGTGCCCTGCTTTCTTAGCTTTCTTTCTAGCGCCTCTGCCCATCGTTCCTTGTCCTTTTCCTCGGTATTTTCCTGCTTTCTTTTTCTTATGTGTTTTTATCATTTTGTTTTATCTTGTATGATTGATTACAACATCCTCATTACAAGTTCATTTATTTTTTCTTTATGATTTCCTAAAGCTCCTTTAGGGAAAGGCAACTTGGTTTCGATTCCGCCTCTTGGAGGGTGTAATCTAAAGAAAGGTTTAACATTCAATTCTTCAAATTTCTTGCCTTTTTCAAAAGCTTCAATTATTTTTTTAGCATCAATCTTTTCTTTTTTTGAATTGTCGATTAAGTGCGCTCTTTTTTCAAGAAGTGCTTGGAATGTTTTAGTGTCAATCTCTCCGAATGCAACAAAATCTTTTACCTTTGCAAGCATTCCTAATTCTTCTTTTCCTGGCTTGTTCATTACAATGCAAGAATATTTCTTTCTAAGTCTTAATCTGTTTAAAGTTTCCACTACTGTTCTTTCCATTTTCACTTCTCCAGAGATTCTTATTACACAGATCATTTTGCGTTTGTTTGTTGCAAGGCTTTTATGCATGCCTTAACAAGATTGAAATTAGTTCTTTGAATACCAAATGTTTTACTGTAAACATCTTTGATTCCTGCAAGTTTTAATACTTTCTTTAATTCACTAGCTACAGCAAGGCCGGTTCCTTGTGGTGCAGGGATTAATGTTACTTTAACACTTCCTTGTTTTCCTGTAACTGTCAATGGAAGCGAGTGAAGTTCAGTGCAAGCGCAATCAAATCCCCCGCATGCACGCTTTACTTTGATTAAGTTTAACTTAGCTTGTCTGATTGCTTTGTCTCTTGCAGGAAGTGTTTCTTGAGCTTTTCCTTCTCCGATTCCAACATGTCCTGCTTCATCTCCGACAACTGCAAGTGCAGAGAAACTTGGAACATTTCCTTCTTTAGTTTTCTTTTGAGTTTGTCTCCAAGCTCTTCTTTTTCCGCCGCCGAATTTTCCCTTGGATTGTCCAATGGAAATTAAATCTGTTTTAACATTAAGTAAAGTGTCTACAATTTGTTCTTCTTGAATTTTCTTTCCGCTTTCAAGAATCTCGTCGATATTTTTGATTTTTCCAGCTTTAACATCTTTTCCAAGCTTTGTTTTTGGAACCCAAGCTCTCAATTTGTTTTCTTCCATCTCTTCAAATCTTCCTTTTGGTTTTACAGCTTCTTCAGCAGGAATTTCAGCAATGTCTTTTTCTTCAGGTTCGCTGTCTTCAATAATCACTTTGATAGGTTCTTCAATTTGTTTGATTATTTCTTCAGGTTTTATTTGAGTTTTTTTTGCTGTTTTTTCCATGTTATTATTCTTTGTCTATGCTGGATTTAATTTTTTCGAATGTAGCAGAAAAATCTTTCTTTAAATTCTTTCCTTTAACTCTTTCTTCTTCAGGGAAAACTTCTTTTGGAACAGAAAGTTTAACTCCTGCGTCAACAACACCTTTCAAGAAAGCATAAGCTCTGCTCTTTTTTGTTGGAGCAGCAATTCCAAAATCAACAACAGGTGTTTGCTTTTTCTCTTTGAGCATCTTTTTTCCAATTAATCTTCCTGTTAAGTAACAAGCAGGAATAGATTTCAAACTTCCTTCGAGCTCTTTTGGCCATCCATATTTTAATAGGTGCTTTGAGCTTAATGTAATCTCCACTTTATCTTGTGCCTCATGACTTACAACATATTGAGCGAAAATGTACTGGTTTGTTCTTCTGAATACAAGTCTTGGAAGCTTTCCGCTAAGCAATCTTTTTCTTTTCAAATAGTCTGTTCTTCCTTTCTTTCTTCTTTGAAATATTCTTTGCATTTTTATTTCCTCAAGCTGTGAGCATAATCTTTTAATTGTGCCTTACTCTTGAATTCTTTATTTTTAATTTTCTTTCTGATGCTCTTTACTTCATCAGCTGATAAAACTTTGCTTTTTTGTAATTCAACAACGTAAGCTCTTAGTTTTCTTGTAAGCTTAACATACTCTTGTTTTCTTTTGTTAACATGAACTTTGATATTTCCTTGGAGTCTTCTTTTTCTTCTTACAACTTTCTTTCTTCCGCCAATTTCTTTTATTAAAATTGCTCCTTCTTGATGAAGCGCTTTAATATCTTCTTTAGTGATTGCTTCTTTGATTTCAGCAAGTCTTGGCTCTACAAAAAGCACTCTTGACTTTCCGACGCCAAATACTTTTGCAGCAAGTGCTTTCTTTTTATCTAATTTCATTTTTTCTTCTCCATTGTTTTAATGAATTTGTTGATGTTTAAGTTGGAAACTTCAAGCTTCTTTTCTTTAGCTTTTTTTGCTATTTCAAGTTTCTTTTTATTTCCAATTTTTCCAATAACTATTAAATTTTTGCTTGTTGCTTTTTCCAAATCTTTAAGATTGTTTACAAGAAGCACGATTTTTTCTTGGATTTTATCTCTTTGTGCTTTCTCTGTTCTGTGTCCGATTCCAACAATTGCAGGATAGCCCCTCATCTTTTCTCTCATTTTTCCATGTCTACCTTTTTGGCTTCTCCAAGCTTGCGCTTTCTTTTTTCCTTTTCCAAGCTTTACGAATCTTTTACAATTTCTTCTTAAAAATTTCTGTGACATTATATCTCTCTCCCGGGTTTACTTGTCATGAATATTCCATCTTGGAAAATTCTTTTATCTCTATTTCTCACTTTTGTTGCTTTTTCAAGGTTTGCAGCTGTTTGGCCTGCAACTTCTCTGTCAATAGCAGTTACGGTAATAAAATCTTTTTCAATCTTGACTGTAGCTCCCTTAACAATCTTGCATTTTCTAGCAGTATTCTCTCCGAGATAATTTTTGATTGTAATTTCTTGCCCATGAACTTCAACAGTCATAGGGAAGTGAGAATAGCAAACTTTCAAATGATATTCAAATCCGTTTAAAACCCCTTCAATCATATTCTTGATGTGCGCCTTAATTGAATTCATATTCTTTTTTTCTTTCTTTGTTGATTTTTTATTTCCAATTACAATTTTATTGCCTTCTTTTCTTAATTCTAAGGTGTGCAGATTAAACTCCCGTGAAATTTCTCCCTTTGGACCTTTTATCTTCACGAGATTTCCTTCTATGGTTACCTCAACATTTGCAGGAATTTCCATGTGGTGAAATATTTCTTTTTTCATTTTCAGTAAAAGTATGCAATCATGAATCCTCCCATACCTTTCTCGAAAGCTTCTTCATGAGTCATAAGTCCTTTGCTTGTTGAAACAATCAAAGTTCCAATATTTCTTGAAGGAAGGAATCTTCTTCTGTATTTTTCAATTTCTGTTTTGTCTGCAGTGAATCTTGGCTTGATTGCTTGGCATTCCAAAAATTCACCAAAGTCAATTTGAACAGATCTTTCTTTTGTATCAAGTTTGTATCTCTTGATAGCTTCTTTCTGTTTCATTATCTTCAAAACTTCAATTAAAAGATTTGAAATTCTATTTATCTTTACAGAATCTCTTCCTGCTTTCTTAGCATTTCTTATCATGTTCAATGCGTCTGCTACTATATCTTGTGCCATTTTATGAATATTTTTTGAATCCAATTTCTTCCGCGATTTCTCGGAAACATTGTCTGCATAAGTGAAGTCCATAGGAATTTATGTGAGCGCCGAATCTTCCGCATCTTCCGCATTTCTGCGCAGTTATTCCGGTTTTTCTTTCCTTTGGTTTGTTGTGTTTCACAAACTTTTGAAGCACAGCTGGCTTAGCTTTTAATTGCTTCAAAACTTTTTTCCAATCACTTGCAGTCATTTTCCTACGAATTTGGTTTGGAAATTGTCTTCCATAAATTTAATTATATCTTCTTTAGAGATCATTTGTTTTTTAGGTAATTTTCCACTTCTTATCTTCTTTAATTTTACTCTTTTACCTGCTCTTGTGAATGTAACAGTTACGTCAAGTCCGATAATTCCTATTTCTCTCTGATATTCTTGTCCAGGAATTTCAATGTATTCTTTTATTCCGAAAGAGAATGTGTTTTCACTTACTTGTTTCCTTTTAACTGTGTTTTCAACAGCGACTAAAAGTTTTCTTAATGTTTGATCAAAATCTTTTCTTATTGTAACAAGAGCCCCAACTTCTAAGTCTGGCCTTACCCCTAATGAAGGAATTCTCTTACGAGATTTTGTTTTCATTGGTTTTTTTCCTGTAAGTATTTCAAGCAATCTGAATCCCTTGTGAAGTCCGTCTTCAACTCCGCCAACGCTTAGCACAATCTTCTCGATTCTGATTGTTCTCATAGGATTATTCTTTTCTTTTTCTGAGATTGCCTTTTCAGTTTTTTCTTTTGCCATTTTTATTTCCACAGCGATAACCTGTTTAATTAATGCGCCGATTATTTCATGATTCTTTTTTTGAATCTTAACAATTTTGTTTTCTTCGTCGATGTCTTGAATTATTCCTTTTGCACCAGTGTGTTTTCCTGCAAAAACAATAACATTTGTATTCTTTTGCAATTCAATGCATTTCACAATTTTCTTTGTTTTTAAGTTGATTAAAAGAGAATCATTTGTTTTGCATTTTACATCTGAAAGGAAGTTTCTTCCATCGCTAAGGTTTATTTGTGTTTTATTTCCCTTAAGTTTCATTTTCTTGATAACTTTTGAACATTTTGTTTCAGATTCATTTTCAGAAATTTCTTGAAGTCTGAATTTTTTGTTTTCTCCCATTTCAATTCTGTAATACTGTTTTTTATCTGAGTTAGAAGATTTTGGAGGGACAAGAGTTAAGACATCCAACAAAAGAGCATTATTCTTTTCGTCAACAACTCTTTTATGATTCAAGAAAATTTGTCCAGAAGTCAAAGCTTTCTTTACTTCTTTTCTGTCTTTTGCTAATTCAAGCATATCTCTAACAATAATTAAAATTGGAACACCTCTGTCAAAGTCATGACTAGGCTTAACTAAGTAAGTTGTACCTTTTCTTTCAATTGGCCAATTTTTTGGACTTGCTTCTCTCTTTAAGTGCATTTTATTTTTTGTTTGTAGTTGACCTTACAGAAGAGGTTTGTTTTCTTTCTTTAAACCTTTTCTTGTCATCTAAATTTAATTGGATTATTTGCATTTTGCAAGGAACAAGCTTCACGTCGGATTTTGAGCCGTCTTGTTTTTTAACTTGAATTCCTTCAACAAGGATTTTTGAAGTCTTAAGCAAGACTTTTGTAACTTTTCCAGTTTTATCCTTGAATTTTCCTGCCATAATTTTAACTGTGTCGCCT
>Ga0116153_10003496_pt1 | contig 10996 bp, 16 predicted proteins | sample AD_UKC028_MetaG_FD_89896 | JGI IMG/M metagenome (GOLD analysis project Ga0116153, IMG submission 89896) | Active sludge microbial communities of municipal wastewater-treating anaerobic digesters from USA - AD_UKC028_MetaG | ecosystem: Engineered > Bioreactor > Anaerobic > Digestate | place: USA... | reverse complement strand
GTGAGCCAGTGCTCCTCGACCGACGGGGCGATGACGCCCTTGTCGATGTTCGAGGCCGCGTTGCGGAGGCCCTTAGCCGCCGCGTTCATCAGCATGGAGAGCCCGGAAGCCGTCGCACCTGCCCCTCCAATCTTCTCGTTTCCGTAGATGTAGGCCGGAATTCCCGTGACCTCGCTGCCCTGCTGGAAGAAATACTCGTAGATTCGCAGGAGCGGCTCGACGACGAGCTGAGGCTGGAAGAAATCCATCGGCTTCTGCCCGGCCGCCTTGATCTTCTCTGACGAGAACTCCCAAATCTTCCAGGGGTATACGTTCGTCCGGTCGCACTCGGCGGGGATGAGGTCGACGAGCTGCCAAACCTGGGGGCCGGAAGCGATGGCAGCGTTGTTGCAGATGGCCCGGGCCGCCGAGTTGCATATGTTCTGGACGTCCCGCATGGTCTCGGGAGGTCCCTTCCCCCAAATCGAGCCGTTCTTGTGCCGGAAGCTGGCCGAGTAGATGTTTCGCCGGCCGAGCGGGTGAGGGTTGAGGCGGGCCCCGAAGACGTAGGAACCGACCATGTAGGCGATGATGGGGTATTCCCGGTAGGGATCCGGGACCTCCTCGACGGACATGCCCCACTCGCGGAGCATGAACCCCTGGACGGAGCCGAAGAACTTGATGCCGTCGATGTGCCCCTCGGGGTCCTGCATCTCGTTGGGCCGGTCGTGCAGGTCGGCGATCTCCGTGTCGTAGGCCACCCACTCCCGGTATCCCCGGGCGTACTGCTTGAGGATCTGGTCGATGGCGTCCGAATCGTAGCCTTCCACGCCCTTGAGAGCTTCGAGGTCGCGCCTCGTGTAGCGCTTCCGGATGCACAGATCCCCGTCTTGAAGCGTCCGGGCCCCTGCAGATGGGTAGACGTCGAAGGGGTCAACCCGCTCGTACTCCTTGACGATCTTCTCCAGGACCGTGATCCGCGACATCAGCGAGCCCTGGATGGGCTCCCAGGCGAGAACTTGACGCCGGCGATAGATCGGACCTTCCATGAAGGCTGTGGGGTATGTGGCGAAATCCTCAATGAATTCCGACAGGGCTTCATACCATTTGCCTTCGACGAGTTCGTCGTCGACGCTGTCCTCTATGGCGTCGGCGTCCTTCTTGGCCTGTTCGCGGATCTGCTTCATCAGTTCATCTTTGAACTGCTCGGCGGCCGCCCGGAAATCGTCGGGATTGAGAACGTCGGGGGTAATCGTGGCCGGGTCGATGCCAGCTTGGATGGCCACGCGGGTAACGTAGTCCTGGACGAACGCCTGCTGCGCCTTCTGGACGAGCTGAGGGGGGATGTCGGGAACAGGGGTCGGATCAATGGAGTAGGGCCGCTCACCAGATGGGAGCATGATGTCTTTCAGCCAACTCTCCAGGGCCCGGCACTTGACGTCGGTGATCATCATGTAAATCGCCGTGCCGTTCGATTGCTGGATGAGCTGCTGGACGTCGGCCTCGTAGATGCCCTCGCGCTGCCGCAGGCACATGAGCATGCGCTGCATGACCGTGGACTTTGCCTGAACGGCGGAAGTGAAGGCGCTCCGGATGTGTGAGGCCAGGGCGGAGATAACCGGTCTGTTCTGCCGCTCGGAGAAGGCCCGTTCGGACTCGATCTGCTGCTGCTTCTCGAGGTCCTCGTTGGTGAGGCGCCTGATCAGCGGCCGCTCCGAGTACGTCTTGCCGGTCTGGACAAGCGGGGTTGCCTGCTCTGTTCCCTGGGGTATCAGTCCGCGGGTGGCCATTAATTCACCTTGCCGATTCCATAAATCTTTTCGCTGCATCGAACGTCGTGAACCAACTATCACGCGGATTCACCTTCTCGAACGTGCTGCCCCCCGGTTCGGTGCTTTTATAGACGTTGAAGCCGGCACCTGTGAACAGGCCTTCACTTCTTACGATAGCGAAATCACCATCAATACAGAGGACTTGCTCGTTCACCACGCAAACCTCACTTTCTTTGCCGGCTTGACGGCAAAGGGCATAGGCGCCGCCTGAATGGGCGCGAAGGTCAGGCACAGGGCGTCAGCCTTGTTCGGCGAGCGCTTCAGGAGTTCCTTGAACGTGTCCTTGTCCATGACCCGGATGTACTTGCCCTTGATCTCGTAGGTCGCCGTGTGCAGCTCCTCGAGGAGCTCCTCGTCCGGCGGGAGCATCGAGCCCGTGTCCGCCCGGAGCCATTCCCGGCAGGACCACCAGAGTTGATCCCTCATGATCTTGAACTGGCCGAGCTCCTTCTCTTCCGGCAACTCCGTCGGGCTCTCCTGGACCTTGATGCCGTGGGCGTTGCAGCGAAGCCGTCTCATGTGGGGCGCCACGCCGGCGCCGACCCCGTTGGCATCGACGGCCACGGCCCGCAGGAGCCGCTGGTGATACAGCAAAGAGCCCTTGTCGCCCGTCTCGATGACGTCCACGCCTCCCCAACCGGTCTCGGTCTTCGGCCTCTCGACGTAGCCGCCATAGCGGAAAAGGGCCTGGGAGAGGTCGTCGCCCATCTCGCCGATGTCGAAACCCATGATTCCGGAGACGTTTGCCGGCGGGACCTCGCCGAATTTTGAGACGTAGAGATCCCAGCGGGCCCGGGCGGCCGCGGTCCACTCTCGGGAGATGAGCTGGTTTGTTCCTTGGGCCGGGTACTGGCCGAGGACCATGTAGGAAAAGGCGGGGTTGGTGATTTTGTACCATCCGGGCTCGAGGGGCGGCAGGGACCTGCCCCGTTGGTCCCTTGCCGTAGCCCCTGCGAGGAAGGAGGGAAGCTCGAAGCACTCGGAGGTTTCCCGAGGCTCTTTGTCATTGAGGCGCCGGCACCACTGGTTGATGCGGCGGACGGTGGTCTCGCGGTCGACGGCGCCGCCTGGAATCACGAGCCGGCCCTCGATGACGTTGGGGTGATGGAAGGCGCTCAGGGAAACGACGTGCGCCAGGCCGTCGCGCTCCATGCGGTAGACCGGGCCCGCCTCGGCCCGTGGGTTGAACATGACCAGCAGGCGGAAGTGGCCGCCGGACATACACGATTCGATGCCCTTGTAAACCTCGTCGGGGATCGCGTCTCCTTCGTCGAGGATAAACAGCAGATGAGGGGCGTGCTTGCCGCTGAATTTGGCCTGTCTGATGGCCGTATCGCCTGACGTGGGGATGGTGACGCCCGTGAGGAACGATCGGGGCCCACGCTCAAGGTGGAGCACGTTCTGCTTGAATTCTGAGAAGACGTCGGGAAATTTGTTGACGAGGCTGCCGATTTCACCCCACAGCAGCCGGCGGAGGTTGTCCTCGGGGGGCGCCGCGGCGGTGTAGACCTGGGCGTCGGGGAAGCATTTGATGAACCAGGCGGCCACCCGGGCCGCTCCGTGGGTCTTTCCTGTCGCGTTGGCGCTCTTGGCGACCGTGACGGGGTTGTCCCTCACCGATTCCATCATCGCCTTGACGTCGTCGGTGTAGATCTCGCCGAAAGTGGATTCGCAAAAACCTACCGGGTCGCCCTGGTAGGCTTCGAAGCTCGCCGCCGATGAAAGCGCGTTCTCAATCACGCTTTTCGGAAACAATGCGGCCAAGTTCTGCGCGTACTGCCTCGCCCACTCCGGCGGGCAGACCGTTGAGGATTGCACTCAGCGTTCCCTCGTCGAGCTGGATCTGTTTCTTTTCAACCGGGTACATATCCAGGAGCTTCTGCGCGTCCATCCTGGCCTTTTGCCGCGTGCCCCAATTCACCATGTCGACCGCAACCAGCGTCTTTTCTCCCGAGGCGCCCAGCACGCGAGCAGGGCCCTTCAAGAGCCTGCGGATCTTCTTTAGCGATTCATCATTCACCCCCTCGGCTGCAGCCGTCATAATGATTTCCTCAAGGCTGTGATAGCGGCCATCGATGCTGATGATCTTGGTCTCTTGCGCCTTGAGTTCGCGCTTCAGGCCCCGAGCAAGGGCCTCAGCAGAGATCCCCTGTGACTCGAGGACCTGTCGCACGTTGATCGTGGTTGATCCGTTCAATTCTTCGACTGTTACTGGCATTGATAAGTCGGTAACATAATTGAAAAAATCTTGTCAAAGTAGCAAGGCAGGTAGCATCAGGAGTGTGGCATCAGGACGGTGTCACTAGGAATGTAGCAAAATAAACTTTTTTTATTTTTTTCAAAATTCTTCGCCTTTGGAAGATTTCAAGCCAATCCAAGCCCTTAGACGCGAAGGGAAGTGATAGACATTTCTCTTCGGGGGCTTTCCCTGCTTCATGTAAAAGATCACGCCGGCAGCTTGGAGTTCTGCTTTTCTCCTCATGGCTGTCCATCGGGAGCATCCTAGCGTCGCGCAGATTGATGACCATCCTCGTGCTGCTTTTTCAACTCCGAGCATGTTATCAGTCATTCTCAATCCCCTCCCCTGATTTCGATCCCCGGCACCTTTGGTAGGAGCCTGACGGGGTAATCATTGAGCTGCTGCCATTTGCCTTCTGCGTCCAAGGCGTGAACCTTGATCATTCCGGCGGGGCGGATGTCGGAGACGGTGAGCTCGGGTCTGGTGACGGCCGCCATGCACTTCCCCTTCCTCCGGCACCTTCATCCTCTCCATCCGGTCCATCCAGGCGTTCCCGATCCGGACTATGGGCGAGGTGATGATCACATAGGCCGCGCAGAGCGAGCTTTCGATGAGCAGCAGGATGTCCATGTTACCTTTTCTTCCTGTGGTCAGGCATGTTGATCTTGACGTTCTGCATCCCCGAGAGACGCGAGGCGATACGGGCGTCCAATTTGTCCTCGATTTCTTTCAGTCCTAGATTCGTCGTAATGATGGTGCGCTTGGCATCCCGGATCCGGCGGTCAATGATGATGTAGAGGGTTGTGATGGCAAACTCCGTGGTCTTCTCGGCGCCCAGGTCGTCAAGGATGAGAGTTTCGTGCCGGCATAGGTCACTGATGACTTGTCCTTCCGATTCGCCGGGTCCTTCGTTGAACGTCGAGCGAATCCTCAGCAGGAGTTCCGGGGCAGTCGTGAAATACCCGTGCCCGATGTGCTGCATGATGGCCACGGCCAGGTGCGTCTTTCCGCAACCCGTCTCACCCCGCAACACGATGTCGCAGCCCGTATCAGCCAGCTTCATGAGCCCCTGGGCCAGCTTGTCGTTTCCCTGGAATGTATCGAAACGACACTCCCGGTATGCCTTTGGGATATGCCGGTTGATTTCGGGGACCGGCGGTGCGGCGGGCTCTTCCGGCTTCTTCGGTTCCCGGTCCTCAATGAGGGCACGGGCGGCTTCGATCTCGGCCCTCTGCCGTGCCAGCTCCATCCCGCGGCGCCCTATCTCCTGGATTTCCTCATGAAAATTCATAGTCTGTGGGATATTCAGCACCGTCGCTTTTCGCTCTTCCCGCTTTTTCTCCAGCCGCTCCTGGGCCTCGAGAATCACTTTTTCCGTTTCCATTGCTCCTCATTTTCATGTTCAGTTGGTCGAATTTTTCTCTGAGTTTCCCGGGTGACAGGATGTTGTTCTGCCAGAACGAATCCTTCTGACACCACTCAATCACGGCCCGGATCGTCGGCGGGTCCCTTTTGTCCCGTCGGATCATCAGGTCTATGTCCCGGGCCCATGTCTGCAGGTTGGGTTCTTTGTGGTTTGGATTGCGCTTTCTGATTTCCCGCAGGAGAAGGTCGGCAAGCTGAAACTGGATCTCGGACGAAGAGAATGTCTTTTGTAAGAGTGTCTTTTGTACTTTGTCTTTTGTAGTATCAGTTTTCTGTAACGGTCGATTTCGTTTTTCTGTAACGGTAGACTTCACTTTTCTGTAACTGTTACACTTTTCTGTAACGGTATCCCAGGTTTCGAAGTCCTTGTTAAACTTATACTTTTTGCCTATACCGTTAATGTTTTCTGTAACCGTTACAATTTTCATTAACTGTAGACGGTTGATGACCTGGGAGCATCGAATCTTTCCAAGCCCGGTTGCCCTTTCCATCTGTGAAAGAGCAATAGAGTCCTCGCACTTGTTGTATCCGTAGGTTTTACGCATAATTAGAAGAGACAGGCGCAACTCGTGGCCGGATAGATTCGCGGAGATAAGCGCGTCCATGATCTCGTTTGCGATGGCCGTGTAGCCGTCTTCTTTCTGAGGATTCGCCACCTACCCTCTCCTCCCTCCGTCCTCTTCGAAGTGACAGCCGTTCTTTTCCCTGAACTTCAGTTCATCGTCGGCGGCCTTGACGAGCCTGGGGTTGCGCTGTGCGATGTCGTCCTGCAGGCAGAACCATCGCAGATACGAGCTGGGCACGTCGACGACGTCGAGGCCCTTGTACTTCCCGAACGGCAGGATGTCCTTGTAGGTGGAATCGTAATTCCCCTGTGATTTCGCCCCGGTCACCGCTCCGGTTCGCGTGCTGTAGTGCTTCATTCCCATGGCATCGTTTCTTCCTGCTTCCCTATCGGCTTGTGCCAGAGCGCCACCTGGATGCAGATTTTAACGGCAACGAGCGTGAGGCGCCGGCCGCGGTAGTAGAAGAAACACCTTGATTCGTCTTTGTATTCCTCCACGGGCCTGATGTCGACCGGCAGGACGATAAACACACAGAGTTCCCGCGGCCTTCTTCCGTAATCCCTTGACCAGCAAATCCCGATCGGAAGAATCTCGCCCAGCTTCACCCGCTTGAAGAATCCGAATCTCATTTTAACTCCTCGAACAGCGGCAGCGTCTCCGGGATCTTGCCGCCCATCTTTTCCTTGAATTCCAGGTTACGCAGGGCCTTCCTGACTTCCCGGCACCAGCATTTGTACGGCCAGTATTTGCGCTCGCCGAACGGGTAGGCCTCGCTGATCCGCTTCCGCAAGGTTTTCAGGTCGGCATCCGGATTCTCCCGCATGACCCGCTCGATCGTCCGGCATGATATGACATCCCAGCTCATTTCACTCCCCACATCTCATCGAAGGCGTGCCCCTTTTCGGGCTCGTCAAGCTCTACCCCGTCACGGTCGATGGGGCCGCCTGGGTGGTCCATGTGGGCTACCACCGTAGGGTGATCACCACCCTGGGGCTGTCGTTGTCCTTTGTCAGCCTCGATCCGTCCCAGCTCATGATGAGGTTGTCGTCGGTCCATAACAGCCCCTCCAGTGCGTCTCCTATTGACTCATGGCATCCGCTCAGGTCAGGACGCCGGCCCTTGTAGAATATCGCCGCCTCTACCCCGCAGGGCTCGCTGATGGGGAACGCCTGCGGGTCGATGTGGTTGCGTGCCTGGATGCGGACGTTGGCCTCCCATTCGATGTAAGCCTCGCTCGGCAGCACGACCGGGCAGCGGCCGCGTCAGAACACGCGCTTCGAATTCTTCTTGCTTCGGATGTTTCCGTGCAGGACCAGCCGGATCTCGTTCATCACTTCACACGCCTCAGCTTCCCCATCTTCTCTTGCTCCTCGTCCGCCCGCCCCGCGATGGCGCAGAGGGCCCAGACCCAAAAACAGACCAGGGTGTAGACGATCAGCAACGGCGCCCGGTACTCGATGATGAATTCGGTCATGTCAGCACCTCCATGAGTTGCTTGCCTATCCATTCGGTGTAGGCGGGGGGGATGGCCTCTTTGAGTTCATCCCACTCCATCCAATCAATCCCCATTGCTGGCAGCGCATCCTCGAGGGTTGCACAGCGCAATTCCGACCCGTCGGTGCGCGTCCATAATCTTCGCTGGTCATGCTTCCCGTAAACCGCGACGGGGTTCTCTTGGCGGGGCGGTAGTTGAAAAGAAAGAATCCAGGGGTTGATTTCAAAAAGGCGGGGCCGGTGGACTCGCAGGCCGAAAAGCTCTCCAGATAGACGAATAGGGTTTATCAGTTCATTCTTCGCCCCGCACACGTTTTCAATGATGTAGGTTCTTCCCGCCAATCTCTTTCTTGTTTCTGCAATGAGCAGTGGTGAATCAGATCCCCATCTGTTGTTCATTGTCGTGTACCCCTGGCACGGCGGGCTCGCATGGATCACGTCGAACCCGTCCAGCGGGAACGTCATGGCGTCGGCCTGGTGGAACTCGAAGGGATAACGGGGTTGTGGGTTGATGTCCACCCCGACAACCTCGAAGCCCGCCCTGTGGTAGCCCATCGAGCAGCCGCCGGCACCGCAGAAAAGGTCTAGGAGGCGGTATTTCCTCACTCCCCCCTCCCGCATTTCAGGCAACGGTAAAGCCCGATAAACTCTCCCGTTGCCATGCTGTTTGTCTTGCAGCCGTGGTAGGTGATGCGCTTGGCAAGCAGGGCCTTTTTCTTCCGGGCCTTGCACTCGACCGCCGTGAGCAGGCAGTTGTAGACTTTGCAGCGGACCATTTTGTTGTTGGCGTAGAACGCGGCGATGGCCTCGTCGGGCGTGTTGGGCTGGCACTTGTAGCGCATGTGCCAGGGTCCGTCCTCGGGTCGGCGGGGGATGGTCATGGGTTCACCTCCATGAGATCCAGCAGAAGCCCCACTTCGCGCTCGATCCGGCGCTCGGCTATTTCGATGTACTTGGGGTTCAGTTCGATTCCGATGTAATTCCGGTTGAGCTTTCGGGCGACGACGGCCGTAGTGCCGGAGCCCATGAAAGGGTCAAGGACGGTTCCAGCTGGAGGACAGGCGGCCAAGATGCAACGCTCGACAAGGCGCGTAGGCATGACAGCGAAGTGAGCCTCTCGGCAGGGCTCCGTGTTGATCTTCCATACGGATCGGGGTGTCCTTACCAAGCCCTCCCACGGCACAGACCGGCCCATGTGTGAACCGTTTCGGCCTACCTTTTCGCCATACTTCCGCTCGACATTCCCGCTTCGCCCGCCGACGCTACGCTTCCTGCCGATGTTCGTGGCAGCTGATGCTTTCGACAGAGGATCATCGAGATTCTTGTGCTTCCCGCCGATTCTCTCTTGAGATTCCATCATCTTCCGCAAATCTGACGGGCCGGACTCGCAAGGTTCAAGTATTGAATCAATGTCGAAGTAGTAACGCTCTGATTTGGAAAGCAAAAAGATGTATCCATGAGATTTGCAGAAGCGGTCCCGTACTGATTCCGGCATGGGATTGTCTTTGCTCCACACGATGTCCTGCCGCAGCCACCAGCCATCGGCCTGCAGCGCGAAGGCGAAGGGTGGACTCGAAACGCAGCAATGCACCGATTCGGCCGGCGTCCCCCGGAGCACTTCGAGCGCGTCGCCGTGGATGATCGTGTTGAGGGGGATGGTCATGAAACGCGCTCCTGGAAAGGGGTTGGGGGTTATTAAGGTAATTAACGGTAAACAACCTTTGCTACAGTTCTTGCTTTCCGTTACCCTGTGCTCGACGCCCGGCCATGCCAAACAAGCCGTTGAAGACGATCTCGGAAATCATGGCGGTCAAGGTGGGTACGGGAAAGCGGGATAAACGGATACGCTCGATCTCTTCCAGAAGTTCAGGCTCCGCATACCAATCGGTAGGCACTTTCGACACTTCATATTTCGGTCTCGCCATGCTACCTCCGGCCCCATGTGCCTACTGTCCCCACGGTGGGCGGAATTTCTCTCCCGTTGACGGACAGACAACAAAATAGTTGAACGACTAGACGGAATCTGTTATGGACAGACTAAGCCCAATCATTCATGGAAACACGACCGCCGCTTGCCTCTTTGATTGCCTGTGCCATAGACATCGAGGGCTTGCGATGGCCGTTTTTGAGACGGGAAACGTAGGTTCTTTCGACACTTACGCCCGTCCGTTCCGTAATGATCTTGGCTACTTCGCTGTTGCTTAGACGTTTTTTAGACATCCACTCGCTGAGTTTCATGCCGCAAGTGTAGACCAATGCTGTCTATTTGTCAATAGGTTAAAACGGAATATGTCTATCGCAAAGAAATTGAAAATCATTCGGGGAAAGACGAACCAGGGCGAGGTCGGTATGGCGATCTGGCCGGACGAAAAGCTGAACTTCAAGCAGGCGCAACAGCGGATCTCGCGAATCGAAAAGTTACCGGACGATCAAATGCCGCTCGGGATATTGAAGAAACTTGCCGATCATTACAGAAAGCCCATGTCATACTTTACGGGGGAAGGAGGTGGTGAGCCACCATGCGGGATACTGGATAGGACGCACGTCGAGTCGATCTGCCGTAAGATTGGGGGCGTTTACGGGTCAGGGAATAAAGCGGCAATCAACTCATTGGAGTGTCATTTGGAGGGACTCGTATCAATGCTGAGTAACAAGGAAACCGTCAACGAAATCATGAACGGCCTGAACGTCCTGATGAGTAATCATGAGGACTTGAGGAGAGAGCTTAACACCATCCAGACCGACATTGGTGGCATCAAGGGGGAAAAAGCACGCTACCATGAGCGGTTGGACGAGATCGAAAAACTTTTAAAAACAGACGACCCCGACGAGAAAGCCGTTGCCGGGGAAGCGAAGGAAGGGGAAACGGCTGTGCGGTGATCCCGTTCCCGCAGAAGGAAGCAGGATACCTCTCCACACACACACACACACACTCAAGAATAGGCTCTTTTAGGGGAGGGCCGAACTCATAAATGGGGGTTCCGGGGCTGGCGCAATGCCAGCCCCTTTTTATTGCCTACCCGTAGACAAAAAACAATCCTGAGATAAAATATTTTCATTTTCCTATTGACAAACAGACAACTTCGGGTTAAGTTAGCAGACAAAGAGACCGATACTGTTTACATAGGGTCACGAATCGAAATGACAAAGAAAGAATACATGAAGGAATGGCGCAAGGAGAACAGGGGCCATATCCGTGAGTATCTGAAGAACTGGAGAGCGGGAAACCGCGCTCACAATTCTGCCATGAATCTGAATTGGAGAACTGCGAACCGCGAAAAGTACCTTGCCCATCATGCGGTCAATATCGCCGTCAGCAGGGGCAAGATCGAAAAGCCTGATTCCTGCGAACGGTGCGGGGTCAAGGGAATAATTCACGGACATCATACTTCTTACGAGGATCGCCTTTCAGTTGTTTGGCTCTGCCGTGATTGCCACAACGAAGAACATCGTCGTCTCGC
>Ga0116153_10003495_pt1 | contig 10998 bp, 10 predicted proteins | sample AD_UKC028_MetaG_FD_89896 | JGI IMG/M metagenome (GOLD analysis project Ga0116153, IMG submission 89896) | Active sludge microbial communities of municipal wastewater-treating anaerobic digesters from USA - AD_UKC028_MetaG | ecosystem: Engineered > Bioreactor > Anaerobic > Digestate | place: USA... | reverse complement strand
GGATCAACCTGCTGCGGCTGTTGAGCGTCCAAATGCTCGAACTGGCGCAGGCGGATCGCTGGGACGAAGTGATCGAGTGGGAAGCAAAGCGGCGCGCGTTGCTGAACGAATTGTTCCAGCAGCCATCGCCCCCCGCCTTGGCGCCCTTGCTCGAGAACGCCGCCCGCGCCGCGCTGGCCAGCGACGCCCGGTTAATCGAACTGGCGCGCGGGGAAATGGACAAGCTGGGTGGTGTTCTCCAGTCGTTCCATCAGGGCCGCCGCGCCAGCCAGGCCTACCAGAGTCTTTAACCGCCAGCGCCATCGTTTGAACGCTTTCCGCCATGACCGCTATCACCGCCGATCCATCCGCCCCCGGCCTGGTCTTCACCGGTTGTCTGCCGCTGGCCTGGCGCGAACTGCCGGCCCCCCCGGATGTCGTTGAAATCCGGGAACTGGAACGGGCTAACCTGACCATCCTGCACACCCTGTTCGCGCTGGACAGCCACGCCGGCGATCTTGGCGAAGACGCGGCCAACCAGGTCAACGCCACTGAACTCAAGCGGCTGGATTTCAAGGTCAGCCTCCTGCTCGAACTGGTCGGACAACTGTACGCCCGCCAGCAGGCCATTCCCACCGAACGCCTGCTGACCTTGACGGTCAATGGCCTGAGCTGGCAGGCAGAGGCGGCTCCCCCGGTCAACAGCCTGCTGCGGCTGGAACTGTATTGCAACCCTGGCTATCCCCGCCCCCTCGTGCTCCATGCCTGGGTCACCGAAACAGCGCCCCAGCCGGACGGCTGGCGTCTCCAAACCCGTTTTCACGAGATCGACGAACCGCTCCAGGAAGCCTTGGAACGCTATATTTTCCTCCAGCATCGCCGCGCCATCGCCAACAGCCGGCGAAGCAGTCTCCGTTAAAACTTTGATACGCGCCCCGTCTTCACTACAATTTCCTCAGTGACGCATCGGCAGCCCACGCGCTCCGATACGGAGGAAAGCGTGGCGAGTTGGGCGATGGCGGGCGTTGTGCCGGTTTGCGCCAGTCCACCAGCGGCCATGCTTCATCCATTCAAGGATAATGACTGAATGAAGACTGCTTTGCTCGTGATTGATGACGATCCGGCGCGGGCCGGCGAACTGTGCCTGTTGCTGCGATTCCTGGAGGAAACCGATATTGCGCGGGCCGAATCCGCCAACTGGCGGGCCTGGGTGGAAAATAACCCTGATCTGCGCGGCGTTTTCATTGGGCGCTACGGCGCCGCCGGCGATGAGCCACCCATTGACGCCATCCACGCCATTCGCTCGGTTGCGCCTCGGGCGCCCCTGATCCTGATTGAGCCCACTGGCGAGCCCCGCCGCCTGCCCGCCACGCTCGAAACCCATTGTGGCGGCCGGCTGACCCACCCGTTCCGCTATTCGCAACTGAGTTCGATCCTGACCCGCTTGCAACCCAGCGCCAGCCGCGACAGCCGGAGCACTCCTTCTCCCCGCAACGTCGAACTGTTTCGCAGCCTGACCGGGCACAGCCCGGCTATCGTCCGGGTGCGCGAACTGATCCAGCGCGTTGCCCCCTCCGAATCCACCGTGATGATCCTGGGCGAGTCTGGCACGGGCAAGGAGGTGGTGGCCCGCAACATTCATTACTTTTCCAACCGGAGACAGGGTCCTTTCGTGCCGGTCAACTGCGGCGCCATTCCCGACAATTTGCTGGAAAGCGAACTGTTTGGCCACGAAAAAGGCTCGTTCACCGGCGCGATTTCCACCCGGCGCGGCCGATTTGAACTGGCGCGGGGCGGCACCCTGTTCCTCGATGAAATCGGCGACATGCCGCTGAACATGCAGGTCAAGCTGCTGCGGGTGCTCCAGGAACGCACCTTCGAGCGGGTCGGCAGTGACCGCAGTCTGGAAGCCGATGTCCGCATTGTCACCGCTACCCACCGCGATCTCGAAGATTTGATCAGGGCCGGGGCGTTCCGCGAAGACCTCTATTACCGCTTGAACGTCTTTCCCATCGAAATGCCTGCCCTGCGCGAGCGCAGCGAAGATTTGCCGCTGCTGATCAATGAACTGATCGAGCGCCTGTCCCACGAGCAAGGCGTCCGAGTGGGTCTGAGTCCGGCGGCGCTGCGTGGCCTGAGCCACTATCCCTGGCCCGGCAACGTCCGCGAACTGGCCAATCTGATCGAGCGTCTGACTATTCTGAAGCCGGGCGGCCAGGTGGAACTGAACGATTTACCCGCCAAATTCCGCGCCCATGCGCCGGCGGAGCCCGTCATGGCCGAATCAATGGCGGTGGGCGAAGAGGGCGACGATAGGGACGGTTCCATCAAACTGGTTCCAGGCGCTGAACCGGCCGGATTGCCGCCGGATGGACTCGATTTGCGCCAGTACATCATGGATCTCGAAAGCTCATTGATCCAGAAGGCGCTGGAAGACGCCAACGGCGTAGTCGCCCATGCGGCTGCTCTGCTGAAGATGCGCCGCACCACCCTGGTCGAAAAGATGCGCAAGTACAACATCCGGCGCGGCGATGACGACGAGATTGTTGTTGATGAGTAACCCCGGATGACTGGCGGTGGGTGGTTTCGCCGCATACGTCAAAAAATTGGCGCTGTGGATTTAAGCGCCGGCTACTTTGATTCCCTTCCCTGGCTAATTGGTAGGTCGGGCATAGGATATGCCCGACGTGGGCGTTGTCGGGCAACGCTCCGCTTTTGCCCGACCTACCGTGCTAGCTCACCTTAAAAGGGCTGGCCGTAGGCCGTAACCCAACATTATTGCTACTGCTTTGTCAGGATTCTTTCCGTAGGGTGGATGAGCGAAGCGAAATCCACCATCAGCGGGTCATCATGGAAGGTGGATTGCGCTACGCTGATCCACCCTACCCATCATTTAGATTTGGTAGGCCGGTTTAGCGCAAGGCATGGTTTTTGCTGAGAGTGGGTTATCCATCGCCTTGAGGGCGACATTACCGATCAAACGGCGGAAACCAATGAACTCGATCCATACGGCCTCTCCATTGGCCCATGACCTCAGCGACCTGAGATCGCTGACCAACACTCCCGCGCTCCAGCCTGACGCCAGCGCTGGAACCCAGGCCGCGGACGATTTCGCCACTGTGCTCAAAGGGATGTTGACGGGCGTCAATCAATCCCAGCAGGACGCGACCCGGTTGGCTGAATCCTTCGATGAAGGCCAGGAGCAGAATCTGGCAGGCGTGATGATCGCCCAGCAGAAAGCCCGGTTGTCGTTCCAAACCACCTTGCAGGTCCGCAACAAGATCATTTCCGCTTATCAGGACATCATGAACATGCCGATCTGAAGAAACAGTCTGGGTAAGCGAGCGATAAAGGAACCACGTCGTGGCTGAGGCAAACAACGCAGCGCTGTCGAATCCGCCCGCCCAATGGGACTGGCGCGGCGAACTGGCGAAATTCCGCCGGCCAGGGCCGGCCCAAATCGGCATTCTGGCCGGTATCGTAGCGTTGCTGGCGTTGCTGGTCGCTGGCGCGCTGTGGATGAATACGCCGACCTACGACGTGCTGTATCGGGGCCTGGCCGAAGCGGATGCCGGGCAGATCATGGAGGCCCTGCAAAAAGCAAACATTCCCTTCAAGATCGATCCGCAAAGTGGCGTGTTGCTGGCGCCAGCCCAACAGGTCCACGAAGCGCGCCTGAAACTGGCCAGCCAAGGCTTGCCGCGCGGCGCTGTCAACGGCCTGGAGGCGCTGGAGCAGAAGAACAGCTTTGGCGTCAGCCAGTTCATGGAGACCGCCCGTTACCAGCACGCGCTGGAAGGGGAACTGGCGCGCTCGGTTATGACCATCGGCTCGGTGGAAACCGCCCGAATCCATCTGGCGTTTCCCAAGGAAACCGTATTCGCCCGCCAGCAGCAACCGCCCACCGCCTCGGTTCTGGTGCGGCTCCATCCAGGCCGGACGCTGGACCCCGGGCAGGTGGCGGCTATCGTCCATCTCATTGCTTCAAGCGTCCCCAAGCTCAGCCCCGATCAGGTGTCGGTGATTGATCAGGCCGGCAATCTGCTGACCCGATCTGCACGCGAAGGGGGCGCTGATCTGGATCTCGATCAACTGGAATACGCGCGACGACTGGAAGAACGTTATGCCCGGCGCATCGAAGACCTGCTGACGCCGGTGTGGGGTTCGGGCCGCGTCCGCGCCCAGGTTTCGCTCGATGTGGATTTCACCGCCAGTGAGGAAACAGCGGAGCGTTACGAACCCCGTCAGGAGCCGCGCCCGGTCCGTAGCGAGCAGTTGCTGGAGGAAACCCATCCCCGGTTGAATCCGGCAGGCGTTCCCGGCGCGCTGTCCAACCAGCCGCCCGGCATCGCGACAGCCCCAGAGACCCTGGCCCAGGGTCAGGCGAACGCCAGCCAGAATCCCCAGAATCCCCAGAATCCCCAGAATCCGCAGAATCCACCGAATGCCGCCGCTGCGCCGGGGCAGACTGCGCAGAATACCGTGGTGACCCCGACCCGCAAGGAAGTCACCCGCAACTACGAACTGGACAAGCGGGTCACCCATAGTCGCGGTGCGCCAGGCCGAATCGCGCGGGTCTCGGCGGCAGTGGTGGTGGACGACCGCACCACTTTCGAAGGCGGACAGCCGGTGCGCAAGCCGCTCAGTCCAGAAGAAGTCGAGCAGATTACCGCGCTGGTCAAGCAGGCGGTCGGCTTCAACGCCGAGCGGGGCGACAGCGTGAACGTGCTCAACGCCGCGTTTGCCCCATCGTCGCTGGAGGAGCCGCCGCTGCCGATGTGGCAGCAACGCTGGTTTCTGGAACTGGTCAAGTGGGGCGTGGTGGCGATACTGTCCCTGGCGGTGCTGTTGCTGGTGGTGCGGCCCGTGCTGCGCCGGCTGCTGACGCCGGCCAAAGCCGAGGCGGGCCAGCGAGGTGAAGCCCAGGCGGCTGCCGCGCTGGCCGCCCCCGAAGCGGGTGTTGAAGGGTTGCTGGAGGACCAGGTTCAAATCAGCGGCGCTCTGGGCAACGGCCAGCCCAAGGCGTTGCTGGGCAATCCAGCCGAACACCTGGATCAACGCATGGATCTGGCCCGTTCCCTGGTGGCCGATGATCCCAAACGGGCGGTCCAGGTCATTCGCAACTGGCTGACCAGCGAGGCGTAACCCATGCCGGAATTGACCCCCTTCAAAGGCGTTGAACGGGCCGCTGTGGTGCTGATGGCACTCGGCGAAAATCACGCCGCCGAAATTCTCCGTCATCTGGAACCGCGCGAATTGCACAAGCTCGGCGTCGCCATGGCCAATCTGACGAATGTCAGCCGCGACCAGCTCAGCGAGATCGTCCACGCTTTCAACGAGGAACTCAGGAGCCAGACCCCGCTGGCGCTGGATGGCGAAAACTATATTCGCGGCGTGCTGACCCGCGCGCTGGGACGCGACAAGGCCCGGGGCATTCTGGAACACATTTTCAACGGCGATGGGCAGTCCGGCGTAGATTCGCTGAAATGGATGGACGCCAGTTCCATCGCTGGCGGCCTGCGCGAGGAGCACCCCCAGGTGGTGGCGCTGGTATTGTCCTCCCTGCGGACGGAACAGGCGGCCGAGGTGGTCAACCTGCTGCCGTCGCCGCTGCGCGAGGAGGCGCTGTTGCGGGTGGCGGTGCTGGACGAAGTTCCCGCGGGCGCGCTGGCGGAACTGAACGAACTGATCGAGAAGCAGGTCATGCGCAATATGAACGCCGCGGCCACCTCCAAGATCGGCGGTCCCAAACGGGCTGCCGAAATTCTGGGTCGTCTGGACGCCGCCGTCGAAGGCCACATTCTCGACAAGATCAAGGCCGTGGACGCAGGTCTCGGCGGCAGGATCGAGGATCTGCTGATCGTATTCGAGAACCTGCTGACTCTCAGCGACCGCGATATTCAGACGCTGTTGCGCGAGGTGTCCTCCGACATGCTGCTGGTGGCGCTGCGCGGCGCGGACGACGCGGTGCGCCAGAAAATCATGGGCAACATGTCCAAGCGCGCCGCTGATCTGCTGCGCGACGATCTGGAGGCCATGCCGCCGGTCAAGCTCAGCGATGTGGAGACTGCCCAGAAAGAAATCATGTCCGCCGCCAAGCGGCTGGCGGAGGCGGGCGAAATTACCTTGACCGCCAAGGGAGACCAGCTTGTCTAAAATTATTTCAGGCGACGAATTGACGGCGTACCAGCGCTGGGAACTGCCCAGCGTGGACGAGCCGCCCGAACCGGAGCCGGCGCTTCCCGCCCTGGCGGACAGCCACGACAGTCCCCGCCTGCTGCGACCCGCGAAACTCTCGGCCGGTCTGCCCACGCTGGAGGACATTGAGGCGATCCAGCGCGACGCCCAGGAGGAGGGATTCGCCGCCGGCTATCAGGAAGGTCGCCGGGAAGGCCGCGAGCAGGGTTACAAGAAGGGCCAGCAGGAGGGCCATGCGGAAGGCTACCAGCGCGGCTATGCCGAAGGACTGGCCGGGGGCCGCGACGAAGTGCTGCTGCGCGTCCAGAAACTGGATCAAATTCTGGGATTTCTCAACCACCCGCTGGAACAGCTCGATGCCACAGTCGAGGAGGAACTGACCTGGCTGGCCACCGAAATCGCCCGCCGGCTGGTGCGGCGGGAAATGCGCAACTCGCCCGGCGAGATCGTCGCGGTAGTGCGCGAGGCGGTCAGCCTGCTGCCGGTCGCTAATGCCGGCATCCAGGTGCGCCTGCATCCCGAGGATGCCCGGCTGATCCGCGAGGTGCTGTCGCTGGGCCGCGACGATGAGCCGGTCTGGCGGATTGTCGAAGATCAGACCTTGAGCCGTGGCGGTTGCCTGGTCCAGACCGAATTGTCGCGGATTGACGCGACGGTGGAAAAGCGACTGGGCGCGGTGATTGCGACCGTATTGGGAGACGAGCGTGACCACCACGCCAAGCGTGCTTGAGTTGAATCGTTCCCGCCAGTGGGGCGCGCGACTGGCTCAGCGCCGGGCGCGCATCAGCGAAACGCCGGGCCTGGTGGTGGAAGGACAACTGACCCGGCTGGTCGGGCTGACGCTGGAAGCCGCTGGCTGCGTGGCGCCGGTCGGCGCTCGTTGCCTGGTGGTGAATCCCGACGGCGGCCGGTTCGAGGCCGAAGTAGTCGGTTTTTCCGGTGGCAAGCTGTATTTGATGCCCAGCAGTGACATTCACGGCCTGATGCCCAACGCCCGGGTGTTGCCCACCGCCGATGTCAGTCAGGCGCCGGTGGGGGAGGGACTGCTGGGCCGGGTGCTGGACGGTTCTGGCCGATTCCTGGATGGGTTGCCGCCGCCGCCGCAAGTCGAATGGGCGCCCCTGAGCGGCAAAACCATCAATCCGTTGCTGCGCAAACCGATCCGGGAACCGCTGGATGTCGGCGTGCGCGCCATCAACGCCCTGCTGTCGGTAGGACGCGGCCAGCGCATGGGGCTGTTCGCCGGTTCCGGCGTCGGCAAGAGCGTATTGCTGGGCATGATGACCCGGTTCACCAACGCCGAAGTGGTCGTAGTCGGGCTGATCGGCGAGCGGGGCCGCGAAGTGCAGGAGTTCATTCAGGAAATTCTCGGCCCCCAGGGCATGGCCCGGGCGGTGGTGGTGGCGGCGCCGGCGGATGATCCGCCGCTCAAGCGGCTGTATGGCGCGGCGCTGGCGACGCGCATCGCCGAGTATTTCCGTGATACGGGCCGACAGGTGTTGCTGCTGATGGATTCGCTGACCCGTTACGCTCAGGCTCAGCGCGAGATTGCGCTGGCCATCGGCGAGCCGCCGGCGACCAAGGGTTATCCGCCATCGGTATTCGCCAAGCTGCCGCGCCTGGTGGAGCGCGCGGGCAATGATACGGTCGGCGGCTCCATTACCGCCTTTTACACCGTGCTGGCCGAAGGTGACGACCAGCAGGATCCCATTGCCGACGCCGCCCGCGCCATTCTCGACGGCCATGTGGTGCTGTCGCGGCGGCTGGCGGAGGCCGGCCACTATCCGGCGATTGACATCGAAGCCTCGATCAGCCGGGTGATGCCGCAGATCAGCGATGCTCGCCACCAACAACTGGCCCGCCGGTTCAAGCACGTTTACTCGACTTACGAGCAGCACCGCGATCTGATCAATGTCGGCGCCTATGTCGCCGGCAGCGATTCGGCGGTGGACGAGGCCCGGGACTACTATCCGCGGCTCAAGCAATTCCTGATGCAGCGGATTGATGAACAGGTCACGCTGCAAGACAGCTTGCAGGCGCTGGAGGCGGTTCTGCAACCCAAGGTTAGGGAAGGCAAGGGCAGATAGATAGTGTCTGGCCGAAAACCCCCAAACCCAGCAGGTTGGGCTGAGCTTGCGAAGCCCAACCTGCTGATCCTGTTGGGCAACGCTTCGCTTATACCCAACCTGTATCCCAGGTTTTCGTTCAGACAGACACAAGTGTTTTAACCAGGCTGAATTGACGAATGGTAGGATGCGGTGAGCTTGCGAACCGCATCAATCGCGACCGATGCGGTTCGCAAGCTCACCGCATCCTACTCATATTACCCATCCTTGAAGTCAACTCAGGTTGGTTGAAGTACTAGATAACGGTCGAGTCCAATGGCGAACAAACCCCACCCATTACAGGCGGCGGCGCGGGTCGCACAATCCCGTGAAGACGAGGCGGTCAAGTTGCTGGCGGAGTCCCAGCAACGCCTGGTTGAGCAGCAGAACCGTCTGCAACAATTGCTGCTGTTCCGGGGCGAGTACGCGAATCAGTTTCAGGCCGAAAGCGGGAACGGCATTTCAGCGCGCCGCTTTCAGGATTACGCCGTGTTTCTGAATAATCTGGATCACGGCATCGCCCAGTCGCAGCGGGAACTGGAGCGATTGCAACAGGAACTCCAGCGCAAACGGGGGGACTGGGTGCAGACGCACGCCAAAACCAGGGCGCTTGAGGAGGTCATTGACCGTCACCGGCAGGTTCAACTGCATCGGGAAGATCAACGCGAACAGCGGGATAGCGATGAGCGCAATCTGCGGAGCCCAGCCAGCCGGCCACGGCCGCCGGCTGGAGAGGGTGGATGAAGCCTTGCAAAACAGTGGGTTGCTGAACTCCCCTTTGCAATGTGGGAGGGGGTTGGGGGAAGGGGATGAACGCTGACGAGAGAGAACGACGTTATGGCTCCACTTGAACTCGCCCATTTTCCGGCGGCCACCGGCGCAACCACTCTAGCTGTCGCGGCGGGCGCTACGATTGACGCGGAGGGAAAGGCTATGAATGAACTCTCCTCCTTCAATAACTTGCTGCAAGCCCGGACTGGGGGAGAGGTCGCAGGTGAAGCGCCGGTTCTTGACCTTGCCCTGCTTTGGGAAATGGCGCTGCCCACTGCGCAGAGCGAAACCGGAGAGTCGAGCGAGTCCCTGATCGAGACCGGCGACGATGATTCAGAGGTCACGACGGGGGAGCCGCTGGCGGAAATGCCCTGGCTCGGTTTACCCCTGGTCATGGAGGCCCGGGCGGCGCTGCGGAATGGCGGTGGTTCGGGGATGAGGGAGTCGGCGCTGTCTACCGTGACAGCGACCACGGATTCGGTAGATTCCACATCATTACAGTCCATGACGCGCTGGGAGGATGTGGTCGAAGCCGCCATGACCGATGTGGCCGAGTTGCCGCCAGTCATCGGGGCAACGCCAACCCCAGCAGGGCTATCGTCCGTTGCGCTGGCCCATTTGGACGCGGGGGCGGCTCCGTCCACCTTGCCGGCCACCCCGGATCTATTGAATCTGCATCAGAAAAACTGGGAGCGGACGCTGGGCTGCCAACTGAGCTGGATGGTGAGCAACGGGTTGCAGGAAGCGGAAATCAGAGTCAATCCGCCCGATCTGGGGCCGCTGGAAGTACGGGTGTCGCTGCGCCACGATCAGACCAGCGTGACTTTTTTCAGCCACGAGGCGGCGGTGCGGGACGCCATCGAAAACGCCTTGCCGCAACTGCGGGAAATGCTGGACAGTCAGGGCATCAACCTGAACCAGGCGCAGGTATCGGATCAGGCGCTGTCCCGCCAGCAGGCGGGCGCCGGTGAACAATCGGCCAATGGCCAGCATAACGGCAGGTGGCTCCTGGCTGCGTCAGCCTCGGAGCCAGTGGTGGATGCGGTGGAATCTCAGCCGCGCCCTCGCAACCGGTGGGGGATGGTGGACGATTACGCTTGAGCGGCGTTGATTATTGTGGGCTGACGGCTCAGCCGGAACGGCCAACCCCGAGGGGCGCGGCCTCCTCGTTTCCGCTACTGCCGCGCGATCCGGCGCCACGGGAGGCCAGTTCCTGGATCGAATCGCCGGCGATGCTGCTGGGGCTGACTTGATTGCTGGCGTGCAACATGCAGATTAACTCGGCCTCGCCCCGGGCCAGCCCGCAGAGTTCCATGATCTCGTCGGCGCTGGCGCCTTGCAAAGCCAGTTTGGTGGCGACCTTGAAAAATTTCTGATCGGCGTCCCGATGGAGCGGTAGCCCCCGTTGGCCGCCCTGTTCCCTGAGTTGGCCAATTTGCGCCTCCAGTTTGATCAGCCGCTCGCCCAATGCCGCCAGCGAGAGCGTGATGCCCTTCAAATCCTGATGGAGCTTGAACGGCTCTTCCTGACCGGCTTGCGCTTCCGGCGCGGTGGAGTAAAGGCGGGCCGCCAGAAAGCCCAGCGCGATTAACAGCCCGTTACCGGCCAGCAGGGCAGCAATCGCTATGCCGTGAAACAACACATCATGCATGGGTCAGCCCCCCAGGCGGGTAAAAGATGGAATCAGGCCATCTTTACACTCTCTTCCCCGCTTGGCCAGAGCGAGCAGAGCAGACGATGGTGGAATCAGGGCTTTTGCGGGGAACCATTCCCCGGCGCCAGCGAGGTCGCCGCGAGCGTGGTGGTGGAATGGACAGGGGGTGGCGCGCTGTTCGCCTGGTTGAAAGCCGCCCGGCCATGGCTATCGGCGTTGCCCATGATGACCATAACCACCCGCCGATTTTGCAGGCGACCCTGCTCGGTGCGGTTGTCGGCGATAGGCTGG
>Ga0116153_10003491_pt1 | contig 11013 bp, 9 predicted proteins | sample AD_UKC028_MetaG_FD_89896 | JGI IMG/M metagenome (GOLD analysis project Ga0116153, IMG submission 89896) | Active sludge microbial communities of municipal wastewater-treating anaerobic digesters from USA - AD_UKC028_MetaG | ecosystem: Engineered > Bioreactor > Anaerobic > Digestate | place: USA... | reverse complement strand
GCCGCGAGGATATTCAAGAACAAGCTCGAGCGCCGCGGCATAAAGGTGTACACGCACAGCTTCACGAAGGGGTACCCGACAGATGTCGACCTCATCGTCAGCGACGAGGGCTACGGCGCGAACGAATACATAGAGACGAAGAACCCTCTCGTGATAGTCACGGGCCCGGGGCCGGGCAGCGGGAAACTCGCGACGTGCCTTTCGCAGCTCTACCATGACCATAAGAAGGGGGCGAAATCGGGATACGCAAAGTTCGAGACGTTCCCGATATGGAACATCCCGCTCAAGCACCCGGTCAACGTCGCGTATGAGGCGGCGACCGCCGACATCAGGGATTTCAACATGATAGACCCGTTCCACCTCGAGGCGCATAACGAGAAGACGGTGAATTACAACCGCGATGTGGAGGTGTTCCCTGTCATAAAGAGGATCTTCGAGAAGATAATGGGTGAGGGCGAGGTATACAAGTCCCCTGCGGAAATGGGAGTCAACCGCGCGGGATTCGGCATAACGGACGACGAGGCGGTCAGGGAAGCGGCCAAGCAGGAAGTGATACGCAGGTACTTCAGGTATGCCTGCGAATACGCGATGGGTTTTGTGGATAAAGAGACCGAGCAGAGGGTCCGGCTGCTGATGGAGGAAGTCGGCGTCAAGGCGGAGGACCGAAGCGTCGTGCTCCCGGCCAGGAAGGCGGCCGACGAATGCAAGCAGAAGGAGAAGGGAAACGACGGCGTGTATTGCGGCGCCGCGATAGAGCTTCCGGACGGGACGATAATCACAGGGAAGAACTCACCGCTGATGCACGCGACATCGAGCCTCGTATTCAATTCCATAAAGAAACTCGCGGGCATCCCCGATAAGCTCCACCTGCTTTCGCCGAATATCATAGACTCGATAAAGAACCTCAAGAAGGGTGTGCTGAAGGCCTCCGGCTCCAAGACCGTCAGCCTGGACCTCGATGAGGCGCTGATTGCGCTGAGCATCAGCGCGACGACGAACCCGGCCGCGCAGGGCGCGATGGAGAAACTGCAGGAGCTTCGCGGGTGCGAGGTGCACCTTACGCATATACCGACGCCGGGAGACGAGGCGGGGTTGAGGAAGCTCGGAGTAAACCTCACGAGCGAACCGGATTTCGCAACAAAGAGCCTTTTTGAGTCGTAATACCCGAAGCATAACATCCAGGGGGAAAAATGAGCGGTTTTTTCGGAGTGGTATCAAAAGGTGACTGCGCGGAGACGCTTCTTTACGGGACAGATTACCATTCGCACCTCGGGACCGAGTTCGGCGGAATGGCTGTCCTCGGCGAGACGTTTACGAGGCAGATACACAGCATAAGCCAGAGCCAGTTCAAGTCGAAGTTCTTCGACGACTGCAGGAGGATGAGGGGCAATAAGGGCATCGGCGTGATCAGCTCCTATGATGAGCAGCCGATATACCTAAATTCGAGATTCGGCCCTTTCTGCCTCGTGACATACGGCCTCATAGAGAATACGGAAGAGCTGATGCAGGAGATGCTGAAAAAGGGAACCTCGTTCAGCGAGGTCACGAAAGGTAATGTCAACGTGACCGAACTCATGGCCAAGATGATAGTCCAGGGCGATAACCTGCTCGACGGGATACAGAAGATGTGGCAGAAGATAAAGGGCTCATGTTCGCTGCTGATCCTCAATAAGGACGGCGTCTATGCCGCGCGCGACAGGTTCGGATATACGCCGGTCGTCATCGGCAAGCGGATGGACGCGTGGGCGGCCGCGACGGAGACGGCGGCTTTCCCTAACCTCGAGTTCCAGACGGTCAAATACCTCGAACCGGGCGAGATAGTCCTGCTCAACGAGGAAGGGATGGTCCAGAGGAAACCGGGAGGAAAGACGAACCGGATATGCGCGTTCCTGTGGATATATTCGGGGTTCCCCGCGTCGGATTACGAAGGCATAAATACCGAGATCGTAAGGGAAAGATGCGGAAGGTGCCTGGCAAAGCATGACAAGGATATCGAGGTCGATGTGGTATCGGGCGTGCCGGATTCCGGTTCGGCGCACGCGCTCGGCTACGCGATGGAATCGAAGAAGCCGTTCAGGCGGCCGCTCGTGAAATATTCGCCGGGTTACGGCAGGAGTTATACGCCGGCGTCGCAAAAGACGCGCGACCTCATCGCGAGGATGAAGCTTGTCCCGATAAAGGAGATAATAAACGGCAGCAGGATAGTGCTCTGCGAGGATTCCATAGTCAGGGGCACGCAGTTAAAAAATTTCACGGTCAACAAGCTCTGGGATAACGGAGCGAAAGAGGTCCATGTGAGGCCGGCATGCCCGCCGCTGATGTTCCCGTGCAGATACTGCCTGTCAACCCGCAGTATAAATGAGCTCGCGGCCCGCAAGGCGATAAAGGCGCTGGAAGGGAACGATGCCGGTGATGTCTCGGAATATATAGACCCGAAGACCGAGAAGCACAAGGCGATGGTAGAATGGATACGCAAGGACCTCGGCGTGACGACGCTGAGGTACCAGCTGCTCGAGGATATGGTCAAGGCGATCGGGCTGCCCAAGGACAGGCTGTGCCTCTATTGCTGGACGGGAGAATCCGGAACATGAAATCGAAGGCGATACAGAACATAGAAAGGAAGATGGAAGGGCTCGACGAGGGTTCGCTGAGGTACCGCGTGCTGCGCAACGTGATGCAGTTCAAGACCTCGTGGATTGACCTCGGGCAGTCCCTTTACGCGGTATGGAAGGATAAGATGTACAAGGACTGGGGCTACCTTACTTTCGAGGCCTTTTCGGCGAAGGAGATAGGGATAAGGAAAGACACCGCGATGAAGCTGCTGCGTTCGTATTATTTCCTCGAGAAGGAAGAGCCGCAGTACCTGAAGAAAGGCGATGACGACCCTTCCGAGGCCGCGAGCGTCCCGAGCTACGAGGCGGTCAACCTGCTGCGCATGGCGAAGAACAAGAAGGAGCTGGGCGAGGACGGATACGAATCGCTGAAGAAGAACGTTTTCGAGAAGGGTAAGGATTTCCGCGAGGTCAAGAAGGACCTGACCGCGCTCATACGGCAGAGGGAGGACCTCGACCCGCAGGAAGCCAGGGACAGGAGGAAGTCCGCCGCGATACGCCGTGTCGTTGCGACGCTCAAAGGCCTGAAAAATGATATCGAAATGGCGAAACTGCTTCCCGCCTCGACCATAAAGGACATAAAGGAACTGATCGACAAACTCGAGTCGGAGATACCTGAGTGAAGAAGGCGATAATGATAGCCGCCGCCGTACTCTCCATATCAGCAGTGACATATGCGGCCGCGGCAGGCTCCGTGATTACCAGGCAAAGGTGCTCGGGCCCCGACGGAAGGACATTATGGGAGTCGACGGTAACGACAGCTCCCGTAGAAGGCGAACCCGGCGCTTATATAATAACAGAAGAAGGCAAGGGCCGGTATTACGGTTTCGAAGGCGAGACCTCATGCAGGACGGAAGCGAAATACGAGAGCGGCAGCGACGGGATAAAACCCTGTTGGCTGAAGAGGGAGGTACTCTCGTCATCGGGGAAGACGCTGCTTGAAGAGACGCAGGATTACGCCGCGGGCAAAAGTGAAGTGCGGTGCCTGGTGAGGGATCACGTGAAAGGGTCCGAGAAGAACAGGTCGTTCAAATATAAAGGCAGTATGATCAACAAGATGCTTACGGGAGCCACGGTCCGGTCGATGCTTGATGCCGGAGAGAAGCAGAGGGTAGTGAATATAGTCAACGAAGAGCCGGCGGTTTACAGCGTCACGATAAGGGTGGAAGGCAGGGAGAAGATAACGGTCAACGGCCGGGAACAGGACGCATTCAGGGTCTGCATTGACCCGAACATAGGATTACTGAGCCCCGTGAAGGCGTTCATACCGAAGAATTATTCGTGGTATTCGTGCGAACCCCCGTACAGGTGGCTGAGATTCAAGGGCCTTGAGGCGTCGATAAGCTCACCGGTCGTCGAGATGACGGCACTGGAAGACTAAATATGTTGAAACTGGTCCCCGAGAGGTTCAGGGAAGAATACAAGAACGAGCTGAGGCGCATTTTCGACCAGCGGATAAACCTCTTCTGCTATATAGCGATAAGCGCTTTCTTCATAGAGGTCGTGCTGGCCAGCTTCTGGTTCAGGAGGCTGCTCGGCGCCAAGGACATTCCCGGCGTCGCGGGCGGCACTATTCTCGCGGTTATCATATTATTCTCCGGGAAGTTCAAGCGGCGCCTGATCATACATAAGATAAGGGGTTTCTTCTTCAGCGTCTTCCTGATATCGATCGCGATACTCGCGGCCGCGGCGCATCCGGATGTAATAGCAAACCTCGGGATAACGCTGATACTGATAGGGCTCTTCGCGAGCGTATTGCTGCTGCCGTGGAACATCCTCGAGACCGCGGCGCTCGGCGTCTATACTCTTGTCAGTTTCATCGGCGTATATGAGATGTCGAATACCTACGTGAATTACGAGATATTCGGCATCAACATCACGCTTCTCGTGACCGCCACGATCATATGCATGGTCGTAAAGAGGAGCGAGGAGATAATGAGGCAGAAGGATTTCGTGATGAAGAAGGAGATCGAGGAGAAGAGCAGGATAATGGTCGAGGAACTCGAGATAGCGAACAAGATACACAGCGGCCTGATGCCGAAGTCGGTCAGGACGGACCTCGTCGATATCGCGGTGGACTACAGGCCGATGCTCTATATGGGCGGCGATTACGCGAAATTCCATTTCATCGAGAAGGACAAGCTTGTCTTCATGATAGCCGATATAACCGGGCACGGAGTTTCGGCCGCGCTGCTGGTCAACAGGCTGCATACGGAAATCGAGGACCTGCTCCGCCTGAAGGTAGACCCCGGGGAGATGCTGAAGCGCCTCGACAGGTTCATCAAGTCGGATTTCGGGAAGATGAGCATATTCCTCAGCGCATTCGGCGGGCTGCTCGACTTCAAGGGCAGGAAGCTGACCTACTCGAATTTCGGCCATCCGCCGCAGATACTATACAGGAAGTCCGATAGCGAGATCATATACATGGAGTCGCAGACGTTCCTTATGGGCATAGGGATGGATGAGGGCGGCGTCTACCAGATGACGATAGATTTTGAAAAGGGCGACAAGATATTCCTTTTTACCGACGGCATAATAGAGGCGAAAGCCCCGTCGGGGGAGATGTACGGGAACAAAAGGTTCGAAGAGTTCGTCAGGCAGCACGGCGCGCTCTATGTGGCGGATTTCAACGAGAAACTGATGGAGGAACTGAAGGAGTTCCAGAACGGCGAGCAGAGCGACGACATATTCCTGCTCTCGATACAGATAAAATAGGAGTCGCTTTTGAGGGGTTTCGTCCTTACGTGGATAGTCAATATTGCCGCGATGGTGCTCGTAATAAGCATCGTGCCCGGCATACATTCGGAAAGCCGCCTCGCGACCGTCCTTGCCGCGCTTGTACTCGGGCTTATCAACGCGACACTGAGGCCCGTCGTATTCGCGCTGACGCTGCCGCTGACGATATTCTCGTTCGGGATATTCACGCTCTTCATGAACGGTTTCTTTTTTTATATCGTATCGTGGGTGGTCGAAGGGTTCGTTATCGCGGATTTTTCCGCGGCATTCTGGGGGGCGCTCTGCTTCAGCGTTATAAGCTTCATGCTGAACCTTATTATCAGCCCGCAGGGCGGGTTCAAGGTATACCATTTCGGAGGCCGCAGCGGCCGCGGGGAAAGCATGAACGCGATGAAGGACCGGAATATAATAGATGTCGAGGCCGAGGTAGACAACGATGACGAGGAGGGAAAAGATGGCCCAGAATAGCCCAATGCTGCTTTACGGAAAGAACGCGGTCATCGAGAGGTTGAGGGCGAACATGAGGGGAGTCAGGAAGGTGATCATCGCGGAGGATTTCGACGACCCGACGGCCCTCGAGCTCATAAAGGCGCGGCGCATCCCGGTGCAGAAGGTTCCCGAAAAGGAGATGCTGAGGATGAAGCGGACCGAACGCCTGCAGGGCATCATCGCGGAGATAGACCCGTTCAGGTACTCGTCGTTCGAATCGCTGGTCTCGGACCCGAAAGGCGAAAAGCTCTCGTTCATAATGCTTGATGAGGTTACGGACCCGCAGAACCTCGGCGCGATAATCAGGATAGCGGCGTGTTTCGGAGGTTTCGGCATAGTGATACCCGAGCGCGGCGCGTGCGAGGTCAACGAGACGGTATTGAGCGTGGCCTCGGGCGGCGACAATTATGTCCCGATCTGCAGGATAAATAACCTGACGAACGCGCTGATACACGCGAAGAAAGCCGGATACTGGGCCGCGGGCGCGGTGGTCGAAGGCGGCGATGACCTTACGAAGGCGTCGCTCCCGTTCCCGCTCTGCATAGTAATGGGTTCGGAAGGAAAGGGGATACACCACGGCGTCGAAAAGCATCTCGAGATGAAGGTCACCCTCCCGATGCAGGGCGCGGCGCTGTCGTTCAACGTTGCCATGGCCTCGGCTATATTCTGTTATGAGATAGCGAGGCAGAGGCCGAAAGCCGTGAAAACAAAAGACAAATGAAAGCCGTATTCAACGAGCTTCCCGAAGAATTCATAGAAAAGCTGAAAGCGTTATATCCTTCCGTATTCCCAAAGATCTGCGAGACATTCCTGCATAAGAAAGAACAGACATTCAGGATCAATTACCTTAAGGCATCCCTGCCGGTGCTGAAGGAAGACCTCGACCGCGAGGGGATAAAATACCGCGAACTGCATTGGCCGAAAGGCAGTTTCATCCTCAGGTCGGCGAATAAGGAATTACATAAGAGCCCGGCGTATATTGATGGTAAAATATACATGCAGAACGTCTCGAGCATGCTGCCGCCCATGCTGCTCGGCCCTAAGCCGGGCGAGAAGATACTCGACCTCTGCGCCGCTCCCGGGGCGAAGACAAGCGAGATCGCCTCACTGGCCGGCAGGGAGATAGAGCTCGTGGCGGTCGAGAAGCTCGGGATACGCTACGAGAAACTCCTCGCGACGCTGAAGATACAGGGAGTCGATTTCGCGAAGACGCTGATGGAAGACGGGATCGAGATGGGCAGGAGATACCCCGATTATTTCGACAAGGTGCTCGTCGACGCGCCGTGCTCGGGGGAGGCGCTCTTCTATATGAGGGACCCGAAATCGTTCAAGCCGTGGAGCCAGAAGAGGGTCAGGGATCTCTCCCATACGCAGAAGGTGCTGATATATTCGGGCGTGAGCGCGCTGAAGGAAGGCGGAGAGCTCGTCTATTCGACATGCACGTTCTCCCCGGAAGAGAACGAGGAGGTCGTCGACTGGGCGCTGAATAAATTTGAGGGGTTGCGCCTGCTTCCGGTCGACATGCCCCTGCCGAACAAGTCGCGCGGCATCGCGCGCTGGGAAGGAAAAGCGTTCTCGAAGGAGATGGGCATGGCTATGCGGGTGCTCCCTAACGATTACATGGAAGGGTTTTTCATGGCAAAACTCAGGAAGGACAAGAAATGACGGCGCCGCGGATCGCGGGATTGATGATAATCGCAGCCCTTGCGGCTGGAATAGTATTGAGGATATACAACCACGGCGTTTCCTTTAGGAGCGCGGATGAGGTCATATATACCTGGCAGGCGGATACGATCGCGGAATATGGGGGCAACGGCATGGGAACAATGCTGGATTCCTATAATAAGGAGAAGGAGCTATGGAAATTCCCGCCTCCAACGAGGATAGGTTACCTGTGGCCGTTATCATATTTCATGGAGTTGACCGGAATACATGACGAAAGGGCCGGATCTTACCTGTCGCTTATATTTAACATTATGGCGCTTATGTTCCTCGCGGCGTTCGCGCTGAAATATTTTAACGGGTGGATCGCACTTTATGCGGTGCTGCTTATGGGAGTTTCCGCGATGGACATAGTGATCTCAAGGAGAGCCTGGCAGGACGCGGTTTTCGGGAGCCTGGGATTCCTGCTGGTATATGCCGCTTCTGAGGTAATAAGGGGCAAAGAAAAAGCTATCTGGTCCGCGCTCTTCGTGGTGCTTGGGAGTTATCTTATCCTCATAAAGGAGTCAGGCGCGGTCTTTTACGCGCTTTGCATCATGTGGCTCTTGTTTTTCCTGTACAGGCAGAAACGCTTCGCGGAGGCGCCGAAGCTTCTCGCGGGCATCGCCGCAGGCGCGGTATGCAGTTTCGCGCTGCTGTCGTTCGCGGCGGGCGGGCCGGCGCAGCTTATGGGCGTCATGATGCACATAAGGGACGGGATGCCCGAGAACGCATACGCGATCAAATACCAGACGGGGCCGTGGTATAATATGTTTTTAGCGCTTTTCACAATAAGCCCGTTGAATACGATTTTTTGCCTGGCGGGCATAGTTTTCATAATCGCGCGCAGGAAGGATATGGCGGTCACGCCGGAGATAGCGTCCGGCATAATATTCATATTGTTGGCGTTCGCGTCAGTGGCGGTGATAGCGCCGTACTGCCAGAACCTCAGGTATATAAGCCCGGTCTACGCGCTGTTCTACGTGGCCGGAGGGATTGGGGCCTGGTATACGTACGGGTACCTTAGATCGAAGTTCAGTGGCAACGCGTTGAAGGCCATGGTATCGATAATGGCAGCGGCAATATTGTATTCGGCATACACGGATTACGGCTATTTCAGGAAAGCCTTTATAGAGCGGCACTCGTTGGATATATCGGTAGGGGTATTAAAGGAAAGGCCGAGGATATGAACGAAAGCGGTCTCGTAGAGACGGCATGCAACCTCTGCGGCTCTAACAGCTATTCATATGTGTACGGCGCCAGGCCGCGGCAGCAGGGCGGCGCCGGGCTCGGGGCCCAGGAATATAAGATCACCGACCACGGCGACGACGGGGCGGTAACGCTCGTCAGGTGCAGGAAGTGCGGGCTCATCTACGCGAACCCGAGGCCCCCGGAAGAAAAGGTCATGGGGCTCTATGCCGGCATGCACGACGACCTGTATACGAAAGAACAGCAGGGCCGGCGCCTCGCGGCCGGCTCGACGCTCAATGCCCTGAAGAGGATGAAGAAGGGCGGGCGGCTGCTCGATATCGGCTGCTCTGCGGGATTCTTCCTTTATGAGGCCCGCAATAAAGGCTGGGATGTTTACGGCGTGGAGCCGTCGGAGTGGGCGTCGGGTTACGCGAAAGAGAAACTTGGGCTCGATAAGGTCTTCCGGGGCGTCTTCCGCGACGCGGGTTATCCCGATAATTATTTCGACGCGATAGTCCTGAACGATACTATAGAGCACCTTTCCGATCCCAAAGGGATGCTCAACGAGATAAGGCGCGCGCTGAAACCCGACGGTATACTCTGCGTAAGCACCCCTGACATAGAAAGTATCGCGAGCAGGTTGTTGAAAGCGCGCTGGTGGGGGGTCAGGGAATCCCACCTTTATTATTTCACAAGGAAGACGATCACGAGGATGCTCAACGACGCGGGATTCGTTCCTGTAAGCGTGCGCGGGCATTCGCGCTATTTCACGATAGGGTACCTGCTGGAGGGGCTGAAGGAGCGTAGCCCGTTCCTGCACAGGGCGGCCTCTATCTTCCTCGGAAATAAGCGGCTCGCGGAGAAGGTCATCCGCGTAAATTTCGGCGACCAGCTCGAAGTATTCTCAAGGAAGGCGCGCAGGCTCGAATATCTCGACGAGCTCGAGAAGCCGGCGTATGCGGACCGCAAGGGCAGCGCGAAGATAACGGCGGTCCTGCCGGCTTATAACGCATCGGGCACGCTCGAAAGGACCGTTGCCGACATCCCGAAGGACACGGTTAACGAAATAATACTCGTGGATGACGCGAGCAGTGACGGCACCGTAGAGATAGCGGAGAAACTGGGCCTGAAGGTCTTCAGACACGCAGCCAGGAAGGGATACGGAGGGAACCAGAAGACCTGTTACGAGAAGGCGCTTGAGTCCGGCTCGGATATCGTGATAATGGTGCATCCCGATTACCAGTACGACCCGAAGATCATTCCCGAACTTGTCGAGCCGATAGTCGCAGGCAGGGCGGACGCGGTCTTCGGCTCACGGATGATGAAAGGCGGCGCGCTCGAAGGGGGGATGCCGCTTTGGAAGCATAACGCGAACATCCTGCTGACGGCCATGGAGAACGTCGTGTTCGGCACGTACCTGACAGAGTACCATTCCGGCTTCAGGGCGTATTCGGCCAAGGCCCTGCGGACCGTAAATTACAGGATGAACAGCGATTCATTCATATTCGATACAGAGATAATCGCGCAGCTTATAGCGCATAACCTCAAGATCGAGGAAGTCCCGATCAAGACGAGGTATTTCGACGAGGCGTCGTCTATCAGGTTCCTGCCGAGCGTCGCCTACGGCCTCGGCATACTCGGAACGCTGTTCAAATACTGGCTGCATACGGCGACTTTCATCAAACTGCGCCAATTCAAATGAAGCTGTCGATAATCATCCCGATCTATAACGAGCAGGATACGGTAGCGGATGTGCTCGGGCGAGTCGGCGCGGTGCGGTTCCCCGCCGAATTCGAGGTGGTCGTCGTGGACGACGCGTCTAAGGATAACACTTACGACGCGGCGCTCGCGGCCCAAAAAGCGCTCGGGACGGGCGCGCAGATAAAGATCCTCAGGAACCCCGTGAACAAGGGCAAGGGATACTCGATAAGGAAGGGAATATCCGAATCCGGCGGGGATATAATAATAATCCAGGATGCCGATACGGAGTACGACCCCCGTGATATCCCGAAGGTCATAGCCCCTATCATTGCCGGCGATGAAAAAGTAGTTTACGGGAGCAGGTTCTTAGGTGTCAGGCGCCCGGACGGGATGGCGCTGCCGAACTTCATAGCGAACAGGGCGCTTACGTTCCTTACAAATTTGCTGTTCGGGACAAGGATAACCGATATGGAGACATGCTATAAGGCGATGCGCGCGGACGTCTTAAAGGGGATGAAGCTCAGGGCGAACAGGTTTACCTTCGAGCCGGAGGTGACGTCCCAGGCCGCGAAGCTCGGCGTGC
>Ga0116153_10003489_pt1 | contig 11021 bp, 11 predicted proteins | sample AD_UKC028_MetaG_FD_89896 | JGI IMG/M metagenome (GOLD analysis project Ga0116153, IMG submission 89896) | Active sludge microbial communities of municipal wastewater-treating anaerobic digesters from USA - AD_UKC028_MetaG | ecosystem: Engineered > Bioreactor > Anaerobic > Digestate | place: USA... | reverse complement strand
TAGACCGTTTTGGATCGGAAGTCCTATGTGTGAAGGACAGGATCGCGAAGGTCCTGATGGATCATAAACTAAAGAAAACCGCATTTATCCCAGAAGAAGAAGGCATCTTGGACATGGAGACGTTAAAAACGCTCATAAATGAAAAACTTCTGGTGAAGGCATAACAAAAGGATATTCAAGAATGAAGATAAAGCATTATGCCCTCATTCCCGCAAAGAAGGATTCAAGCCGGTGTAAAAACAAAAACTGGAGGAAATTCAGTAAAAATTGCAACCTTGTTGATTACGCCGTAAAGTCGGTACCCGGGAACATGTTTGAGAAAATAATTGTATCGACAGATAAAATAGACTACCATCCTCCGCGGCATGTATTGAAACACCTGAGGGACAGGAAATTGTCGAGAAAGGGTTCGTGCGTAAAGGACCTGATACGAATAATTATACGCGAATACGGATTAAGGGATGAGGACTATCTTTGGCTTCTTAATCCTACTTCGCCGTTTAGGGAAAAAACCGACTTTACTAGAATTGCGGATTATATTGGCAGGTATAAGCCGGATTCGGTAATCTCGGTTATAGAAATACACCCATTCATATGGAAAGGGGCCAGCCCTTTGTTTGAGACGAGAGGGAAACGCAGGAATACGGAGAGTTTTAAGGAAAGGTATTCTGTTGAGAACGGCATGTTCTATGTGATGAATATCGGTTATTTCCGTTCTAAAAGGTCGTGGTATGGAAAGCGGTCAATGCTGTATAAGCGGCACGGTATCCTGTCGTTTGTGGACATCGATACGGAAGAGGAATTTATAGAAGCAAGAAAACTGACCGGAATAAAGGACTTCAAAAACCGGGGGAAAAGAGAATGATAAGATTTAAGGACCTGAAGGATGTCTACCTTATAGGAGAAATAGGCATAAACCATAATGGCGACCTTCAGATTGCAAAGAAACTTATCGATGCGGTATTCGCATGTGGGTGGAAATGCGTGAAGTTCCAAAAGAGGAATCCGGATGTATGTGTGCCTGAAAGTCAGAAAGAATTAAAGCGTGATACGCCATGGGGAACGATGACATATCTAGAATATAAGAAACGAACGGAGCTCGGAAAAGAGGAATACGATTATATAGACAAATATTGTAGGGAGAAACCGTTAAATTGGACGGCGTCAGTTTGGGACTTAAGTAGTTTTAAATTTATGCAAAAGTATGATCTTCCCTTCATTAAGCTGCCTTCCGCCAAGATAAATGACATAGAATTAGTAGAAGCTGTTGCGAAGTCCGGAATACCGGTGCTTGCATCGACCGGTATGAGCTCATTAGACGAAATCGACAGGCTCGTTGATATCCTTAGGAAACATTCGTGCGAATTCGCTCTTATGCATACGAATTCAAGCTACCCCACCCCGCTAGAAGAGCTCAACCTGAACTGCATCGTTACGCTTAGAAAAAGGTATGACTGTATTGTAGGTTATAGCGGTCATGAGTATAACGTGGAACCCACCGTTTACGCGTGCGTTCTGGGAGCGAAGATAATAGAAAGGCATATCACCCTTGACCATACGATGTGGGGTACGGACCAATCATCGAGCCTGGAAGTGGGAGCCATGTACCTATTGAATAGGAGAGTACAGCATATCGACATGATGTTGGGTAGCGGAATAAAGCAGATAAGTGTAAGCGAAAGAAAAATTATCAATAAGCTAAAGCATAAGCTATGCGAAAGGAGGAAATAATGTTGGGGACGAATTTCAGCAAGCAATACGAATATGAGAACAGTTTCTATCTGACAGCGCCCATCAACAGGATCAGCAAATTTGTCACACATCTTGATCTTTATAGGAGGATTTCCGGATTGTCTGGAGAAATTGTGGAATGCGGCGTATTCAAGGGAGTGTCGCTGTCCAGATTGATTAAATTTAGAGCATTGCTTGAAAACCCGTTAAGTAGAAAGATAATAGCATTTGATATCTTCGGAGAATTTCCCGAAGCAAGATATAAGGCTGATGTGAAAAAAAGGCGACAGTTTATCTCCGAGGCGGGAAGTAAAAGCATAAACAGGGATGAGTTGATTTGTATCCTAAAGAAGCTGGATCTTTACAAGAACATTGAGCTTGTGGCAGGCAATATATTAAAGACCGTTCCGCGTTACGTTTCAAGGAACAGACATCTGAAGATAGCATTGCTGCACATAGATGTTGATCTGTATGAAGCAACTGATATATGCCTGAAGGAGCTATACCCTTTGGTTGTAAAAGGCGGGATAGTGATATTGGATGATTACGGAGCATTTCCTGGCGCTAACAAAGCCATTGACGATTATTTTGTGAATAAGAAGGTCAAAATTAAAAAATATCCTTATTCCAACGCCATATCATATGTGGAAGTCGATTGAGAAAGGACGGCGTTAAAATGAGAATGCATAAGAATCATATCCTTAAAATAATAAAATTGATAGTGTATGATTTTGACGGTGTTTTTACCGACAATAAGGTCATTCTTATGGAAGACGGAAAGGAGGGTGTGGTAGTAAACAGATTGGATGGGTTCGCGATATCAATATTTAAGAAAATGGGTATTCCTCAAATGATATTGTCTACGGAAGAAAATCCCGTAGTTAAGGCCAGATCGAGGAAACTTGGAATACCTGCTTTGACCTGCGTTGACGATAAGAAGAAGGAGCTGTCCTCGTATTGCAGGAAGCTTAAAATCCCACTGAATTCCGTGGCTTATATCGGGAATGATATCAACGACTATGAAGCTATGTTATGCGTTGGATTCCCGATAGCGCCGGCGGATGCGAACAATCGCATAAAAGGCATAGCGAAAATAGTGACCAAAACTCGAGGCGGGGAAGGAGTCGCCCGGGAATTACTCGATATCCTCACCCGTGGAACGGAAGTATGCTGAAATACGACATGGGAATAATGAAATGCCCGGACGGTTCTTCGTTAATTTATGAAGTAGATGAAACCGCATCAAAGATCGCGCTGAGGATATCACAAGAGCTTAAAAAAGATCTTATCTTCAGGGAATTGGATGAAAAGCTTCCAGGCGGGTGGTCCGAGTTCTATTTTCAGATATTGATAAAAGATAAGATATATCCGTACGTACGACAGGCACACGTCATCCGATGGTATATCAGGAATGGTATAAGCATACCCAAAAAAGAGAAGACCGTAATGATACCACAATACGATATACTTACAGTTTTAAAAGATCATTGGGATTTCAAAGATGTACCTATACAGCCCGAAAGAGGTTCTCTTGCCGGATGGTGTAAGATGCTGAGAAGAAAAATAAAACGATACAAGGATGGCTTTCTCAGGATTTGGGAAGCGTACAGATTCAGTAAGGCAAAGGAAAAAACGAGGGAGGACCAAGCCAGAACCGCCTGCACCATAGCATGTCATTATGTTGAAGGATTTGACCCTTACAGGCGAAATGACTTGAACTGGTATGCCGGTAGCGGGGTAGGCGCAAAAGACGTTTTGATATATTTTGATTGTCCGGATAATATCACCGGTAGCCCTATTGCCAAGGAAATTATTGATAAGCTTAAAAACACAGGTTTTAGATGCGTGGCCCTTAAAAATAACGTTGTAAATAATATGCGTTCGACATTCTGCAAAGTGCCAGTTATAAACGCGGACAGTTATTTGAAAACAGGCCGTGTGCGTAATCCGGTTACGGATTGGCTCATAGAAGAGGGGAACGATCTTATCAGAAGCGTAGAATATTGGAGGTCATTCTATAAGGAATTTGGCGTAAAAGTGAATTACGTTGCGGAGGAGAACCCATATGTGAACATTCCGCAGAGGATAGCTTTCGATGTTGATGGCGATAACGGCGGTCTCCTTGTAGGAAAGCAAAGATCGGAAGTGCCGTTCATATACCGTTACCTGAATGGGTATCACCCCAAGCATATATATTTTACGTGGAATAAGAGATCAGTGTTGAACATCAAGCCAAAAAAGAATGTAGGCAGTACAGTGGTTACCGGCTATCCGTATGGTATACCGTACATGGCGGAAGATGACGCTTCAATATTGAGATCTAGAGGCGTCAAATTCATAATAGCGCTTTTTGATAATATACATGGTTCCGATTATGTGTATTCAACCGATGAAATGAGGAAGTACTATGAGTCTTTCTTGTCGTTTATGATTGAAGACGAAACAATCGGGATAATAATAAAATCAAAGAAACCGCTTGTAATCCAAAAGCTGCCAGAGATACACACGCTTCTCGAAAAGGCGGTTTCAACAGGTCGATGCATAAGGCTTGACAAGGAGATTGGTAGGCTTCCATTTGACGCATCCAGAAATGCCGATCTTTCCGTAGGAGTGGGCATATCTTCACCTGTGGTAGAAGCGGTAATAGCCGGTTGCAGGGGAGTTCATTATGACATCACACATTATAAAAAGCACGTGTTTTATGAATGGGGATATGAGAAATTGGTTTTTGATGATATATCAAGGCTTATAAATGCGATAAAAAGATTCAAGAAGGAACCGTCATCGGAGCCGGGACTCGGCGATTGGTCGAAGCATATCGAAGAGCTCGACCCGTTTTGCGACAAGAAGGGCGGGGAGCGAATGGGGGGATATATGAAAACACTTCTCGAATCATTTAAGTCAGGCAAAGGTCGTGCAGATGCCGTAGACGCCGCGGACAGGACTTATTCTCACAAATGGGGCGATTATAAGATTGTAAAAAATGAGGGATGTATATGAGACGAATTAATGTGCTTGTGGTTGGTGCGGGTATGTATGTTTGCGGAAGGGGTACAGGGACATTTGGAACAATCATCCCGGCGCTGAACGAAGCAAGCAAATCCGGCGTTTTAGGCAAGATCCTTATAGCCGGTAGGAGTATTTCCGGAATAAGGGCCGCGAAAAAGAAGATTGCCTCACTAAATAAAGCTATGGGGACCAGACCAGACATATCTTTCTATGCCGACGTCAAGAACGGTCTAATAGGGTATAAAAGGGCAATGCAAGAGATACCTAAGCCGGCCTGCGCCATTATTGCTGTTCCAGACAATATGCATAAGAATGTTGCAGAGGCTGCGTTGTTGAATGGTATGCATGTGTTGGTCGTTAAACCGTTTGTTGAGACGGTAAAGGATGCGAAGGATCTTGAAAAGACACGGAAAGAACAAGGACTTTACGGGGCGGTGGAATTCCATAAAAGGTACGATGATGCCAATTTGAAGCTAAGAGATGCAATATCACAGGGTGCTATAGGCGATCCGTTATATTTCCTTGCCGAATTTAGCCAAAGGAAAAGCATGCCGGAAAAAGTGTTTAAAAAATGGGTGACTTCTACGAATATTTTCCAGTACCTTGGTATCCATTATGTGGATATGGTCCACTTTGTCACCAAGGCGAACCCGGTTCGTGTAATGGCTACAGGCCAGTCGTATTGGCTTAAGTCAAAAGGCATTGATACGTATGATGCCGTTGAAGCCGTCACCGAGTGGAAGCTAAGGAACGGCAAAAGATTCGTCTCGCATATACTCACCAACTGGATAGACCCAGAGAAGACATCGGCAATGTCCGACCAGAAGATAAAGGTTATAGGCACGAGAGGAAGGTTCGAGTCAGATCAGAAGGACCGCGGAATTACGATGGTTACCGACAAGAATGGTATAGAAAAGATCAACCCGTATTTTTGCAGTCAGTATGGCCCCTATGGGAATGTGAGATTCCGCGGCTACGGGATAGACAGCATAAAGACCTATCTCGATGATTCAATAGCGGTAGAATACGGTAGCAAAACCATTAATGAGCTTGAGAAGGAAAGACCTACCTTCAACAATTCACTTATCCCAACAATAGTACTTGAGGCAGTTAATGCAAGCTTGAAAAAAAACGGCAAATGGATTGAGATAGGCAGATGAAAGGGAAATTCGTCTCGCACGAGCGGTTATTGGTGTTTATAAATAAAGTGCTTCTGAATTCAGGAGTGCGCAGGGACGTCGCGGAGCACGTGGCGAAAGGCCTCGTGCAGGCCTCATTAAGGGGCGTAGATTCCCACGGCATAAGGCTCTTTCCGCATTATATGGCGTCGGTAAAAGCCGGAGGATAAATCCCGATCCGGCATATAAGTTTGAGAGGACCTCGGCTTCTACCGGGAAGTTCGACGCGGACCACACTTTCGGCCACGCCGCCGGCATCGAATCCGCGAGAAAGGCGATGGAACTCGCGAAGGAGGCAGGGACCGGCAGTGTAGCCGTGTTCAATTCCACGCATTTCGGCGCGGCCGCGTATTTCACGCTCGAGATAGCGAAGCACGGGATGATAGGGCTAAGCTTCACGCATGCCGATTCGCTGATGAAGACATACGCGGGCAAGAGGGCATTCCTCGGGACTAACCCGATATCTTTTGCCGCGCCGGTGGAAGGCGAAGAGCCGTTCTGCCTGGACATGGCAACGACATTTTATAATTTCAACAAGATAAAACAGCTGCGCGAACGCAAGCACTCGGCTCCGGCGGGCGTCGGCGCGGATACGGAAGGCAATGAGACGACGGACGCGGAGAAGATATCGATGTTGCTGCCTATAGGCGGATATAAGGGGTATGGGCTCAGCCTTATGGTAGAGGTGCTCTGCGGGATACTGACCGGGATGCCTTACGGGCCTAACATATCGAGCATGTTCAAGGCGCCGCTGTCGCAAAAAAGGTTCCTCGGCCATTTCATTTGCGCAATGAGGATAGATTGCTTCCAGGAAGAGAAGGCGTTCAAGCGGCGCATGGCCGCGTTGCTGGATGACCTGAGGAACGAGCCCCCGATGGAGAAGGGGGCACCGGTGCAGGTGGCCGGGGACCCGGAGAAGAAGAACGCCGCGGTAAGGGGAGAGGAAGGCATCCCGATGTCCGCGCAGGAGGCTGAGGCCTTCAAGGGATTGTCCGCCGAATACGGGGTGGAATTCATATAGTGGGAAGAGTGGATCTCGTCATAATAGTCCCTCCGGCGGGGGTAAGCAATACGGTGTATCCTCCGTACGGGGCGATGTATATCGCCGCCGCGGCCGGGAAGGCGGGGCTCGAAGCCCGGATAATAAATGTCGACACGGACAGGATATCGAACGAAGAGGTCATAGGACGGCTTAAGGCGCTCGAGCCCGGTTATATAGGCATAAGCGGCATAGTCGCGCCGTCGTATAAATATATCAAGGGCCTCAGCTCGGATATTAGGTCGGCGATGCCGGAAAGCGTGCAAATACTCGGCGGAGGGTTATCGAGCGCGGCGGAGACGGTCCTGAGGAACATGCCGGTGGATTACGTCGTGGCGGGCGAGGGTGATACCGCGATAACGGAGCTCATTGGCCGCCTGAGGGAAGGTAAAACGCCATCGGATGTCACAGGTATTTATTGCAGGGAAGGCGAGAGATGCGTATTTACGGGCACAAGGAAACTCATAGCTGATATAGATACTTTGCCGTATCCCGCGTTCGACCTCGTAGACATGTCCAGGTATATGCCCGACGGGAAGGAGTTCATCAGGTATTTCATCCAGGATATCAGGGACGCAAGGATAACCGACCCGAAGCGCAAGGGCGGCATGGTAACGATACCGACGGGCAGGGGATGTTTCGGGAAGTGCTCGTTCTGTTTCAGGGCATACCCGGGGCTCAGGACGCATTCCATGAAGTATGTATTCGACCTGATAGAGCACTGCATGGAAAAATTCGGCACGAGCTACTTTTCGTTCGGGGATGAGTGCTTCGCCCCGAACAAGGAGCATAACCGGAGGTTCATCGAGGAATACAAAAGAAGGAAGCTTGACCTTGTCTTCAGGATACTCGGCATGCGGGTTGATACGGTAGACAGGGATATATTGCGCGATTATAAGGATATAGGATGCTGGATGATCGAATACGGTTTCGAGGCCGGCAACCAGAGGATGCTCAATATCATCGACAAGAGGGTCACCGTGGAGCAGAACAGGCAGGTCGCGCTCTGGACGAAGGAGGCCGGTATATATACGTCGCCGACGCTTGTCCTTGCGATGCCGGGTGAGACGGACAGGACCGTCAACGAATCAATAGGTTTCCTTAAGTCTCTGGGCCTTGGTTATAAACAATACCAATGGTCGTACGCGCTTCCGATACCGGGCTCGCCGCTTTATGATTTCGCGAAATTATCGGGGGCAATCAATAATGAAGATGAGTACCTTACATCACTCGATGGCAAAGTGTCCGGAGCAGGGGTATTCCACGTGAATCTTACAGATGAACTTGACGAGACAGTTTCCGGGTGGGCGGAAAAGGTGAGCTCGGCAGTTGATGACGACTGGTATATAAAAAATTATAAGGTGCGGCTACTTGCGGAGTGTGCCAAACTTGCGAAAAAAGCCGAATACCATCTACGCAACAAAGATATACTAAAGACAGTGTGGAACAAACTGAGATGCAGGGTAAAGGTATCGGATAGGATTGGTGCCGCATCTGATACGAAAACAACGGTTAAGTTCAGGAAGAGGGGCGATATCGTATTCGAAGACCTGATAAAGGGCATGGATGATACGGCCATAAACAGGGAGATGGCCCTGAAGAATATTAATACGAGGTTGGCGTCATGATAAAGGAAGCGCTGCTCGGCGCGGATTACAGGTTTGACGGGGCGCTGCCGCCTCTGACGTTGAGCGCCCCGCAGAAGGATGCGCGGGAGCTCTTCCTGAAGGATATACACTCGAGAGGCAAGTACATCGATGTTCCTGGATGCCCGTTCTGCGGGGGGGATGAGCTCACGAAGGTATCGGAAAGGGATTCGAGGGGGCTGCCGTGCGAAGTGGCCGTATGCGACGCCTGCGGCGGATGTTTCAAGAGCAGGATACTCGATCCCGAGGCGAACAGGTACCTGTATGAGAAGATATCATATATGCTAAGGGGCAAGGACCGTTCACCCGGGGCGGTAGAAGCTCTGTTCAGGAGAAGGATAAAGGAATTCGCGTATCCGAGATACGGGTTTATAAGGCATTTTGCCGAATTGAAGCGGAATATGGACCTTATCGCCGAGTTCGGCTGCGGCGACGGGGCGAACCTTGTGCCGTGGAGGGACGACGGATTCAGCGTGATAGGGATTGAGTTCGACGGAGGGATGGTCGAGTTCGGAAAGAGCAAGGATCTCGATCTCGTGCAGGGCGATTTCATGACGCACGACCTCGGCGGCGCGAGGCCCAAGCTCGTCATCCTTTCACACCTGCTCGAGCATGTGACGGACATGAACGTGGTTTTAAACCGCATTCATTCCGTGCTCGACCCTTACGGTTACCTGTTCATAGAAGTACCGGGAGTAAGGGGCCAGGGCCTCGGTAGGCCGTTATCCTCGTTCGACGTTGAGCACAATTACTATTTTGACCTCGAAAGCCTCTCGTCAGCACTCAGGAAGAACAGGTTCTCCGTGGCTTACGGCGATGAATATATCAGGGTAATATGCAGGCCTGCCGATGCGCCGATCGCGGGGCCACAGGGCAGGAAAGGCGGCTCGCGCAGGCTAATGGAGCTTTTCAGGGAAGAGGAGTCGGGAAGCGTAAAGGCTAAGGCAATGAACAGGCTGACCGGCGCGTATTTCAGCGCGTATTATTCGATATTATCGTCAGGAGTCGGACATGGAAAAGCGTAAATGCAGGATAGCCGCAATGATACCCGCGCGCATGGGCAGCACGCGGCTCGCAATGAAGAACCTCGCGCTGATAGGCGGGAAGCCGATGATCTACTACGCTATAAGAGCCGCTAAGGCATCGGCAATATTTGACAGGGTGGTCGTCAACTCCGAGGATGCCGTCTTCTCTAAGATAGCGAAACGCTATGGAGTTGAATTCTATAAGCGTGCTCCGGAGTGGGCGACCTCAACCGCGAAATCGGACCACGTGGTCTATGATTTCATAAAGAATAATCCATGCGATGTGATCGCATGGATCAACCCCACATCCCCGCTGCAAACGGCGGATGAAGTGAGGGGCGCCATGGAATACTTCGAGAAAGAGGGCCTCGATTCGATGATAACGGTAAAGGAAGAACAGGTCCATTGCGTATATAAGGGAAAGCCGGTTAATTTCGGCTTGAGGAAGGTCTTCGCGCAGACCCAGGACCTCGTCCCGGTAAGGCCTTTTGTATATTCGGTAATGGCGTGGAGGACGAAGACGTTCGTGAGGGAGTACGAGAAGAACGGCTACGCGTTCTTCTGCGGCAGGACGGGTTATTACACGGTAAGCAAACTTGCGGGGATGATAATCAAGAGGCAGGAGGACCTGATGGCCGCGGACCTCATGCTGAAATCGATGTCAAAAAAGGGCGGATATAAACTGCGCTACGATAAGCTCGCCGAAAAGGGCAGGAGAGGATAGATTGGGCAAGCTCGCTTCCATCATAATCAGGACAAAGAACGAAGAACGCTGGATAACCCAGTGCCTGCACGGCGTATTCGAGCAGGAGTATAAGGATTATGAAGTGATACTCGTGGATAACGAAAGCGAGGACAAGACGCTCGAGAAGGCCGGCCAATTCAAACTTGCCAAGGTCGTGAAGTGCACCGAGTACCTTCCGGGCAAGGCCCTCAATATGGGGATAAGGGAATCGAAGGGTGATTACATCGTATGCCTCTCGGGCCATTGCATACCCGTTAACGCAAAATGGCTCGGGAACCTGCTGAAGGGCCTGGATGACCCGAAGGTCGCAGGAGTATACGGCAGGCAGGAGCCGATGAGCTTCACGCCCGATTCCGACAAGAGAGACCTGACACTCGTCTTCGGGCTGGACAGGAAGGTCCAGGAGAAGGACAGCTTCTTCCACAATGCCAACAGCGCGATGAGGAAGGAGACCTGGCAGAAGTACCCGTTCGATGAGGGGGTCACGAATATCGAGGACAGGGTCTGGGCGAAGAGGGTCCTCGAACAGGGATATAAGATAGTATACGAGCCGGAAGCGAGCGTGTACCATTACCACGGCATACACCAGAACAGCAACGAACAGCGCTGCGCTAACGTGGTCAAGATAATGGAGAAACTCCATACCGG
>Ga0116153_10003485_pt1 | contig 11034 bp, 8 predicted proteins | sample AD_UKC028_MetaG_FD_89896 | JGI IMG/M metagenome (GOLD analysis project Ga0116153, IMG submission 89896) | Active sludge microbial communities of municipal wastewater-treating anaerobic digesters from USA - AD_UKC028_MetaG | ecosystem: Engineered > Bioreactor > Anaerobic > Digestate | place: USA... | reverse complement strand
CTCTTCCGGTGGTGATAAGGAATGTTCTCGAGAATCCATCGTGGTACACCTCCTATACACCTTACCAGGCTGAGATTTCGCAGGGCCGTCTTGAGGCTCTTCTCAATTTCCAGACAATGATCATCGACCTTACAGGCTTGCAGATCGCCAATGCATCACTGCTCGATGAGTCGACAGCCGCTGCCGAGGCAATGATAATGATGTATAACGCACGGTCGAGGGCTGCAGTGAAAGCAGGTGCAAATAAGTTCTTTGTCGATGAGGATATGTTCCTGCAGACACTCGATGTAATCGAAACACGGTCAAACCCGTTAGGTATTGAACTGGTAACCGGCAGATATGATGAAGCCCTTTTTGATGCAGGTTTCTTCGGAGCCATCGTTCAATATCCTGCAGCCTCCGGACAGGTGAGGGATTACAGGAGCCTTGCAGAAAAGGTTCATGGTGCCGGAGCCCTCCTGGGTGTTGCCGCCGACCTGATGAGTCTTGCCCTGCTGACACCTCCCGGAGAATGGGGTGCTGATATTGTGGTTGGATCAAACCAGCGCTTCGGCCTTCCCATGAGTTTCGGAGGTCCTCATGCAGGTTTCTTTGCCACAAAAGATGAACTAAAAAGAAGCATGCCCGGAAGAATTATCGGCGTTTCAATAGATGCCCAGGGCAATACGGCTCTGAGAATGGCCCTGCAGACAAGGGAACAGCATATAAAACGCGAAAGGGCAACATCAAATATCTGCACCGCGCAAGCCCTGCTGGCAACAATGAGCGGCATGTATGCCCAGTATCACGGTCCTCGTGGAATAAAAAATATTGCATCACATATTCACCAGGCAGCATGTACCCTGAACAAATCACTTAAGGATCTTGGTTATGACCAGGTTAACAGTATCTTCTTTGACACTTTGAGAATAAATCTGAAATCAAAGGAACAGACAAAAAAAATCAGGGAGCTTTCAGAATCTGCAGCTGTTAATTTCTTCTACCCCGATGAGTCAACGGTAAGTATAAGCACCGATGAGATTACATCATTGGAAGAAATAAATAAGGTACTCGGAATATTTGCAGAAGCATCGGGCAAAGCAAGTAAGACTGCTTCTTCATTGTGCGACAGCATATGCATACCTGACACCTTCCTCAGAAAATCTGATTTCCTGAAAGCAGCGGCTTTTAACCGTTACCACAGCGAGACAGAGATGATGCGCTATATCAAGATGCTTGAGCGTAAGGATTTCTCTCTGACACATTGCATGATACCTCTAGGCTCATGCACGATGAAGCTGAATCCTGCTGCTTCGATGTTTGCAATGAGCTGGCCTGAGTTTGCAAATATCCACCCTTATGTGCCGAAAGATCAGGCTCTCGGCTACTACAGCCTTATGGATGAGCTTGGCGAAGCCCTAAAGGAGATCACAGGCTTTTCGGCTGTTTCGTTCCAGCCTAATTCCGGCGCTGCAGGCGAATATGCAGGGCTGATGGTCATCAGGGAGTATCACATGACCAGGAATGACGCCGGCAGGAATGTTGTACTGATACCCTCGTCGGCACATGGAACAAATCCGGCCAGCGCGGTGATGGCCGGTATGAATGTAGTAGTTGTTGAATGCGATGATAAAGGAAACATAAATGTTGAAGATCTCAGGAAGAAAGCTGAAGAACACAAGTCAGCCCTGGCAGGCTTCATGATAACATATCCCTCCACTCACGGAGTATTTGAGGAAGCTGTAATTGAAATGGCAGGAATTATCCATTCAAACGGCGGACTGGTCTATATGGATGGTGCCAATATGAATGCCCAGGTAGGACTAACCAGTCCGGGCAGGATAGGCGCCGACGTATGTCACCTCAACTTGCATAAGACGTTTGCAATCCCTCATGGCGGAGGCGGACCAGGTATGGGACCGATTCTTGTTAACGATAAGCTGGCTGAGTTCCTTCCTTCACATCCGCTGGTAAAAACTGGAGGCAGCCATGCGACAACAGCTGTTGCCGGGGCCCCCTTCGGCAGCGCACATGTGCTGACTATTTCGCACGCCTACGTCATGATGATGGGCCCCGATGGCCTGACTGAAGCGACAAAATATGCGATACTGAATGCAAACTATATTGCAGCATCGCTGAAAAAATGGTTCAAAACGCTTTATACGGGAACCAATGGATTTGTTGCTCATGAGATGATCCTCGACTGCCGTAATTTCAAAGCAGAAGCCGGGATCACAGAAGCAGATATTGCGAAACGCCTGATGGATTACGGATTCCATGCTCCGACATTGTCTTTCCCTGTCCACGGAACATTGATGGTGGAACCTACAGAATCGGAATCGCTGAGAGAGCTTGATAAGTTCATTGATGCCATGAAATCGATCTGGCAGGAGATTCAGGATGTGAAGGACGGTAAGGCTGATAAGGATGATAATGTGCTTCACAATGCACCTCACACGGTAAAGGTTATCACCTCCAATGAGTGGAATCACAAATACGACAGGCAGAAAGCTGCCTTCCCGCTAAAATGGATTGAAGAAAATAAGTTCTGGCCATCTGTAGGCAGGATCGATGACGGTTATGGCGACAGGAATCTTGTTTGCACCTGCGATCCGATTGAAGCTTACAGGTTATAGGAAAGGTCATCCTACTCAGTAAGTGACATATTTAAACTTTATTAACTGCCAGAGACATTCCTAATAAATATTTCTGCTTATTTTTATTTCTGATTTTTTTATCTTAACAGGAAAAAACATGCGTAATTCATCATGGAATGACCTGGCAGCTATGATCGACGGGAAAAAGCTGTCGTATCAGCCTTCAGGTTTTATAATTGACTCTCCCTGGATCCCCGGATGGTATGGTATCTCAACTATCGATTACTATACATCCGACGAACTGTGGATGAAATCGAATCTGAAAGCAATAAATACTTTTCCCGGTATATGGTTCCTTCCCGGGTTCTGGTCAGAGTATGGCATGTGCACCGAACCATCAGCCTTCGGGGCAAAAATGGTCTATTTTGAGAAGGGATTTCCTCATGCCGACAAGGTGCTGAGAGATGTTTCAGAAGCCGATCTGCTGCAACAGCCAAATGTCAGAACTGACGGTATGCTCCCCTTTATGATAAACCGTTTGAGAAACAATCAGAGAGCAATACTCGATGCCGATCATCAGATAAGATTTGCTGTAGCAAGGGGACCTTTGAACATTGCCAGCTTCCTGATGGGAACAACAGAATTCATGCTTTCACTTACAATGGACCCGGAAGGATCACATAAGCTGCTTAAGAAAATCACTGATTTTATCTGCGACTGGCTTTCCTGGCAGAAAGAGTGCTTTCCTTCAATAGACGGGGTTCTGATACTCGATGACATTATCGGGTTTGTCGGTGAAGTTGAGTTCAGCGAGTTCGTCATGCCTTATATGAAAAGGATCTTTTCTGCCACCGGAGCTAAAGCCCGGTTCCTTCATAATGATGCTGATGGCCTGATAACTGCAAAAAACCTCGGGGAGATTGGCATCAATATGTTCAACTTCTCCTTTAACCACTCTATGGGAGAGATAAGAGAACTGGCCGGTCCCGATGTAATTCTTGTGGGAAACATACCGGCCAGGGATGTCCTTGGATCCGGTAATCCATCAGATGTTGAGAATGCTGTGAAAAAAGCTTTCGGCGAGATAAAAATTCATGATAAGATAATATGGTCGGCAGGCGGAGGGATGCCCCCCGACGTAAAGGATGAAAACATCCATGCATTTGTAAATTCAGTTAAAAAACTTTCTAAATAATATGCGATGAAGAAAATATATATTCTATTCCTGCTTGTTTCTGCAATAAGTATTTCTGCAATCGCACAGAAAACGGAGCTGCTTCATTTTTATGTTGAAGCCGGAAATTTTCAGCGATTCAATACCCCGGTAAGCCTCGATGTGGAGGCTGTTCCCAAAAGTGATACCCTGGGATACCTTCTTTTTGAAAAGGTGAAGGGAAAGCTCATCGAAAAGTCATTCCAGGTTGAGGCTGGCAGTGTGACAAGAATATGGTGGATACTCGATGGTAAAACCGAAGCAGGGGCCAGAAGGGAGTTTTTCCTGTACAGCGATGCACCAAAAGTTCAGCCCGGGTCAATGACAACATCATTGACAAAAGACAACATTATTCTGAAGAAAGGAAGTTCGGAGATCCTTAACTACAGGAAATCAATTCTGTATCCGCCTGCAGGTGTCGATACTGCATATAAGAGAAGCGGTTTTATTCATCCTATGTACTCACCTTCAGGAAACATACTGACAAGGATCAGTCCGCGCGACCATTACCACCATTTTGGTATATGGAATCCGTGGACAAAAGTAAAAATTGGCGATCATGAAACTGATTTCTGGAACATCGGATCGAAACAGGGCACTGTCAGGTTTGCCGGTATTAACTCAGTCATCGACGGACCGGTATATTGCGGTTTTACGGTGAAGCAGGATCATATTGATTTCCGTGCTGTGAAAACAGGAGTAACGGCTATTAACGAAGTATGGGATGTAAGAGCATGGAATATAGAACCTGTTGAAGGAATAAAGGCTTATATTGTTGATCTCACTACTTTTCTTTCTGTTGCCGGAAATGAACCTATAGTGTTCGTGGCATATCGTTATGCAGGAGGAATCGGATTCAGGGCCACCGGTGAGTGGAACAATAAGAACAGTACTGTACTGACATCTGAAGGATTGACCAGGAAAGATGCAGACGGATCGAGGGCACGGTGGGCCGACATTAACGGCGAATTCAGGGATAAAGGCAATTCAGGCATTACATTCTTTTCACACCCGGCAAACCGCGATTTTCCGGAACCTATGAGAGTATGGCCTGAAAACCAGAATGGTGTGGGCGACGTTTACTTCGAATTCTGTCCTACAAGGCACAACGACTGGCAGCTCGATCCGGGTAACCTCTACAGGTTGAAATACCGGATGCTGGTTTACGACGGCAAGATCGACCAGCCAACAGCCGACAGACTATGGAATGACTTTGCCTATCCTCCGGTTGTAAGAGTTTCAAGCAAATAAAAAATAGCCACCAGGGCACCAGGACACAAAGGTTCACCAAGTCATGCTATATTAAAACTTTATGTATCTTGGAGCCTTGGTGGCAGAAAAACAATAATTATGAAAAAACTTATACTTTTAATTCTTCCCGCGTTGATCCTTGCTTCCTGCGGATCAGGAGGATCAAAAAAGCAATCTGACAATTCTGAAATAACTATGGAAAATCTCGATTTGGTCAGGCTGATGACAGTCGATCCAGGCCATTTTCATGCCGGCCTTGTACAAAGAATAATGTATAATCAGGTTGACCCTGAGGTACATGTATATGCACCCGAAGGACCAGATTACATAAAGCATCTCGACAGGATAAAAGGATTTAACACCAGGGCTGTCGATCCCACAGCATGGAATGAAATAGTATATACAGGAGATGATTTCTTCGAGAAAATGCTTGAAGATAAGCCTGGCAATGTTGTTGTTCTTTCAGGAAATAACAAAAAGAAAGCAGAATATATAACCAGGTCGGTGGGGGCAGGACTGAATGTATATGCCGACAAGCCAATGATCATAATCCCGGAAGATTTTCCGAGGCTTGAAGAAGCTTTCAGGGTAGCCGCAGAGAAAGGTGTTCTGATCTATGATATTATGACCGAGAGGTTTGAAGTGACGACGATCCTTCAGAAGCTTCTCTCCCTGAATGAAGCAGTTTTCGGTAAGCTCACCGCTGGCACACACGACGACCCTGCAGTGACAAAGATCAGCGTCCATAACTACCTGAAGATGGTCGCAGGCGCTCCAAATATCAGGCCCGGATGGTTCTTCGATGTCGAACAGCAGGGTGAAGGTATAGTGGATGTTACCACTCACCTCGTCGACCTCGTTCAGTGGGAATGCTTCCCGGAACAGATATTGAGTCCGGCTGATGTCAACGTCGCCTCAGCCAGACGCTGGCCGACAGTTATATCAAAAGAAGAGTTTAAGGCCGTTACAAACCTCGAAGAGTTCCCTGATTACCTTCAGAAAGATATTAAAGACGGAAAACTGAATGTATTTGCTAATGGAGAGATTGTTTACCAGATAAAGGGTATATGGGCAAAAGTGTCAGTTACATGGGATTACCAGCCTCCGGCCGGCGGTGGTGATACCCATTTCTCACTTATGCGCGGCACCCTCTGCGACCTGGTGATCAAACAGGGTAAAGAGGAGAATTTTAAACCTACCTTATATGTTGAAAATATCAAGGGCTCTTCTGTTAACGATTTCACAGTAAAACTTAAAGAAGCCCTGGCCACCCTCCCTTACGACAGCCTCACCGTCGAACCTTCCGGGAAGTCGGCCCTGAAGATAAATATCCCTGCGAAATACAGGGTTACACACGAGGAGCACTTCGGACAGGTCACTGAGAAATTTCTTGAATATCTGAAAGCCGGCAAGCTTCCGGAATGGGAAGTGCCCGGTATGATCACAAAATATTATACCACCACAAGCGGTTTGAAAAAAGCAAGGGAATAAAAAATCATACTGACCTGCATCCCCCCTTAAGGGGGGCCAGGGGGGTGTTTATTTAAACAGATCCTCGATAACCAGAGAGTACAGATCATCGAGTCCAATCCCTGCAGCTTTAGCCTGTTGCGGGATAAGGCTCTCTTCCGTCATCCCAGGGATAGTGTTTATCTCAAGGAAGAATGGTTTATTACCGACAATAATAAAATCGACCCTCACAATACTGCGGCATCCCAGAAGATCATATATCTCAGAGCTCAGTCGCTGTATCTCTCCTGAAAGCTTATCGGGTATCTGTGCAGGTGTTATCTCCTGAGAACGGCCGGGAGTATATTTTGCTTCATAGTCAAAGAATTCATTTTTGCTGATAATCTCCGTTACGGGAAGCACAATTGTTTTCCCTTTAGCCTTGACAACACCGCAGGCTGTCTCCCTGCCTTTCATAAATGATTCAACAAGAGCTTCATCGCTTTCGGCAAAGGCTTTTTCGAGGGCAGGCAAAAGTTCCTCCGGCTTCTTTACCTTGCTGACACCGAAGCTTGAACCGCTGTCGTTAGGCTTGACAAAGCAAGGCAGGCCAAGCCTTCCTGTAACTGACTCCGGATCAATGTTTTCTCCTTTCCTGATCAGCATGGCATCAGCCATCTGAATTCCATACTCCTTCAGGAAGAGCTTGCAGGCATGTTTGTTGAATGTAAGCGCCGAACAGAAAGCATCACATCCGGTGTAGGGGATCTTCAGCATATCAAAGTATCCCTGGAGAAGCCCGTTCTCTCCGGGCGTGCCATGGATTGCTATAAAAACAGCATCGAAACGGATGTGGAAATCGTCGGTTACAAGCGTAAAATCGTTCTTGTCGATATTATGGAATCGTCCCTTTGGATCTTCCCAGTACCAGTTGATGCCCCTGATAACAATAATATAGGTATTGTATTTTTCCGATAAGGCTGCAGCCACACCACCCGCGCTCTTTACCGATATCTCATATTCCGAAGAATCTCCTCCGGCAACAATTGCGATCGTTCTCATTAAAAGTCATTATATATTCAAATTTAATACTTTTTGAAGAACTGGCACCTGGAATCTGCTGAGGGTGTCTCAAAAGTCAGTTTTAGCCGCAAGGGACGAAAGGCCATTTGCGTATGATCTCTGTGCTCCTTGCGGTTAATGGATTTCCTCTTTAAAAGATTTGCAGGATTTTCTTAACTTTGGACCAGATAAAATATACGCAAAATGAAAAAAGGATGTCTGATCTCAGTTATTATAATTGCCTTTATTGGGCTGATAGTTCTTGGTGTAGTCCTCTGGGGCACAAAGGTTTATAACCAGATGGTCACTCTTCAGGAGGGTGTGACCAGCCAGTGGGGTAATGTTGAAACTCAATACCAGAGGAGGGCAGACCTGATACCTAACTTCGTAAATACTGTAAAAGGCGCTGCCGCTTTCGAACAGGAGACACTGACGCAGGTCATTGAAGCCAGGGCAAAAGCCACACAGGTTACCCTCGATCCGACAAAAATGACTGCAGAGAATATGCAGCAGTTCCAGGCTGCACAGGGCGAACTAAGCTCTGCGCTTTCACGCCTGATGGTAGTCGTAGAAAAATACCCAGAGCTGAAGGCTACACAGAATTTCCGCGATCTCCAGGTAGAGCTCGAAGGTACCGAGAACAGGATTTCCGTGGAAAGAAGAAAATTCAACGAAACAGCACAGGCTTTTAATACCTTCATAAGAAGATTCCCACAGAATTTTATTGCAGGAATGTTCGGCTTTACAGCCAGGCCTTACTTCGAATCAATGGAAGGAGCTGAGAAAGCGCCACAGGTACAGTTCTGATCATGAAAGCAGCCGAACTCTTTACGGGCGAGCAGCAGGTTCAGATCCGCTCAGCAATAAAGGAAGCGGAAAAGAACACTTCAGGCGAAATAAGGGTACACCTTGAAACAAGCTTTACCGGCGATGTGCTCGACAGGGCAGCGTGGATCTTCAAAAAAATAGGGATGCATAAGACCGATGAAAGAAACGGTGTGCTCTTCTACCTGGCTACAGAAAACAAAAAATTCGCTGTGATAGGCGACTGGGGAATCAACAGAAAAGTCCCGGAAAACTTCTGGGACAATGTCAAGACTATAATAGAGAATAATTTCAGGGAAGGCAGATATTGTGAAGGTTTGTCGGAGGGGATAATTCTTGCAGGAAAGCAGCTGAAGGAACATTTTCCACATCAGAAAAGCGACATAAATGAACTTCCTGATGAAATATCATACGAAATCCCAGAATAAACGGCGATCATGAAAATCAAAGGAAGAATGAGTGTATTGATGGTCATCCTTTCGGCTTTGACAGCGACAGCCATCATGGCACAGGATATACCTGATAAACCATATCCGCCACGGCTGGTCAATGACTTTGCTGGCATGCTGAGCCGGCAGGATGCAAATACACTCGAAAACAAACTTGTCGCTTTTGATGATTCCACTTCAACACAGATCGCAATAATTACTGTCAATGATCTTTCAGGTTATGAGATAAAGGACTATACCCAGCGGCTGGCCGAGAAATGGGGTATCGGACAACAAGGCACAAATAACGGTATTATAATCCTTGTCAAGCCTAATACCGCAACTGCACGCGGAGAGGTTGCCATACAGCCAGGGTACGGGCTCGAAGGCGCAATACCTGATATAATATGCGGACAGATCATTGATTATGAAATTATTCCTGCCTTTAAAAGAGGAGAGATCTACGAAGGTCTCGATAAAGCCGTTGACATACTGATGGCGCTGGCACGTGGCGAATTTCCCGCCGGCAAGATCATTAAGAAGAACGATATAAGTTCTGTTTTGCCCTTCATTATTTTCATAATAGTATTGATAATAATTATATCAGTACGAAGCGGGGGCGGCAAAAATCAGAAACATATCAGCGACAAGGGACTGCCATTATGGCTCCTGATGTCGATGATGAATTCGGGGCGCAGCTCACACCGCGGCAGTTGGGGTGGATTTTCAGGGGGCGGCTTCGGAGGCGGAGGAGGCGGAGGCTTCGGCGGTTTCGGTGGAGGAAGCTTCGGAGGCGGAGGAGCATCTGGCTCCTGGGAAGGGCTTAGGGCACAGGGCACACAAGGAGTGAAGCGACACAGTTCCGCGACAGCGGAAAAGCTCGGGGCTCTGTATCAATCTCTCTCAGAAATATAGGACCTCCACTTTTCAATAACCTTTTTCATATCCTCCGGGAGCTCCGAATCGAAGGAGAGCCTTTTCCCTGTAACAGGATGATTGAATGCCAGCGATCTTGCATGTAATGCCTGACGCGGAAGTATCTCAAAGCAATTCTTTACAAACTGCTGATATTTTGAGAATGTGGTTCCTTTTAGTATCCTGTCGCCTCCGTACTCTTCATCATTGAAAAGCGGATGTTTAATATGACTGAAATGAACTCTTATCTGATGGGTCCTTCCGGTCTCAAGCTTGCACTCCACCACTGATACATAGCTGAAGTCTTCGATCACCCTGTAATGTGTTACTGCATGCTTGCCCTGGCTTCCATCGGGAAACACCTGCATAATCTTCCGGTCGCGTATATTCCTTCCTACATGCCCGGTTATCGTTCCCTCTTCCGGATCGGGTCTTCCCCAGACAAGAGCAACATATTTCCTGTCGGTCGTACGATCAAAAAACTGCTTCGAGAGCCTGTTGAGTGCCGGCTCATTTTTGGCGAGAACCAGTATCCCCGAAGTGTTCTTGTCGATGCGATGGACAAGTCCGGGCCTTAGTTCCCCGGAGTTGAAGAGCGGCAGGTCGCGGAAGTGCCACATAAGAGCGTTGACAAGCGTTCCGGTAAAATTGCCATAGGCAGGATGGACAACCATTCCGGCTTCCTTGTTTACAACAACCACATCATCATCTTCATATACAATATTCAGCGGTATGTTCTCGGCGATAAGCTCAACCTCCCTGGGAGGATTCGGAAGCACTATCTGTACAAGGTCATTCGGCCTTACCTTGTAATTGGGTTTAATACTTTTATTGTTTACAAGAATATTACCCGCGTTTGCGGCATTCTGAATCCGTGTACGGGATACATTCTCGAGCTTTGAAAAAAGGTATTTATCAATCCTGAGGAGCGACTGACCGGGATCGACCCTGAAACGATGGTGCTCATAAAGCTCCTGCTGTCAGTAATATCTTCCTCTTTCATTACTCTGTTTTAGTCGATCTTGATAAGCCGGTTATGTCCCAGAGGCGCTCCCTTCCTGACAGCAGCAATTATATACATTCCCGGTTTAAGCTCAGTGAGATCGATATGCCGGGTAATAGGGGTCTCAACTATTTTCCTGCCCTGCAGATCGATGATAATTATAGATATATCACCACGGGTCAGCAGATCGTCGTTCCCTATGGTGATATGGTCGCGAACCGGGTTGGGCCAGAAAACAAGATCATGTTTTTCATTATAAAGGATATCGTTTACACCTGTTGCAAGAGGGTCTCCTGTAACCGGTCTTATCAT
>Ga0116153_10003477_pt1 | contig 11061 bp, 13 predicted proteins | sample AD_UKC028_MetaG_FD_89896 | JGI IMG/M metagenome (GOLD analysis project Ga0116153, IMG submission 89896) | Active sludge microbial communities of municipal wastewater-treating anaerobic digesters from USA - AD_UKC028_MetaG | ecosystem: Engineered > Bioreactor > Anaerobic > Digestate | place: USA... | reverse complement strand
CCGGGGATTGGACTCCAGGAGCTCCTTGAACTCCTTCAAGGCGCGCTGGGCGAAGACCGCGTCCTCCAGGACCTTCGTGGCGAACAAGTCCGCGTCGGGCTGGACCTTGACGGCGTCGGAGACCAAGGAGACGAGCCGGCGGACGTACCACAGGTCGTCCTGGATTCTGATTTTCTGCTGGGCCATGATCCCCCCGTTCCAGCATCGGCGCCTTTCAGGCCCTAGTCAAGCCCGGGGGAGCTGTCCACCTTGATGTTTCCCCCCGTTCCTGATATTGTACCTTGCCTCTTTATCCGTCCCTTGGAGGACGGATCGAAAGTCCATAGGGAGGAACTATGCGATCCTACGAACTCGTCTCGATCTTCCCGACCGAGGAAGAACTCTTCCGTGTCGGGAAGGAATCCGTGGCGGCCGAGCTTGTCAAGCAGGGCGCCCAGAACATCAAGGAAGAGGACATGGGCGACCGGCCCCTGGCGTACCCCATCCGGAAGAAGGTCCGGGGGCACTACATCCTCTTTTCCATGCAATTCCCCGGTGAAAACGTCGACGCCACGGAGAAGGTCTTCAAGCTCAATCCCAACATTCTCCGGTACCTCTTCGTCCGGGCGGACGCCTAACAGGCGGAAGGGCGGCGAAACATGTCCAGTTTCAGCGTTGTCGTATTGGTGGGAAACCTGACTCGCGACGCCCAGCTCAAGTATACCCCCTCGGGATTCCCGATCTGCACCTTCGGAATCGCGATCAATACCCGGAAGAAGAACGGGGACCAATGGGTGGACGAAGCCAACTTCTTCGACATCGAGCTCTTCGGGAAGAGCGCCGAATCCCTCAACCAGTACCTTACGAAAGGCAAGATGGTGGGGGTGGAAGGCGAGCTGCGCCAGGACCGATGGGAGCAGGACGGCCAGTCCCGGAGCAAGGTCAAGATCGTGGCCAACAAGGTGAACCTCCTGGGAGGAGGGAACCGTGAGGGTTCCTACTCGGGAGGCGGAGCCCCCGCGCAGGGCGGTTCCGGCTGGCGCGACCAGGCCGAGCGGCCCGCCCCGAAAGGCCGGCCCGCTCCGGGCGAATCGACTCCTCCGGAAACCGATGACTTTTCCGACGACATCCCGTTCTGAAAACCGAACGAACATTCAAGGAGACCAGTATGTCCGATATTCGAGAGAACCAGGAATCCCCCGCGGCCCGGGAGCCCCGGGAGGAAATGCGCCCTCCCCGGGATGATCAGGATTCCCGCCGGGACGGCCCCCGAGACGGCGGCCGCGAAGGCCCCCGGGACGGCGGCCGGGACGGCGAGGACGGCGGCCGCGGCGGCCCCCGGGGAGGCCGCAAGGGCTTCTTCCGGAAGAAGGTCTGCAAGTTCTGCACCAACAAGCTCCGCATCGACTACAAGGATCCGGACACCCTCCGCCGTTTCGTGACCGAGCGGGGCAAGATCCTTCCCCGGCGCATCACCGGGTCCTGTGCCAAGCACCAGCGCGCCCTGGCCGTCGCCATCAAGCGCGCCCGCGCCCTGGCCTTCCTGCCCTTCGTCTCCAAGTAAGGCAAGCTTCCGGCATGGAAACCAAGAGCGCCCGAATCCCGGAATTCCGCTATCTCGCCCTCGGTGCGGTGGCGGCATTCCTGTACGGTTCCACGGTATTCTCGCTGTTCTTCGCGATGCCCCTCCAGACCTCCTGGTCCCGGGGCGGATACCGGGCGTTCTTCGTTTCCCTGTCCGTCGCCTTGGCCGGCACGGCGGGATGGCTCTTCTGGCAGTACCGGGGCCTGCCCTTCGGGGACCTCGGGGGCTTCCTCCTCATGCTGTCCCTGCCCGCGGGATTGGCCGGTGCCATGGCCCTTGCGAACGCGGGGTTCCTGGCCCGCCTGCCCCTCGTATACCGGGTCATGGCGGGATCCCTGGTCATCGTCGCGATCTCCCTGCCCTCGATCTACTCGCTGTTCGCGAGCCCGAACGTCCAGGCCTATCTCCTTCAAGGCATCGAGGAGATGACCCGGACCATGGATTCGGTCGGAGGGGAGGGGTATGCGGGCGCGGTCCTGCGATCCAGCCTGGAACCCGAGGCGATGCTTCAAGCCGCTCGCCGGGTCATAGCCGACGGGTTCGCCGCCGTGCTCTTCGGGGCCACCTTCCTGGCCCACTGGCTCGGTACCCGCGCCGCGGGCGCCGACGCCCCGGGCTCCCGGAAGGTTCCCGCCCTGTCTTCGTTTTCCGTTCCGGGACAGCTGATCTGGGCCTTTTTGGGCTCCTGGTCCGCCGTCCTGTCCCTGAGGCTTCCGTACCTGGCCGGCCTTCGGTCGGCTCCGTTCCTGGAAGCCCTGGCGTGGAACGCCGCCCTGACCGTCTCGCTCTGCTTCGCGGTCCAGGGACTCGGCATCCTGCGACATTTACTGGAGCGAATCGCTCCCACCGGTCCCCTCCGATGGACGGGGATCCTCCTCGTCGTCCTGCTCCTGTTCAACCTGAAAACGGGAGCCTGGACGGCGGGGACTCTCACGGTTCTCGGCGCGACCGAGACCTGGATACCGTACCGAACCAGCAAAGGAGTCCAAACATGAAGGTCATCCTGAACAACGATGTGCCCAACCTGGGCGAATTGGGAGACGTCAAGGAAGTCGCCCTGGGATATGCCCGCAACTTCCTGCTTCCCCGGGGTCTGGCCCTTCCGTACAACCAGAAGGTCGTGGCCCTGTTCGAGAAGCGCAAGACCGAGATCGAGTCCTTGAAGGCCAAGAAACGCCTGGAGAGCTCGGACCTCAAGACTCGCCTGGAAGCCGAGGAGATATCCCTGGTCCTTCCCGCGGGCGCCAACGGCAAGCTCTACGGCGCCGTCACCAACGCCACCGTGGCCGACGAGCTCCTCAAGAAGGGCTTCTCCGTGGACCGCAAGCGCATCGAGATTCCCGGCCGGGTCATCAAGAGCGTGGGGAACTACAAGGTCGCCATCCGCCTCTACGAGAAGGACGAGGCGACGATCAAGCTGGTCATCCGCGGCCAGTCCGACAAGGAAGCCCGTGCGGAAGCCGCGGCGGCCGCCACCACCGCCCCTAAGGTGGAGCGGTTCAAGTCCGCCCACGTGGACGAGGACGAGGAGATCGACGAAAGGCTCCCCGAAGACCGGGACTAAGAGCCCATGGCGCCGACGCAGCTCAGGGACAAGGTTCCCCCGCACAACGCGGAAGCGGAACAGGCCGTGCTCGGCGCCATCCTCCTCGACCCCGACTCCGTGACCTTGGTCCTCCGGTTCCTGAGACCGGAGGACTTCTACGTCAATGCCAATCGGAACGTCTTTTCCGCCATCATTTCCCTCTATGAGAAAGGCCAGAAGCCCGACCTCATAACCCTCACGGACGAACTCAGGCTTCTTGCCCTGCTGGACGCCTCGGGAGGGCCGGGCTACGTTGCCGACCTGACCAGCTTCGTCCCCTCCAGCGCCAACGTGGAATACTACGCCCGAATCGTGCAGGAGAACTCCGTCCGCAGGGCCCTCCTAAAGCTCTCCCAGCAGATGACCGCCAAGGTCTTCGACGATTCCGTGGAGAGTGCCCTGATGTTGGACGAGGCGCAGGCGTCGATCTTCGACATCAGCAACAAGCGCCAGGCGGTTTCCTACAAGAGCGTCAAGGAGCTTCTTCCCGACACCATCAAGATGATCGAGAAGCTCTACCGGACCAAGACCCCCTATACGGGCATCCCGAGCGGCTTCGCGGAGCTGGATTCCATGACCAGCGGCTTCCAGGACTCGGAACTGGTCATCATCGGCGCCCGGCCCTCCCAGGGCAAGACCGCACTGGCCCTCACGATCGCCGCGCACACGGCCATCCACGAGAAGATCCCCACGGCCTTCTTCTCCCTGGAGATGGCGGATACGGCCCTCATGCAGCGCATGGTGGCAAGCGAGGCCCGGATAGGGTCCGAGAAGATTCGCACGGGCCTCATGAAGCACAGCGACTTCCAGAGCCTGATCGACGCCGCGGGGCGCATCTACGACGCCCCCCTGTACATCATCGACATGCCCAACATGAAGCTCCTGGACCTCCGGACCCTCGCCCGGCGCCTCCGGGCGGAGCGCGACGTCCGTATCATCTTCGTGGACTACCTGACCCTGGTGACCCACGAGAACACCGAACTACCCCGGTGGGAGCAGATAGCCAGCATCTCACGGTCCCTCAAGGCCCTTGCCCGTGAACTCCGGATACCCGTCGTCGCACTCTCCCAGCTGAAGAGGGAGGCGGAGGGCAAGCAGCCCACCCTGGCGGATCTCCGGGAGTCCGGATCCATCGAGCAGGACGCGGACCTGATCCTCTTCCTTCACCGGGACCGTGAGCTGGGGAGGACCCAGGAGGAGCGTTCCAACCCGATCGAGACGGAGCTCATCGTGGCCAAGCAGCGGAACGGCCCGACGGGCACCTCCAGGATCCTCTTCCTTCCCGCCTTCACCCGCTTCGAATCGATTGCAAAGCACTCATAGGGGCTATACACTACTACTGATTCCGACAGAGGCGGGCCGTCGAGCGGCCGGGGAGGGCGTCATGGAACTTCGCCAGATGTACGACTTCAGCATCCTCGTGAACGAGGCGGAGCGCATGGTTCTGGACGAACTTGACCGCCAGCTGGACGACGCGGAGAGCCAGGGCATCTGCACCTGCGAGGACTGCGTGCTGGACATGGCCGCCCTGGCCCTGAACTCGATCAAGCCGCTCTATCGGGTATCCCTGCTGGGCACCCTGTACGCCCAGGCTGCGGACGGCACGGAATACGCGGATCATGTGCGGAAGGCCGTCGAGACCGCGGTGGACAAGGTCCGGAAGAACCCGTCCCACGACTGAGCGTGAAGAGGCCGGCTTCGCCGGCCTCTTCACGGCGCCGAAGCCGTAGCTTCGGCGATTCAACCGGAGAAAACCCGGCTTCGCCGGCCTCTTCACGGCGCCGAAGCCGTAGCTTCGGCGATTCAACCGGAGAAAACCCGGCTTGCGCCGGCCCTCAACGGCGCCGAAGCCTGAGGCTTCGGCGATCACCACGGGGATTGATTACCGCTGTCGTCCTTCGGGAATGGATTCTACTTTAGCTCCTCGTCCGGGTCCGCCTCCAGGATGCGCACCGAGCGGTAGCTCGCCGCGAAGATCCGGGAGAAGGGCTCCTCCGAGGACTTCCGGGCCAGCTCCGACAGGGTCTTTTCGTATACGGCTGCGGGAATCCGGACCACCCCCGCCTCGTCGGCCTTGAGCCCCCATACGTCGAACACGAACGAGTCGACCTCCCGGCCCGCGTACTCGATGACGATCTCCGCCTCCGGAGCGTCCTGCTGGGCACGGGCCAAGAGCATGTATTTCAACACCTCCAGCGCCCGGGGCGAAACCCCGTCCCGGACGGCCCGGATCCTCTCCACGAGTTCCCGGTAACCGATCACCGCCTCGGATCCCGAGGGAAGGGGAACGGCACCCCGGTAGAAGGCGAACCGGTCCACTTCCGGCACCACCTGGATATCCATTCCCCGGGATCCCGAGGTGACTCGGACCGGAAGGTCCGGCTTCACCACCGTGCCGCACTCGGGGCAACGGGCGGAGAGGAAGGTTCCTTCCAGGATCTCCTCGAGCGCCCGGGGACGGGAGTCCAGATCCACGGACTCCGGAAGGTCCGCCTCGAAGACGGCTTCGCAGGGACAGGTCACGGTTCGCATCCAAACCTCCTGGTTGCCCCGTTTCTGACGGGCGCGGGGCCTAGCGGCCCGAAAAGAACGTTAGATCCGCGACGGTGGTCAACAGGAATAGGGCCAGCACGACCGCCATGCCCACGGCCTGGTACCGGTATACGGTCTTGAGCTTCAAGGGTTTGCGTCGGATCCCCTCCACCACGAACAGTAGGATCTGCCCGCCGTCCAGAAGCGGGATGGGCATGAGGTTCATGACGAACAGCCCGACGGAGAGGAGGGAGAGGAAATTGAAGAGCTGGGACAATCCGTCCGCCCATCCATCCCTGAGGCTACGGCTGGCCACGGTGCCGACCATGTAGGTTATGCGCGCAGGGCCGGAAACCGCATTGGTGACCTTGACGTTTCCTCGGAAAAGCCCCGCCAGTCCCTGGAGGGTCCCGAGGACGGTGTCCCTCGTATCCTTCCAGCCCTTGACGATCGCGTCCAAGGGTCCGTCGGCCTGGATCCTGAACGCGACGGCCCGGAAGCTCAAGCCCAGGTCGGGATGTCCGTCCTTGTCCCAGGTCGGAACCACCTCGACGACTTGACGAGTCCCAGCCCGGTCGATTTCCATACGGAAGACCCTGGAGCGGTCGAGCAGGGCCTTTTGGAAAGCTACGTCGTGCTCGACCTTCTGGCCGTTGACCGAAAGAATCCTGTCCCCGGGCTCCAGCCCCGCCACGTACGCGGAACCGGTGGGCTCCACCCGCTCCACGACGGGATCGATCCACGCATACAGACCGACCCTCCCCGCCCCGGTCTCCCGGTCCAGCACGGGCACCACGACCAGTTCGATACGGTTGGTGTCCCGTTCGACCGTCAGCCGGAGGGGCTTGTCCGCGGATCGGAAGATGATCTCCTGGATTTGGGAATACATCCGGGTTTCGACGCCGTCGATGGCCACGATCCGGTCCCCGGTCCGTATTCCCGCTCTCTCCGCAGGCAACCCGGTCACGGGTGCCCCGACCAGGGGATACTCCGACGCGAGGATGACCTTGTTTCCCGAGGTCCGGAGGGTATACCCGGCCGCGGCTATGGCCACGGCCACGATCAGGGCGAACACGAGGTTCGCGACGGGCCCCGCGAGGGCGATAACGATACGCCGCCCGGGAGAGGCCCCGTAGTAACTGCCGGGTTCCCGGGGCATGTCCTCGTCCCCGCGCTCAAGGGCGGCTTTGAAGGCTTCCTCGCCCTTCATCCGGCAATAGCCCCCTATGGGGAACACCGAAACACGATACTCCGTGCCCCCCCGTGTGATTCCGGCCAGCTTGGGCCCCCAGCCCAGACTGAAGGCCTCCACGTGGACGCCCATCCACCGGGCTGCCAGGAAATGTCCCAGTTCATGCACGAATACCACGATGCCCAGGCCCAGGAGGCCCAGAACGATGACGACCATGCTCTCAGAATCCTTTCGCGGCTTCTAGCGCCGCCGCGCGGGCCTCGACGTCCACGGACAGGACCTCCTCCAGGCTGTCGACCCGGGATGGCCAAGCCAGGTCCAGGACAGCCGATGTAAGGCCCGCCAGATCCGTAAACCGTATTTTTCGACGGATGAAGAGGTCCACCGCGGTCTCGTTGGCCGCGTTGTAGGCTATCGTGTATCCCTCTCCCGCATCCACGGCCCGATACGCCAGGCCCAGCAGGGGGAACCGGGCGGGATCGGGTTCCCGGAAGGACAGGTTCAGGCCCGCCAGGTCGAGGCGGCCGAAGGCGCAGGTCTCCGTACGCGGCCAGGACAAGGCGGACTGGATGGCCAGCCGCATGTCGGTTTCCGAAACCTGGGCATAGAGGGCCCCGTCCCGCATGCGGATCAGGGCATGCACGCGACTCTGGGGGTGGATCAGGACCTTCACTCGGCGAGACTCCAGACCGAAGAACCGGATGGCTTCGATGACTTCGAGCCCCTTGTTGGCCATACTGGCCGAGTCGATCGTGATCTTGCGTCCCATGTTCCAGTTCGGATGGGTCGATGCCTCCTCCGGGGTCGCGTGGGGAAGCTCCGCGATGGGCCTGTCCCGGAAGGCTCCCCCGGAAGCGGTCAGGATGACCTCCTCCAGGTCCCCGGCCCCGAAGCGCTCGACCATCTGGAAGACCGCGGAGTGCTCGGAATCCACGGGGATCACCCGCACGCCCCGGGCCGCCGCCTTGGCGAGCACGAGGCGGCCCGCCAGGACCATGGTCTCCTTGTTGGCCAGGGCCAGGTCCGTGCCCGCCTCGATGGCCTGCAGGGACGGTTCCAGACCCGCGGCGCCGGAAATTCCGTTGAGGGTCATATCCGCCTGCGCTTCCTCGAGCATCCGGGCGACGGCTCCGGGTCCCCCGTAGCCGATCTCCGGGGAAGCGCTGTCGGCCCCCGTCAGGCAAAGGGCGGCGCCGGGAACCCGTCGGCCGGCGGCCAGGAGTTCCTCTGTCCTCGAATGGGCGGACAGGCCGACCACCCGGAAGAGGTCCGGTCGGGATACGGCCACGTCCAGGGCAGAGCGCCCGATGGAACCCGTGGCGCCTAGAATGATGATGCGTTTCGGCTGCACGGTGCGCCCCTAAACCAGGTCCAGGATGATGATGGCGGCGTAAAATACGGGGGCCGCGAACAGAATGCTGTCGAAGGTATCCAGGAATCCGCCCCTGCCGGGAATCATGGTGCCGGAGTCCTTTATGCCGGCGCTGCGCTTCAGGGCGGATTCGAAGAGGTCCCCGACAATGACGGCGGCTCCGACCAGGACTCCCAGCACGAGGAGTTTCCAGGGGGAACCGGAGAGCGCGCGGGGGTACAGCACGGGTCCCAGGAAGGCGGCCGCCAGGGATCCGGCGAAGGCGCCCAGGAAGCCCTCCAGGCTCTTGTTCGGCGAAACCGTCACGATGCCGCGATGCCGTCCGGCCAGCATTCCCACGGCCCAGGCGGCGCTGTCGTTTCCGAAGACCAGGAGCGCGAACCAGATGAGCGCCGCCGTGGAGGAGTCGCCCGGCAGGTCGGCGATCAGTACGATGGGCGCCGCGAGAAGCCCCGGATAGAGCAGGGGGAAGGCCCGCGCGGCGGACCTGGAAAGGGACTCCGCAGTATCTTCAGCCTTCCTCGGGAACGCGAAGGGGGCGAAGGCGGCCAGAAAAACGGTCCCGTACCCCGCGACGAAGACGCCGAGGGCCGAGGCTGGCGCGCCGGGATATATTCGGAGGATCGTCCAGAGCAGGACGGTCGGGAGTACGGCCAGGCCGGCCAGGAGGGGAGCCTGAGCCCGGACGCCCTTGCGCCGGAATAATCCCGCTATTTCCGTCCCGCAGCCCGCGGTGAACACGAGCACCACCGCGATGATGGCCGCGTGCCCGTGTCGGGGCAGATACACCGCCGCGGCATAGAGGGACGGCAACGCAACGGCCACGAGCAGGAACCGGGAAAGGAAGTTCTTCATGGCGTGCCGCCGTAGCGGCGCTCCCTGCAGGAATAGGAGTCCACGGCCTTTATCAAGTCCCCCTCGGACCAGTCCGGCCAAAGCTTCTCGGAATAGTACAGTTCCGCGTAGGCGGATTCCCAGAGGAGAAAATTGGAGAGCCGCATGTCCCCGCCCGTACGGATCACCAGGTCCGGATCCGGCAGGTCCGGAGCGTCCAGGAAAGCCCGGAAGCCGTCCTCGGACACGTCCACGGCTCCGCCCCGCAGGAGCTTGCGTGCTGCCCGCACGATCTCGTCCCTGCCGCCGTAGTTGATAGCCAGATTGACCGTTATCCCGTCGTACCCGGAGGTGTCCGCCATCACGGAACGGATAGCCTCCCGGACATCCTCGGGAAGTCCCGCCGCGTCGCCGGAATGCACGATGCGGATGTGGTTGTCCCGGTAGAAGTCGAATTCCGATCGAAGGTGTCGGGTGATCAGCGACATCAGGAAGGAAACTTCCTCGGCCGCGCGCTTCCAGTTTTCGGTGCTGAAGGTATAGAGGGATAGGTAACGTATGCCGAGGTCCTCGGCGGCCCGGATGATCCGCTTGGCGACCCGGAGGCCTTCCCGATGACCCTCGGTGCGGGGCAGGCCCCGGGCCTTGGCCCAGCGCCCGTTTCCGTCCATGATGATGCCCGCGTGGGCGGGAACGGCCTTCCCGGCAACCATCTCAGACTTCCAGGATTTCCTTTTCCTTTTCCTCCAGGACCTTGTTCGCCTGGGCGATGTAGGCGTCGGTCAGCTTCTGGAGGTCCTCCTCCGCCTTCTTGAGGTCGTCCTCGGAGGATCCGTCGGGCTTGTGCTTCTTCAGGGTCTCGATGCCGTCCCGGCGTATGTTCCGGATGGAAACCCGGCAATTCTCCGCCATGTTCTTGGCGGTCTTGGCCAGGTCCTTGCGCCGTTCCTCCGTGAGGGGAGGGATCGCGATGCGGATGACCTTGCCGTCGTTGGAAGGATTCAGGGAAAGCTCCGAGGTCCGGATGGCCTTTTCGATCTCCGCGATCTGGGACCGGTCCCAGGGCTGGATGACGATAAGCCGGGCTTCCGGCACCGAGACGGTGGCGACCTGGGGGATGGGCGTCTTCTCGCCGTAGTAATCCACCCGGATCCTGTCCAGCAAGGCAGGGGAGGCGCGGCCGGTACGGAGTCCGTTGTACTCGTCCTTGAGCGCCGCTATGGCCTTGCGCATCCTATCCTCGCAGGAAGCCTTAACCTCGTCCATGTTTCCTCCCTGACGTGCCGATCCATACGGAGGGTGTCCAATAAGCAACCGACTTATTGGACACCCCGGATTCTATCTCAGTTTTCGCCCACTCGGTAGACCACGTAGTCCACGATGGCGAGGGCCGCACCGGCCGCCTTGGCGACATCCGCCATGACCTTGGCCACGGTCTGTTTCTCGTCCTTGACGAAGCCCTGGTCCAGAAGGCAGATCTCCGCCATGAGCTTGTTCACCTTGCCCTTGACGATCCCCTCGAGGACGTTGGCGGGCTTGCCCTTCATCTTCTCGTCGCCCTCGATCTGTTTCTGGAAGATCTCCTGCTGCTCCGCAAGGTAGGCGGCATCCACCCGACCGCGGTCCAGGAACAGGGGCCGGAAGGCCGCGATGTGGAGGGCGGTGTCATGGATGAAGGCCTGCACCGAGGCATCTCCGGGCTTGTCCGTCTTGGCCTTGACGATCACGCCGAGGGTACCCTCGCCGTGGATGTAGGTGTGCAGGACCTCCCCGGGCCCGGCCTTGACGCAGATCACGCGCTTCAGGGCGATGTTCTCCTTGATCACGCTGGCCATGTCGCGGATCATGGCTTCCATCTCGGCGTCCGGCGCGGAGGCTTCCTTCTTGTGGACCAGGGACGCCAGGACGGCGCCGGCCTTGATGAAGTCCTCGTTGCGCGCCACGAAGTCCGTCTCGCAGGCCACCTCGACCATACCGACCTT
>Ga0116153_10003469_pt1 | contig 11093 bp, 9 predicted proteins | sample AD_UKC028_MetaG_FD_89896 | JGI IMG/M metagenome (GOLD analysis project Ga0116153, IMG submission 89896) | Active sludge microbial communities of municipal wastewater-treating anaerobic digesters from USA - AD_UKC028_MetaG | ecosystem: Engineered > Bioreactor > Anaerobic > Digestate | place: USA... | reverse complement strand
ATGCCGGCAAAAGACGCTTCCCGTAAAAGCAAATGAAAGAACGGATACTCTTGCTGCCAGCAGAAAACGAAAAGCCTTCAAGCGTATGAACTTGAAGGCTTTTCAATTCTGGCGGAGAGGGCGACCGCCTTTCGACGTTCCAACCCGATCCAATCCAGTCCGACAGTTACTTATAACATACTGTTAATTATGTATATTTGTCCATAGGCGTCCGATCGAACCCGATGGAAGCCAACGCGTCATGGCATACTGAATGGCATACTGAATGGCACACTAAACGGAGTCGGCATGGCCATACTCACAGATACCAGAGCACGCAACATCAAGCCTGATGGTCCGCAAATTGCGCATGGGGGCGTGACGGGACTGGTACTCATCCCGGCAAAGACAAAAGGTCACGGGAAATGGGTCTTGCGCTTCGTCAGCCCAGTCACTGGCAAACGGCGCAATGCCGGGCTTGGCAATTATCCAGAAATTAGCATCGCGGAGGTCGGCAAACTGGCGACCGCCATGCGGGACAACATCGCCGCCGGCGCAGATCCGCTCGAAGCCAAGAAGATCGAGATGAGTGCACCTAGCATCCCGACCTTCAAGGCGGCGGCAACAACCCTGCATAGCGAACTGCTACCTGGCTGGAAAAACTTCAAGCATGGCCAGCAATGGATCAACACCCTGGAGGAATACGCATTTCCTGAGATCGGTGCTTTGCCATTGAACGAAATCCAGCCGCGCCATATCGCCGATGTGCTGCGTCCGATCTGGCTATCCAAAGCCGAAACATCAACGCGGGTCAAACAACGTATCCACGCCGTCATGTCCTGGGGGTGGGCGCATGGCCATTGCGTGGCCAATCCGGTCGATGTCGTACATCACTTACTGCCACAACAACCTGGCAAAGCCGTCCGCACCGAGCACCAACCCGCCATGCCGTGGCGCGACATACCCAAATTCATTAAAGACAATCTGCAGACGTCCAGCCCCTATGATCTGACTCGCCCAATGCTGGAATTGCTGATTCTGACCGCCGCGCGCTCAGGAGAATTACGCGGCATGTGCTGGCCAGAGGTTGATCTTAAGGGAAAGATCTGGACGATCCCTGCGGAACGGATGAAAGCGAAGCAAGCGCACCGCATCCCGCTGTCGGATCGTGCCGTCGAAATACTGAAACGGCAGTTGGGCATGCATGATCATCTTGTCTTTCCGTCACCACGCGCCCAGGCCGAACTGTCAGACATGGTGCTCACCGCATTCCTGCGTCGCGTGAAGGCCAAAAGCGATACCCCTGGCCGCGTGGCGACTGCCCATGGTTTCCGCAGTTCATTTCGCGACTGGTGCAGTGAACAAGGCCATGCTCGCGATATCGCCGAGAGAGCGCTGGCGCATTCAGTTGCCAACAAAGTCGAGGCCGCCTACCACCGGACAGATCTGCTCGAGCAACGCCGTCCGGTGATGCAAGCATGGGCAGATTTCTGCACCGGCGGCGGGGGGCAAGCCAGCACGATCGTGACCGCCGTTTCGCCAAAGCGTAAACGTTTGCGATAACATCAATCCGCACTCATAGTGCATATCCGTCGCTCACGATCGCGTGAAATACGGATCAGGAACCGCAAAATACGCTGCTGCCATCGCAAAACCGATTCGTGACCAAAAAACATATTCATTCAATAAACCATGCTTCCCGATAAAACCCACTATTCGCTGGCCGAGGCCGCCGAACGCATCCAGTGCAAGCCGAACGATCTACTGCATTATGCCGTTCAGAAACTGCTCACCTTGTATGTAGGGGTACCAGACCGGGTCGTTTTGCGAATCTATGACGAATGGACAAAGCAGGATGTCGCACCCTCCTTTCTTGGGAGACCGCAACTGCTTGCCTTGGAACAATCGCATTGCCTGAAGATAGAGACCTACGGCAAGACAGAACAATGCGACTTCCCGGAAGGCTGCTTAATCGAACCCAACGGCCGGTTAAGAATAGTACGCACCAGCGAAGGGCGCCCCGCGCTTAACGTGAAGTGGGTGTACTGGCGCACATATCGTGACGGGCTCATCCACCCCCTGCTGATTCTTCCTGAGCACCTATTTGTGCTGCACTCCGACTTGGTAAAACTAGAGGATCTTGCCGGCACGAAAGAGGAACCTAGGAAAACCAAGACCACGATACATAAGGCAGTGAAACGAGAAATCAAGGAGACCAATGGCGAGCTCGCTTCACCAGAGGCCAAAACCGACGAACGTCCAGATTCCACCACGCCAGCAACGCCAGATCACAAAAACCCGACTGCAACCGACGCCAAAGATGAGAAATCACTGAAGCGTCAGGCCGCCATTGCCTTCAGCACCCCAGTCAGAAGCGCGACCATCCTTCGCATCGAACAAGTAATGGCTCAGACCGGACTGGGAAAATCTACTATCTACGACCGGCTGAACGAAAAGTCGCCGCGTTATGACCCGACTTTCCCGAAGCAAGTCGAACTCGGCCCGGGAGCCGTTGGCTGGTATGCAGACGAAATTTCTGGCTGGGTTTTGTCGCTTAAAGACAAAAAATTCAGATAGCTCGGCAATCGGGATAGCGCAATGACATCAGGGAACAGTTCTGCATTGAACAGGCTCTACTATCCGTTATCGGAAGCCGCCAAGGTTCTGAAAGCCCACGGAAAAAGCTTATCTGTATACGATCTTTTGCATTATGGGGTGCAAGGTTTCGTTCGTTTCTTCATACATCTTCCGCCCGGAATGCGGGCGCGCCGAATCCTTGGACTTCTTCATTGTGAAAACGAACAACAGCCAAGCCTTCTGATTTTAAGCCCGTTGCAATGTGGTGAAATCGAATGCAATAAAATGGCCAAGCATAGTGATTTCCCAAGCGCATATGCCAGCCTTTATTCACCTCAGGAAATTCCACCATACCCTAAAGACCCCGAATCCTTAGAGGAAATTAATTGGCAGACCGTTGATAGTAATGATGAGATTACGTCAATTCCGATTACCCCAAAGACAATCCATATTGCCTGCACCGAACTCGACCAACTGATTAACATATTAGATGGTCCATATAGGCCGCCAGTCGAATTTACACCCCACTTCGACGAAAAAATACAACAGGAAATTAACCTTCGCTGTTACTCATTCGAAGATGCTCTAAAAATCGCAAAAGAGAAAATTAATGGGTTTACAGAAATCAATTTGTTGAGGTATGGCTATTTTGAAAAACTGACCTTTCTTATCCAACGCCCTAAAAATTTAAGCGTAGCCATAGTCATCCAGGGAGATCCACCATTTATAACAAATATAATACCAATTCCAAAACCCGACTTGCTCGCTCTACATCCTGAGGATTGCTATCAAATTGAAATCTTAGGCAGTACAACACGTACCGACTTCAAATTTGGCTTTCTGTGTCATCGTAGATCAATCATACCGACTTTCCCAAAACCAACACCTGATTTGATTTTTGAAACCGTAGAATTATCTAACGTCAACATTATAGAAAATTACAGACTTCGCGTTGAGACAAAATTAAATGGATCTTGGAGATGGCACACTTATAATCAAAGGGGAACTTACGCATTGGAGATCAACAAAAATACCTTATACGTTATACGGTCCGAGTTTGATCGACTGATTGCTGCAGAGTCAATATCAAACAAAATTGAGCAAATCGAAAGTCCGTATATCCCAGAGTTCACCATTTCGGATATTGCAAAGTTCTACCTATCCCCTAAACATTTCATCACACTTTCGGATGCAGCAAACCTTGCCAAATGCTATACAAATGAATTATTAATTCACGCATCTCAGGGCACGATTGAACTTCTAACACCAGTTCCATGTGAAATTGCTATCTGCCAGACGCGGCAACCTGTCAATCACATCGATGAGCTACGTGAATCTCAAATCGATATCTATGCGAGCGTGGAGGAAATTCCCCAACTTTTCGTTTTGGAAAACGAAGATTGCGAAGCAATTGCCATCAATGGCCGTATAAAACGAGGATATTTTAAACAAGGCTATTCATTCAAATTTAGTCAGCTTGTTCGGCGAACTCCTTATTACCAACATTGCACAAACCACTTGAGCCAACCAAATAGCACTGCTTCCGATAGTAATAAGCGTGAAGGAGTATGGATGACATTTTTTCTAGACAAACCAAAGGAAATTGATATAACCGTCGATCGCATTTTTATCGAGTTATCAAAATTTCAGGAATTGATTAAATCGTCGCCCGACGCATTTAAAACGAATAACGACAGTTTTATTGAAACTGAACGAAGCGTGTCTGATCGATTAAATTCCCTAGGCATTGAAACATCATCAGCTGTCAACTGCAAAACTATGCGGACCGATCTCATTCCTGATGCAATCTCAATAGAAGACATTTCCGCCACTGAAGAATTGGTCACCGTGAACGAATTTATGGAAATGGCCGGCATATCAAGAACAACGATAACCAATAAATCAAACGACAAGGTTAATTACCCTGATTTCCCGACGAAATTTGAAAATAGAGAAAAGACACATGTGTATTTCATTAAGTCGGAAGTCGAAGCCTGGATAAGAAAAAACCCGCGTCACAATCGGAAGCGCAAACAGAAACCGAACAAGCCCTAACGGGACTGGTAGTGCATCTGCCTCTCTCGAGGCACAAAACACCCACGAGCCAATCGACGGTGTTAGCTCTAATTTAGAACGGAAGAGACTCCCGGGGTCGAGCAGTCATTGACCCGTTCGGTGTCAGCACATTGGTCAAATCGTCTAATTCTTCGACCACAATCACCCGGTAAACGCGTACATTAAATTGCACATACATGACTGATTCTGGCTATTTTTACATCATGTTTCTGGCAATTTATGGACGATACTGTTCAATAATCATAGAATTTATTGATCATTTGTGCGCATTCGCGTTGCGCCATTGTGCGCGAAATTGATAATATTGAAATCAATCTTCGCTATCTATGCATACATAGCCCACGTAATCACGTGCCCTGCAGCCGACAATTGGGCATGGCAATTACGACGAAACAGGACTAGTCAGTCCTTCCCTTTCGTCTCTGCTGCAGCAGCCCCTCCTTTTCCTCCTCCGTCATATGGCGCACCCTGGCGGGCCCGAGGTGCCGCTCCGGCAGCACATCGATGCCGCGCTCTTTGTGGCTGCGGTGATCGACCCGCGCCGAATGACCATATTTCTCAAGCATTGAATTTGTCAGATGTGCCAATGCTTCGCGTTGGCTGACTACTTCATTTCGTAGCGTAAGACGGTCAAGGCCGCCACTATCTTTCCGAGCCCCACCCTTTTCCGGATGCGCGCGATTGAAGCGACTAAAATGTTGTTCCGGAGGTCGTTCAATCCCATCAGGAAGCCGATCCGAAATCATGGCATGCAGATGAGCCTGCTCAACCTTGCCAATGGCAGCAATCGGCTTATGCACCGCATATTGAAACGGCTTATTACCGACGAATCGCTCCAGGAAGGCATCAACCAATTCCAACTGCTGTACTGTATTTAATTCACTCGGTAGTGCCACTTCAAATTCACGATATACGGCTGCATTTGCACGCTCGTATTCGTCTCCACTTTTCCAAAAAATTTCCGGTTTGTCTTTCGCCCAATCCGGCATGTTCCCAAAGCCAGTTGCTACAAGATCTTTCGCTTTTTCATCGTTACTGTATTTGCCTTCTCGGGCAATGTAGGCCGCGTGATTTGCCGCAGTGCCTTTTTTGCCGCTCTTGATGGTTATGTGAAATGTCGCCATGATTTACTCCTAGTTCGTTCTGAATTGGCGGATGGCTAAACATCAACGTCTTCGCCGTCAATGTAGAAAGCCTGGGATTGATCATTAAAAAACAGCCGTTGTTTTAGTAATACAGAGAAACGGTAAGTGCGCACTTATTTTTACCCTCCCCTGCTCGCCTGTTTTAATGACTGTCTTAGTGACTGTTCCAATGTTCAATCTGCCTGTTGCGGCTTTCTACATACAATAGAAACTATTTAGGTATTTTTATACTTTAAAGCACTTAAGCAATCATCCACTCTAAAGACGTTATTTTGATGAAACCAAGTGAACACACATAGAGCGATAGCTTTGTATGAGCACACACTGATCTTTCAAGATCAGAAGCGACTCTTTTCTGTCGGCGAATCCAGTGTTTTAAAGATGATCTATTGCTTCCAGCGAGTAAATCTGGTCTAGTTCAGTCCTGTCACATAACCACAAGGAATTCGACAATGTCTGAACAAGCCATGGCCAGCAACATTCTGGAAGAAATTGACAAGGAGATCTTAGCTCTGCAACAGAAAAGGGCTATGGTTTTGAAGAATGAATCCAAGCAAGCGCTGGCGCAGGTGAAGCAAATTATTGACAAGTTTGGATTTACTCATGAGCAGGTCTTTAGCGAGACGAAGGCTCGTGCTCAGGCTACAGAAAAGTACAGGGATCCCGAAACGGGTAAAACATGGTCTGGCCGTGGTCGTGAACCGAAGTGGTTCAATAGCAAGGAACGAGATAAGTTCCTGATCAATGATTCCACCCAGTCCTAAATTCACTGACCTAGCGACTAGCGCCTATCGATGGACGCAAGGGCCGGATGATTCGGGCCCTTGTTTTTGGTTTCCTTCTTGCCGATCCGATTGATGCTTCTGCTGTAGATCTGTTTTTAAATCGGAATGGTTTTGTCCGCACTGTGAGCTTAGCCAGTTTTAGTGTGCTTTTAATCCAATTCCAGGCTATTGACGGGTGGTACCCACGGAACCCAACGCGCACCTTGCTTGATTGGCGGGGTACTTTGTATTGCTCGTGCTTCGCGTTCCAGCCTGATCCCGACTAATGGCGCAATCTCTGGCTGTTTAGTGGCTAATCCGAGGAAATAATTTTTTACGTTGGCAGTCAATGTTATGGGAGGTATCCCAGATGTCTGGAGGCAGATCGTGTTGATCTCGCGCTTCGGAAGCGTCAGATTCCGGATGCTTGATTCCATTTTTCCAGATCGATCGACAACGACTGAGCTATCGCGGCGCAGTGGTATTCTGCGTGGCTGTTTCGCTCATTCTGAAGCAGACCGGAATTGTCAGCTGCACGCCAGCACGACACCGGATTGAGCCATTCCTCCGGGTTTTTAGCAGGCCAGTCCGTTTTAGACTTACCGCCTCAAGTAGTCATGGGGGTGTGTGAATTCGACGGGATCAATGGCGATTGGCGTGCCAATTGCGCGATATCACTTGTCGTCGCCCAGGATTTTCAAAACCTGATCGGTGATGTCGATGGACTTTGATGCCCAGACAACGTCCTGAAGAACCATATCCAGATTCTCAGATTCGGCGACTCTCTTGACGGCTGCGTTGGCCTTCTCGATGATGGCCGAATTCGCCTCCGCCTGCCAAACTTGGAGGTCGTCTTTAAACTCCCGTTGCCTGCGCTGAAGGGCCAGGTTGAGGTCGTTTATTTCAGCCTCCTTGGCTCGACGCTGAGTGTCTGAAAGGGTAAGGCCATTTTCGGCGAAGAAGGTTTGCTTGGTCTTCAGATCGGCGGCCAGGCGTTGTATATCTTTTTCGCGCTGACTGAATTCCGTTTCAATCTTCTTGCCCGATAGGATTGCAGCAGGCGCCTCCCGAAAAATACGTTCCAAATTGGTGTAGCCGATCTTCAGCCCGTCGGCGAATGCCATGTTGGCAGATAGGGTGATCAACGCGGAAAGCGAAACACGGCGGATTCGGGTAGGGAAGATGGACGACATAGCGAAGGGATATTAGAGTTTCACGGTGAAGGTTAATGATGATACCTGCCGCAGATCAACCGCTGGGAAGGCAACACCAGATAATCGCCACGCCACGCCAAGGCAATGATCTGTCTTGGTGACTACAGGCTGCCGACGAGGACGATCATCGGAACAAAGTGAGGGACAAAAAAAGAAAACCCCACTGAATGACCAGTGGGGCGAACTTCTCTGGAGGAGAGAAGATGAGAATATTTGCAAAGTATAGCGCTCGCAATCTGTCATTACCCTGGCGTCATGTGTAGAAATTGAGACTTGATCTGACATCCGCTGTCAGATGCACTGTCTCAGTCCGGCCAAGAGCGGCGGCTGAAAGCTGCCAGAAGGCCATTTCACACAACTCGGCCAAAGCCGACCTTCATTGCAGTATTAGACTTGGCTGCAATATTGCCGAATTCTGCCGTTAGCGAAGTCTGCCAAAGCTCGTGTTTCAGTGGGCAGGACTACATGAGATTGACAGGAGTGCTTCAGGTGTAGGCTGACCACCGATCAATCGGCAAGCCAAGGACCATTGAAGTCAGCTGAGCAAAACCAATCGCTCTCGCATAAGGCGAGGTACATTGTTCGCTTCCAACCATTAAGTAGAAGAGTTGCATCATCTGCAATGATGCGCAGGTGTGCCTCAAATTGGGCTGATGTGAATACTGCAAGGGTCGACTTACGTTGCAAAATCAGCGGACTTAGTTCACCAGCGACTTGGCTAGAAAACCGATCTGTCAGGTTGCAATCCGTAAAGTGTTGCTTCGCCCTCTGTTGGTCAATATCCGGCCAATGAACAGGTGGGGAGGCAAAAAACCTGACCACAACCGGTTCACAACGAATAACCTCAGCCTGAACCCAGCGTTCTAAGAAGAAGCAGTCCTTATCTAAGTAAGGGTGAATAGGTTGCAAATTCTCGGATGTCGGGAAGCCCGCCCCAGCGTCTGTGTTGCAATCTCGGCATGCCGGAACAAGGTTGTGCGGATGAACAGAGAGCCCCGGAAATTTAGCCTTTGGCAAATAATGATCGAGTGTTCGAGCGGTACCGATGTCCGCGCAGTAGGGGCATCGGCCCTGCGCGGCAACTAGAATCAGATCGTAAATATCACGCGGGCGTCCTTTGGACTTTACGACACTTTCGTCATACAAATCCATCAAGGCGCCTTTCGATAGGTTTCCCGCAATAATATCCTCACGGTGACCATGCCTCGCACGCGGAAGTTGGCACCAAGTTCGCGTGGCTGAGTGGATTGCAAAATCTGTCGCAGCAGCTTGAATTTGAGGGCGATTTACGGTGAATGCCTGCCTCGTAACTTCGTCCATTTCGCTGATGCATGCATCGAATAAATCCAGTTCATTAAAGCCCGGAGTGGTTAATTTTTTCATTTATCAGAAAGATGTGAATCTCGATTAATAGTCATTGCGCGCAAGGTGCCCCGCGCCTCAAATCCAAGGCTTCCTCGAAAGCGAGATACGATTTCTTCGTACGTGCCGCCTGACGCAACAGCGTCACGTAACAATGTATGAAATCCGGATTTTTCGACCTCAAGACGAAACACTTCTCTGGTAAGGGTCCCAACGTTCTCGCCAAATGTTTCTATTTCCGGCCTGAGTGTCTTAGATGAAACCCTTTCTCTGTAAAGCTTCCATACACAAGATTTTGGAATCTCCTGAAGAACGACGGGGGAGTGGGTGGCGATAATTGCAACTCCATTTTGTTTGTATAGGAGCTGGCTTAAAGTTCTTATAAGGGCGGAAAGAAGAGGCGGATGAAGGTGACTCTCCGGCTCATCAATTAGTACAAGAGTTTTCTCCTCTACCTTTGCTACTAGCTGCGTTACTGTAAGAATGGCGATTGCATGTCCGGAGCTCATCTTTTTAATACGTTTTTCCGCCGGCTCTGATAGGTCATCCAGATCATATTGAAGCAGCTCAAGGAGCTTCATTTCGGCGAAGTTGGTATCGCTTTCCAGAACAGAAATGGCATCAGACCAGCGCTGTTTACGTAGTGGCTCGCTCAGGCAAAAATTTAGTGCCTCAATAAACTCTTTATGCAGGTCCGTGCGCGATTTTAGTATCGCGCCATCATCTCCCGAATAGTCCGTCAACCCAATGTAACTATATGGAGTACCGTCCGACGGATTTTCGTCGCTTGCAGGAAGATCGAATGGATCAAAGGCACTAAATGCTATTGAAACAAGATTAGTGAAAAATTCTTTACCTAAGCTCGTTTTTGAGGAAGAAAATATCTGCTTCTGATAAAACTCAGCCCCGTCCTGTGAATGACCAGAAATAGCCTTTACCATATTTTTCAAAATGGTCGTTTTTCCGACACCGTTTCTTCCAATAATCGCGTGGATGTTTGTGCTTGGTAAAGATTCTGCCTCAACATTAAACTCAAGATCGAAACCGGCAAATTTTTCCGAGCTTGGAAGAAAGAAGTGGAAGTTAAAGTCCGTTGGCGGGGCATCACCAGCTAATACCCTTGTAAACTGATACCTAATCGCGTTAATACTCACACTGCGAAGGTGAGATATTTTGAATACATCCTCTGTTTTTGCAATTTCAAGAACTTCGGGATTCTTTACAACATCTCTCAACTTTATGAGAAAAGTATCGCGCCACTCAGAAGAGAAATTTTTGTATAAATATCTATAGAAGTCGACATCCGTAGCAACAGAGAAGTAGTTTTTTGGAAGTTCGGTAAATTCATTATCTAGGGTTGTATAGGTACTTACTTGAGTTGTTTGACCTGCGAATCCAATTTTGATGTTTGGCAGGCTGTGCTCTTGCCCATTTTCATCATAGGCATAAACCTCAAACATCGTAACAAAAGAGTAATCATTCCAATGGTCTACTTTGAGATAAACGGTATTTGATTGACCATTCCTTGGACGTTCATTTCTGCCGATGACCACAAATCGTATTTGCATTTTTTCCATGACTGAAGCCGTAGTTAATCGCTGAGGAGGGCTGCTTTCCGGAACCATTAAAAGATGCCACTTGGCGGGGCCTTGCCAAACGTCATATTACATCGCCTGGCCGTTAAGCCGTTGGGACGCAAAGTTAAAACGGCTGTTGAGTGCGGAAGCTTCGCATCCGCCGAGTGAGGCAACTGCCGTTCGCCGAGCGTTGGCACTGACTGGCTGGTATTCGGCCCTTAGCTGACCGCCATTGCCGACTACTGAACGTCGGCAATGGCCGACCTACGGTCCATAGGTGGATGCACCCGGTGACTGCTCGACTTTGATACCTGCCGTTGGACCTCTGAAGGCGCGAACTGCGGCAGGTGGCGCATTGGAGTCGCCGACTCTTAGATAGCGCCGTCCGAGGGCTCACGT
>Ga0116153_10003464_pt1 | contig 11103 bp, 4 predicted proteins | sample AD_UKC028_MetaG_FD_89896 | JGI IMG/M metagenome (GOLD analysis project Ga0116153, IMG submission 89896) | Active sludge microbial communities of municipal wastewater-treating anaerobic digesters from USA - AD_UKC028_MetaG | ecosystem: Engineered > Bioreactor > Anaerobic > Digestate | place: USA... | reverse complement strand
GCCCGCGGGGGTAGCCAAGCTTGGCCAACGGCGCTAGGTTGAGGGCCTAGTCCTTAGTGGTCCTTGGGTTCAAATCCCAACCCCCGCACCAGTTCTCGTCACTCCGTTTTGTCTTTACTGGTTTTTTCATGCGGGTCGATGAACAGGGCGAACGTCTGGCTCAGCACATCCGAGCATAGGCGCATGGTATATCCGTTCGCGTCTATGACCTTGACCGCCCCTTCATACTGGACCGCGTCAGGTATCAGTCTTGCTAGGCGGTTCTCGGAATTATCGAAGAACCCTTTGTCGATCACGCTACCCTCCTTTCCAGGGTGGACCGCACAGTACACCATGTCCGATTCGACCAGGTCGTTGAAGAAATGCGTCCCTAACGATGCTTCAGGCACCAAACCGTCATGCATCGATATGATCTCGCAGAGGATCGACACCGTGTTGATCTCGGAGAAGGAGACCGGCACGCCCATTTCCGGGGAGGTCGTCGCCCACCTGCCTGGTCCGACCAGCAGCAATGTCGGTTTTGCATCCAGGTCCTTCAGGTGCGTCAATTTCCCGATCAGCCTGGCAATTTCGTACCGATCGCTCATGCGCATCTCGCTATAGACCTCCGGAACCACGAGTATCACCCGGTCCACCGTTACCGCCCGGGAACTGCCGATGACATGTCCGACCGAGCCCAGGACTTTTCGTTCTTCAGGGACCTGGCAGTGTCCCTGCAATGACAGGGCGCCGCCCTTGGCCTGGAAGGGCCGGCATTGCAGGAGGTTGATCCGGTAGTCGGCGGGTTCGTTGAAGTTGACGGTGAACTCGATGTCCATGGGGTGGTCGTACGCCTCCTCCAGCGTTCTCAGCATCCTTTTCATGTTCTCCAGGAAGGTCCCTTGAGAAAGAAGTTCATCGAATGTCAGTATCCAGGCGGGTTCATCGCCCCCGCCGTACTCCTGCACTCTCCTTTCCAGCTCCAGGTCGCGGGAGGCGAATACATGCAACGGAATGTCCGGCACCTTCCGCACGATGTCCTCGAACGGCAACGACGTTAGGCGGTTGGCCTTGAGGTCAATCACGTCGCTCCTTCTCTGGGAATACTTGCCAACGTCCTGCGAGCTGCCCTCCGGTCGGCGCAACGGCGCGTTCATGGCCACGATCCTCGTGTAGTCGTCGTCCACCCGGTCCACCGCCCTGGTGCCCAGTCCGAACACCAAGCGCATCATACCGGCCTGGGGGTCGATCTCCTTGCTCCAAACAAAGGGGTTGAACGAGATCCCGACGCCTGCCACCTGGGGAAAGAACATGTCTCCGTACACGGAACCGGACACCCGTTGGACCAGCACGGCCATCTGTTCGTCCCGTTCCAACAGCCCCCAGTGGGCCCGATACGCCAAGGCTTCCTGGTTCATGGTGCTGGTGTACACCCGTCGCACGGCATCCAGGAACTGGTCCAGTCTCTCCTGCGGCGTTCCCTGGTTGGCCAGGAACACGCTCTCATACTTGCCGGAGAAGGCATTGCCGTAAGCGTCCTCCAATAGGCTTGAGGATCGCACGATGATCGGCGATTGGCCGAAGTATTCCAGCATCTTCCTGAACTGGTCCTGGATGTCCGGCGGGAATTTTCCGGTCAGCATTCGTTCCTTGTCCTGGTCCTCCATCAAGAAGCCGGATTCTGGATCGTTCAACTTCCGGCGTATCCACCAGCATCCGTTCTGGCTCAGATAGGTGTAATACACATCGGAACCTATGTAGAACGAATCGTGCGGCTCCAGCAATTTCGTCCATTCCGGATCGCGCTTCTTCAATATCGCGCGGGCCAGAAGCATGCCCACGGACTTTCCGCCGATCAGTCCCGTGCCGATCATCCGTTTGCCAATGTCCACCAGGTCAGGGAACTCCAGATATTGCTCGATCAGCTTGATCAGGCGGGGGTCCCTGGTCACCGCCATCCTCAGCAGTCTGAGGAACAGGATGTCGCAGGTCTGGTCCGTCATCCGCTCGACCGCGTTGGTCTCCACGAACTCCTGGGCCTTGAGGAAGCTCCTGGTCCAGATGTCCTGCTTATGCATCGAATAGTCGAGCCAAGGCTGCGGCACCCCGGTGAGTATCTCCGCGGTGGTGGAGCTGTTGAGGACCGGTACGAAATCATCCCCGTCCCATTGGTGCAGCATGTACATGGTCGGGGAGCGTCGCCCCTCCACCTTCAGCGGGTGGACATAGATGCGCTCTCCTTTGCAGTGAACGTCAATGACCACTTGCGCCGTCCCATGGATGGCGTCGATGGCGAAAGGGGTGTGATGATTACGTATCAGGGCGAAGTAGGCCACAGTGTCGTAGACATAGAGGTAGGGACAGGCCAGCATGAAGAAGTTGCCCAACATGCGGTCGCTGTACCAATCGACCGAGAGATCGGAAAGGCAATCGAAGACGTAGAACGCCCCCTTTCCCTTGCGATCGATGACGTCCAATATTTCAGAGATGAAGAGCTCGAAGCCCTCGATCGGTTCCAGGCGATGGACCTCGGCCTTGCTGCCCTCCGGGACGACCGGGCGATGGTCCGCGAAGCGGAAGTAGATGAGCTGACGACCCTGCCTCTCCGCTTCCTTGCAGAAAGGGGTCACGAACTTCACGTAATCATCGATGGAATCCACCTGCAGGACCACGTTGTCCCCCAACTGGATCCGTTCGAGTATCTTGTCCAGGCCGGGAAGTCCGGTGTTGGATACCTCTTCCATTCCTTGCACCCCCAAGATGAATTTGGCGCGTCGCGGTACAACGCTTGGGGAATACACGATTTGTAAGGTATTTCAAAAGGCGTGAGGATTCCCTGTGCACCAGCGATGCAATCGTGCTATTTACCGTTCCGACCGTCGATTCGAACGAGAGATTCGATATCGCTGTTGGCGAATTATCGTTCAGCCCTTCCCACCCTTCTTGCGCGTCACCAGGAACCAGATGACCGCCGCGGCCACCACCAGGATGCCTACGATCAAAGCCAGGAGCATCATGTCGAACCCATTATCTCCGCCCTCCCTCTCCACGACGACCTCGGCCGCCTCCAGGTCCAGCCAGTCGCTCGGGTATATGGTCAACGTTTCATCCGGTCCAATCTCAATGTCGAACGCTTCGCAGGTGGGGATGTCCGTCAGTGTTCCGTTCAGCCTGTCCCAGGCCTCTTCTCTTAGCACGTTTCCTTGGAAGCGCACGTCGAAGGTGAAGCTGCGATCTCCGTCGTTCCTGAACACCAGCTTGCCATAGTCCTCGGTGGTCTTGATGATCGCCCGACCGTCATCAAAGATCGTGGCGTTGAGTATCTTGAACACCCTTTCCCTGGTCCCGAACCTCTTGACCATGGTGGCCGAGTATTCCTTCTCCTCGTCAGACGTTCGGAAGGTCATGGTGCCCATGAACGGGTTGCCGTTCTCCTGGAACAATTTCAAGGTGTCCTCCGTTCCGTTCTCTGCCTCAGCGTTCTCTATGGCGTAGGCGGCCCGGGCGCCGCTGAAAATGGTGCAATTGTACACCCCGTCCTCGAAACCGGAGATGTGCGTGGTATAGTTCCCGTCGGGCAGGAAGTAGGCGTACGTACCAGAACCTAGCCCGGAGTGCAGGGTGAACGGGGAAGCCCCCTCTATCTCCATACGGTACGTTCCGTTGTCCATGAGTTCCATGACGTTTCCGTCCTCGTCCTCCACCGAGCCGGAGGCGCAGCCGAACACCAGGTCGATCAGCCCATCCAGGGTGGTCGGGAGGGATCGGTCGCCGAGCACGACGTCGGAATCGATGAACGTCAGACCCATGCTTGTGCCCCACCATCCTTCTCCCGGGCCGAAGTAATAGGACCATTCCCAGTAGTAACCGCTCCTGTCGATCTCGATGTAAGGGGGATGGTTCATGTTGGCGTCCGTGTCGAGAAGCGCGGCCTCGGCCCCGGAATCAGTAGTCCACTCGGGCTTGTTGATGTCCCAGATGTAAATGCGCGTGGTATCGGCATCAATGTCCACCGTGGCGTAAGGCACCACGATATGTCCCTTGGTCCCTTCCACGATGGATATGATTCCCAGTTCGCCGCTGTCGATGGAGTCTTCGACGGCCTTTAGGACCGCGCCCATGCCCGAGAGGCCGTAGACGGACGGAACGAGGTTGTAGAGATGCTCAGCGATCCAGTAATGCAGGCACTCCGCGGACACCTGCGACCCGTGCATGTAATCGACCCGGGTCCGCAACGCTCCCGTGAGCTCCAGGTCGTCTACGGCGTACACGCCGGGCTGTATATCGTTCGGCTGGTACTCGTCCAGATACAGTTCCAGGTTCACCGCGCTGAGCCCGAAGCACTCCCCGTTCTGAGCCAGATGGCAATATGCCACGCCATACCAAAGCGCCGCAAGCGGATCGGGACAGATGGGCTGCGATATCTCGTAGCCCAAGCAATCCCAGCCGTCCCAAGGTGTCCAGTACGGTATTCCGAGGCATATCCACAGGCTAAGGTACACATCGTCACCGAAGGTGCGCTGGTAATCCCCGCTCTCCCAGAACAGCCACGGATAGGAAAGATAATCCTTGTTCGTGTTGCCGAACGTGAAACCGTTGTCCAGGCAGTACCATGGGTAAGGATACACTTCCAGCTTCCCTTCGGAAGTTGCGCTTCCCGCTGATGTCGTCACGGTGATGGCGGACGGTCTCGGAGGCACCCCGGTCACCAGGGTGAAGTTGTAAGAGGTGTCTGGACTCGGGTTAGCTGGGCTGCCGGAGTAGGGAACGGTGCCAGTGAGAACGCCGCCGATGTAGATGCTGGCGCCTTTCAGATTGGTTCCGGTGATGCAGATATCCGTCCCTTCGTATCCGCCAGCAGGCGTGAAACCGGTGATGGTCGGTCCAGAGGGAGTTATCAGCACGCTCGTGCGTTTGATGTGGTCGGTGTAATGCTCGACCTCTATGTCCTCCCCGTCGCTCACCGTCAGCTGGAAGATCAGGCTGACGCTGTAATCGTCGATGCTGGCCCGGAACGTCGGGCGATCATCATATGCATCGGAAAGCTCCACCTCGTATCCCAGGCTGTCCACCTGCTCCCAGAAGTAGAATAGCGTATCGTCATCGGGGTCGTAGCTCGCCGAACCGTCCAACGTCACCAACGATCCCTCATGGGCCGTCAAGCTGTTAGGGGCTAGGGCCACGGGAGGGCGGTTCCAAACCGTCTCGGTGAAGATGTAGAAGGGATTGCTGCTCATCGAGCTGGCATCGTACAGGGAGCTCCCGGATATGTCCATCTTCACCATTATCTTGGCCGTCCGGATGTCCAGGTCGGGGACGGTCCAGGAGTATGAGGTGACACCGGGTCCCAGGCTGGCGATCACGTTGAACACGCTCCCGTTATTTTGTGATAGGTACACCTTGAAGACGTAGAGCGCTCCAGGATAGCAGGTGTATCTCCAGGTAATGTTGTAGGTCTCCCCGTCGAACAATACAAGCTGTCCAGGGGTGGATGGGTTGGGGGTGAGCAGGCTGACGGACGTCACCGCATCATCCTCGATGATACGCAGATCGGCATCACTGATGTCATGGGCCAGTTCATTGAACTCGGTGTGATAGACACCCGCTTTCACCCGCACATGGTCGTAGTTAACTCCCGCTGGCACGGTCCAATGGTAGCTGAAATCGTTGGGGGTGCTGGCCTGGATCGTAAGCCAGGAAGAGCCTCCGTTGATGCTGTACTCCAGATATGCCCCGGTGATTATTCCCGTGGCGTCGTTGGCCGTCGCCCAGGTTATCTCATAGGTCTCCCCTCCGATCAATGCCTCGCCCCCGTTCAGCGAGGTCAGCTCGATCCAAGGTGAGCTTATCTCGAACTCCGGGCTAATTATCTCCTTGATGTAAGTGCCGCCAGGAAGGAACGTGTAGGCACGCAGCTTGAGCTGCCCGTGGGCGCTCTCATAATAGCTGGGCATGAACCATATCCCGCCCTGCTCGGCTGGGATGTTGGCGAAGGCTCCGGGCAAGGAGGTCCAGGAACCCCAGGTGGCGTCCGTTCGGTATCTGACTTGCATGTTGAACGCGCCCACCTGCTGAGTCCCGTCCCAGAGGTTCCACCGTATGAGCTCGTTCCTGCCGTAGCTCATGGTGGTCGGGAAGTCCATGAACTCCAGGACCGCGCTGGGGGTAATACTGAAGTTGCCGTTGCTCTGGTCGGTGCGGTATACGGTATAAGGTTCCAAAGCCTGACTTCGCCATTCGACCTGTACCCGAGCGGTCGTTGTGTCAACATTATTAGGAACGGTCCAGGTTATGATCTGGGATCCACCGCTGTTGGAATTCGTTGTTATTTGATTGGGGAACGTCGATCCCCCATCAGTGGAATAGGTGACCGCCAGGCTTCCTCCGGCCACCGAAGTGGTCACCCTTATGTCAAAGGTCGTCCCCCCAAAAATGTTCTCCCCTCCGTTAGGATCGTCAACGGTCAAGGTGTACGAGATGGCCTCGACCTCCCCTGAAGGGGCAATAAGGCCGACCAGAAGGACGCTCATCAACAGAATGGAAACTGAGAGCGACTTTATTTTTTTAAAAAATGTTTTATAATTATAAACACCGGCACGGTCATTCAGATGGGCCGAAAATGTCATGCAATACACTCCCCCGTGGGCGAACCGGGGACCTCCCCGGAAAAGAGGACGCCCGAAAAAACTTACGTTTATGCCATTAAATAAGTTGCGACTCCCGACAACCGACCGATTCGGCGTATGACGATTGGACGATATGCCGACGATTGACACAGGCATGCTCCAGGACCATTCACTGGCCTAGCCGCAGGTTACATCACAAAGGTTAATTCGCATCCTGCCATACCGCATCCCGATACCAATGACCAACGACCTGAAGGAAGCATATTCCAATCTGATGTCCCGTTCCAAGGAGATGTTCGTGCTCGGATCCGCAGGAAGCATACTGTATTGGGACATGGAGACCAAGATGCCCCCGGCCGCCCAGGCCATGCGCGGCGAGCAGCTCTCGGCCTTGGAGCTCATCGTCCACAAGAAGATGACCGACCCGGAGAACGATGCGCTCCTGAAGAGGTGCGAGAGCGACCTCAGCGTCTTCGACCAGTTGCAGAGCAGGAACCTGCACCTGCTGCGCAAGAGCTATGATGAGAACTCCAAGATACCTGACAAGCTGGTTACCGAAACCGCAATGCACCAGTCCAAGTGCAACATGGTCTGGAAGAAGGCCAAGGCCGCCCACGACTTCAAGATGTTCCGGGACGACCTGGCCAAGATGATAGACCTGCGCGAGCAGGCGGCGGAGATATTGATGAAGGTAAAAGGAACAAAAACGCCGTACGACGCGCTCCTGGACCAGTTCGAGCCGAACATGACCGCCGCGCGCATCGATGAGGTGTTCGCGGAACTGCGCCAAGGGCTCATCAAGCTCATCGGCAAGGTCGAGTCGTCCGGTTTCAAGCCGGACCTCACGCCGCTCTCCCGCAAGGTTCCGATCGAGGTGCAGAAGAGGATATCCCTGGACGCCATGAACTTCATTGGTTACGATACCACGAGCGACAAGGCCGCCGGTAGATTGGACGAGACGGAGCACCCCTTCACCACCGGAACCTTCGACGATGTGCGCATCACCACGCACTATTACGAGGACCGCTTCTTCTCCAACGTCTTCAGCGTGATGCACGAGGGCGGCCACGCCCTGTACGATCAAGGCATACCGAGGTAATGGATGTACCAGCCCATCGGTGCACCGTGCTCCTACGGCATTCACGAATCGCAATCGCGCTTCGTGGAGAACATCATCGGGCGTTCGCCGGAGTTCCTGAACTACGCGTTACCGAGGTTCCGCAAGTATTCCCCGAGATCGTTCAAGGGGCTGAAGAACAGGGACATCATCTCCGCGGCGAACGCGGTCGTTCCGTCAAAGGTGCGCATCGAGGCCGATGAGGTGACCTACGCTCTGCACGTCATCATCCGCTTCGAGATCGAGAAGATGATATTCTCGCACCAGGTGACCGTGGACGAGCTGCCGCAGGTGTGGAACCAGAAGTACTCCGATTATCTTGGCGTCAAGGTCGAGCACGACGGCGAGGGCGTGCTGCAGGACACCCACTGGTCCGGCGGCAGCTTCGGTTATTTCCCGTCGTACGCTTTGGGGAACATCTACTCCGGCATGTTCCTGGACAAGATGCAGAAGGACGTGCCGCAGTGGCGCAAGAGCGTTCGCAGCGGGGACTTCTCCCCGGTGCTGGGATGGCTCAGGACCAACGTTCATTCCAAGGGCGACCTGTACGACCCGGCCGACCTGGTCAAGGTCGTGACCGGAAAGGACGTCTCCGTGACGCCGTTCCTCAAGTACCTGGACAGGAAGATGTCCAAGATATACGGGTTCTGAGAACGAGGGGAAACCCCCTCCCTTTATATTATTTTTAAAAAATGAAAAGAAGGTTAGGAAAGGGATTTCACTTGAACCGGATGGTCTCCAGGTTCATCGGCGCCCTGGTGGTTATGTTGAACTTGCGGTACAGCGCGGACGCCAGGTCCATGCACTTCTTCTCCTCCCCGTGGCCGATGACTATTCGTTCCGGCTTCGGGTCCAAGGAAGCGATGTAGTTGATCAGCTGCCGGCGGTCCGAGTGTCCGGAGAAGCCGTCCACGACCTCCACGTTCATCTTGAAGTCCACGGTGATCTGCTTTCCCTTGTCAGGCAAGGTGAGCTCCTTCACCCCTCTCTGGATCTTGCGGCCGATCGTTCCGTCCGCCTGATATCCGACGAACACCAGGGAGGCGGCGGGATCGCTGGCCCAGGCCTTCACGTATTCCATGACCGGTCCGCCGTTCATCATGCCGCTCGTCGCCAATACGATGCAGGGCTCCACGTCATGCAGGATGTTCTCGCGCATCTCCTGCGAATCGACCCGCTTGAACATGTCGCTCAGGAAGGGGTTCTGCCCCATCTGGAAGATCTGGGTGCGCAGTTGGCTGTTGAGGTATTCCGGATAGGCGGTATGGATGGCGGTAGCTTCCCAGATGCTCCCGTCCAGGTAGACCGGGACCTTGTCCACCTTACCGGTGCGGGCAAGCTCCTCGATCACCAGCATGACCTCCTGGGAACGCCCGACGGCGAACACCGGCACGATGATCTTTCCCTTGCGTTCCATGATCGCCCTTTCGATGATGCCGCGCAATTGCGTGGCCGCATCGACCCTGCTGGGCTGTATGTCGTTCGAACCGCCATAGGTGGACTCGATGACCAGCGTCTCCAGCCGGGGGAACTTGTTCGTCGTGGCGTTGAAAAGCCAGCTCCTCTCGTACTTCATGTCGCCGGTGAACGTCACATTGTAAGCGCCGTCGCCGACGTTGAAGTGGCAGACGGCCGAACCCAGGATATGACCGGCGTTCTGCATCGTCAAACGAATATCACGGGTGATGTCCGTGGTCTCTCCGTACTTCAGGGTGATGCAGTGCTTGACCACCTCGCGCACATGCTTCGCCTCGTACTCGTTCCCCTTGGCCTCGCCATAGGCCACCTTGATGGCGTCTATCAGGCTCATGGACATGAGGTCCCTGGTCGGTGGGGTGCAGTACACCGGCCCGTCGTAGCCGTACTTGAACAGGGTGGGTAAAAGTCCGCAGTGGTCCAGATGGGCATGCGTAATGACGACAGCGTCCAGCTGGTCGAACGGCAGGAACTCGGGAGCGTTGAAATATGGTTTCGGCTGGGGCTCGGCCTTGGAGGGCCACATGCCGCAGTCGATCAGGATCTTGCTGTCCCGGGTGTGCAGCAACGTCGCCGACCGGCCGACCTCCAGATACCCGCCCAGGCAGGTCATGCGTATCCAGTTGTCACCTTCGGTCTTGGGCTGCGCCAGGCGTCTTCCCACCTTTCTGAGGAAGTCCTTGCGCTCATCGTGGATCTCACGCAGGTAGGCCCTGGTCTCGTAAACGGTCTTGGACTGTATGGGCGGCGCTCGGATGACCTTGGGGGCCCAGCCGATCTCCTTCTTGATCTCGTTTAGCACCGCGCCCTGCTTGCCTATGGCGATGCCTGGCGCTAGCGCCTCTATGTAGACCTCTCCGGTATCGTCCTCGAAATAGATGTTCTGGATCTGGGCCTCCTCGGGGATGATCTCCCGCAGCCTCTTCTCCACGTCCGCGGAGTCCTTGAGGGTCTTCGGGTCCGGCCTCACGTCCACTCGGCGTCTAAGGCCTTGGGCGATCTGACGGACCATGTCGTTCCCGTTGGAGAAGGCCTCCATGTCCTTGGTGTAGATGACCACTAGAGGCCCTTCGAAATCGATGGAAGTTATATCGACGGTTGAGGGAACGATCTTCCGGACCTGCTCTCGGGCATCCTCAAGAATTGTTTCTGCGCTCATGACTTTCACTTACTGGAATTATAACAGGGAAGGCGTTTGGAAAGGGGTTTCAGTATGGGCGGGGAACGTTGATGCCCATGCGAGAGGCGCGCTTCAGGATCTCTTCCTGAGACACCTCGATGTAGCCGTCCTTGGTGATGGTGACTATGTCCATCCCATCGCCGCTGGCGGAATCCCTCTTCATGGCCGCGTTCAAAGCGCGGATGGCCAGGTTGATGGAGTCGTCCAGGGTTATGTCCCTCTTGTAGTGGTCCTCCAGCACGCCGTAGGCGTAGGGAGAGCCGGAACCGACGCTGATGTAATGGTCAGGTATCGATCCACCGGCGGCGTCCAAGGAATAGACGTGTCCGCCTTCCTTGTCGTAGCCGCCGACGATCAGACCGACGTAATAGTAACCGTAAGCGCCTCCGCCCCTCCGCAGGATGTTGGAGGTCAGGGTCGCCGCGGCCTTAACGGACATGGGGGCGGTCCTCTTCAACTTGTAGAGCTCCACCTCAGCCCGGAGATACCGGGCCATGACCTGCGCGTCGCCGACCAGACCAGCGGTGGTAAGGCCGACGTTATCATCGATCTTGAAGACCTTTTGGGTCTCCTTGTGGGCGATGAAGTTGCCCATGGTGGCTCTGTGCTCGGTCGCCAGGACCACTCCGTCAGCGTTGACTATACCTATAGTGGTAGTACCAGTCTTCATGTTGTCCATATGAATCAAGTCCTCCAAGACCGTGTAAAAACGAATGATATGGAAT
>Ga0116153_10003462_pt1 | contig 11113 bp, 7 predicted proteins | sample AD_UKC028_MetaG_FD_89896 | JGI IMG/M metagenome (GOLD analysis project Ga0116153, IMG submission 89896) | Active sludge microbial communities of municipal wastewater-treating anaerobic digesters from USA - AD_UKC028_MetaG | ecosystem: Engineered > Bioreactor > Anaerobic > Digestate | place: USA... | reverse complement strand
TCGCCAAGGCCAGGCCGTTGCGGTCGACCTCGAGAAAAGCAGCAATTTTGAACGGCTCGACGAAGCGGCGCGCCAGGTCGTCGCCCGCTGGCGTTTCGTGCCAGCGCGCCGCGGCGAAGAAACGGTCGAGGCGACCGTCATCGTTCCCATCGTTTTCCGGCTTGAAGGTTGAGTTCGAGGAGTTCAAAAAATTCGCTCCGGAATTGACGACGGGGACCGAAGTCCCCGCCGGCTGTCTTTGGTAACAAGGCTTCAGCAGCCCCGGCTATGCCTGCTTACGCAGCAATAGCGAAACGCTCATCGTTGGCGTTTAGAGATTTGCTTCATTAACGTCGATCGCCTGACGAGTTGCCTGCGCACCTTTGCCCGCCCTGTCGAAACCAGTGCACCCCCATCTAAAGGCACCGCGATGCCCTTAGGTGGAGGTGGCGGGAATCGAACCCGCGTCCAGAACGCCTCCAGATTGCCGGAATTACAACCATGCAAGGATTATGGGGGCGGAGGGGCTGATTTACAAGGGCGGGACATTTATGGATCGGGTTTTAATGCAATTCGTTGCCGCAATATTCGCGGTAACGAAACATCATGCTTTCAGGACGACTCTGGGTCGTTCGGACCGTCATGCTCGTCTTGTCGAAAAGCACATTGAAGCGCGCGGGTTCATTCCACGGGTCACAATAGCGCCATTCCCAGACCAATTCGTCGCGCCTCTCGAAATAGACGGTCCATTGTGGCACCGGCGGCCCCAGGGTACGCAGCACCTGCTCCTCGGACATGCCTTCGCGAATCAGGGCGAAGTGCCGGGTATTGAGGACGCCTTCGCGGCGAACCATGGTGCCGTTGCCGGCAATCGTCACCATATAGGTATTCAGCCCCGCCGGGCCGCGCGGGTAGACCAGCAACTGGCTGCCATCCGGCTCCCGCCAGCGCATGGCCGGCTCGCCCATCAGCGTGATGACGTCGTCGATGTTGCTGACTCCGGGCTTCAGGGTGCGTCCGTCGATCGAAGCGCAACCAGCGATCAGCAGGGTGCATGCGAGGAGAAGGATTGCTTTCATCGGAAACCCCTTAAATGCCCATACGCAAGGGTCTGCTGTACTCAGTCGTTGCGCTCGGCGCTCAGCAGGCGCTCGCAATAGCGGGCGATCAGGTCGACTTCGAGGTTGACCAGGCTGCCCTGCTTCAAGTGCTTGAGCGTCGTGTTTTCCAGGGTGTGCGGAATCAGGTTGATGGTGAAGATGCTGCCGGCCGCCTCGTTGGTGGTCAGGCTGACCCCATTGACCGTGATCGATCCCTTGCGTGCGATGTAGCGGCCGAGGTCGTCGGATACGGCAATCTCCAGCAGGCGGTTGTCACCGACGGGTTCGAAGCGCAGCACTTCGCCGACCCCGTCTACGTGCCCGGAAACCAGGTGGCCACCCAGGCGATCCATCAGGCGCAGCGCCTTTTCAAGGTTGATTTCGCCTGGTGCGTCGAGGCCCACCGTGCACGACAACGTTTCCGGCGAGACATCGACCATGAAATGATTGCCTTCCTTGGCGACCACGGTCAGGCAGACGCCGTTGCAGGCGATCGAGTCGCCCAGCGCAACATCGTCGAGGCCGAGGGTGGCGGCATCGATGTTGAGGCGAAATCCGGCTTCGCGCGCGGTGAGGTGGGTGATATGGCCGACTGCGGCGATGATTCCTGAGAACATGGTGAGGGCTATCGTTGATTCGAAAATCGGACTTTATCATGCCCACTTGATCGTGCGGCTTGCATGGAAGCCCGGTTGGTAATAGGGTTTTGACTTTCCAGCAAACACTACACCAAAGGGAGACACCAATGAAGCGAACCATCCTTGCCGCGCTGCTTGCGGGAATTGCCACACTTGCCTTGGCTGACATCAACGTCGGCGTGACGCTATCGGCGACCGGCCCGGCGGCATCGCTCGGCATTCCGGAGAAGAACACCATCGACCTGATGCCGAAGATGATCGCCGGGCAAAAGATCAATTACATCGTCCTCGACGATGCCACCGACACGACGACTGCGGTCAAGAACACCCGCAAGCTGATTAGCGAGGACAAGGTCGATGTCATCGTCGGCTCGACCATCACCCCCAATTCACTGGCGATGATCGATGTCGTCGCCGAAGGCGAAACGCCGATGATCGCGATGGCCGCCTCGGCGCGCATCGTCGACCCGATGGACGACAAGCGGAAATGGGTGTTCAAGACACCGCAGAACGACGCCCAGATGTCGACCGCGATCGTCGAGCACATGACCAGCAACAATGTGAAGACCGTCGCTTACATCGGCTTCTCCGATGCCTACGGCGAGGGCTGGTGGAACGAGTTCTCGAAGATCGCCGAAGCACGCAAGCTCAAGATCGTCGGCAACGAGCGCTTCAATCGCACCGATACCTCGGTGACCGGCCAGGTGCTCAAAGTCCTCGCCGCCAAGCCGGATGCCGTGCTGATCGGCGGTGCTGGAACGCCGGCCGCGCTGCCGCAGAAATCGCTTAAGGAAAAGGGCTACAAGGGCGTCATCTACCAGACGCACGGCGTCGCCAATGCCGATTTCCTGCGCGTCTGCGGCAAGGATTGCGAAGGCACATTCCTGCCTGCCGGGCCGGTTCTCGTCGCCGTTCAGTTGCCGGCCGATCATCCGGTCAAGAAATCGGCGATGGAATATGTGACGAAATACGAAGCCGCCCAGGGCAAGGGCACGGTGTCAACCTTCGGCGCGCATGCCTGGGACGCCGGCCTGCTACTGTCGAACGCAGTGCCCGTGGCACTGAAAAAGGCGCAGCCGGGGACCAAGGAATTCCGCGCCGCGCTGCGCGATGCGCTGGAGGGTACCCAGAACCTGGCGGGGGCGCATGGCGTGTTCAACATGAGCGCAACCGACCATCTCGGTTTCGACCAGCGTTCGCGCGTCATGGTCAAGGTTGAAAATGGAACCTGGAAACTGGTGAAGTAATCCTGTTCTACTCGCAGCGCAGCCCGGCGAGGGTTGCGCTGCGTGGTAAAATGCCGGTTTTTCATTTTCCGGAGAAAATGACGTGCGCAAAAAACTGACCCTGGTTGCTCTCGCTGTGCTGTCCGCAGCCGCTCTCGCTGATATCAATGTTGGCGTTTCAGTGTCGGCAACCGGCCCGGCGGCGTCGCTCGGCATCCCGGAAAAGAATACGATTGCCCTGCTGCCGACCACCATCGCTGGCCAGAAAATCAACTATATCGTCCTCGACGATGCCACCGATCCGACAGCGGCGGCCAAGAACATCAAGAAGCTGATCACTGAAAACAAGGTCGACGTGGTTATCGGTTCGACCACGACGCCGAATTCGCTGGCAATGATGGACGTTGCGGTCGACAACGAAACCCCGCTCATTTCGATGGCCGGGTCGGCCATCGTCGTCGAACCGATGGACGACAAGCGGAAGTGGGTGTTCAAAACCGCCCAGAACGACGCGCAGATGGCGAGCGCCATCGTCCAGAACATGGCCGACAAGAACCTGAAAACGGTCGCCTTCATCGGCTTTGCCGATGCCTATGGCGAAGGCTGGTACAAGGAGTTCGCCAAGATCGCCGAGGCGCGCAATCTGAAGATCGTCGCCAGCGAGCGCTATCAGCGCAACGATACCTCGGTGACCGGCCAGATCCTCAAGATCATGGCTGCCAAGCCCGATGCCGTGCTGATCGGCGGGGCCGGTACGCCGGCTGCATTGCCGCAGAAGTCGTTCAAGGAAAAGGGTTACAAGGGACTGATCTATCAGACGCATGGCGTCGCCAACAACGACTTCCTGCGCGTTGGCGGCAAGGATGTCGAAGGCGCGCTGCTGCCGGTCGGCCCGATGGTGGTCGCTGCGCAGTTGCCGAACGACAATCCGGTCAAGAAATCGGCGCTGGAGTATGTCACCAAATATGAAGCGGTCCACGGCAAGGGTAGTGTCAGTTCCTTCGGCGGCCACGCCTGGGATGCCGGTTTGCTGTTGCAGAACGCCATTCCGCAGGCGCTGAAGAAGGGCCAGCCGGGAACGAAGGAATTCCGCCATGCCCTGCGCGACACGCTGGAAAGCACGACGAATATGCCGGGCGCGCATGGAGTCTTCAATATCACAGCGAACGATCATCAGGGATTCGATCAGCGCGCGCGGGTCATGGTGACCATTGAAAACAATACCTGGAAATTACTCAAGTAATCCGCCGCCTGTCGCGAGGGTGAGGGATATCGTTTCCATGTTCGCTGCGTCATTCCGGAGGCTTCGATTGCCGCCGGGAACAGCAGTGCTTTCCGGGCGCTCCCGGTGCTGCCGGTTACCCTGATCGATGGATCTGCAAATCTTTCTCCTGCTCGGCCAGGATGGCATCACCGGCGGCGCTGTCTATGCCCTGCTGGCTCTCGCCCTGGTGCTGGTGTTTACGGTTACCCGGGTCATTTTTATCCCGCAGGGCGAATTCGTCGCTTATGGCGCGCTGACCCTGGCCGCGCTGCAGGCCGGCAAGGTGCCGGGTACGGTCTGGCTGCTGTTGGCGCTGGGTACAACGGTAGCGCTGATTGACGGGGTCAAACTGGTCCGCGCAGGACGTTTCCGTAAGCTGCCGCCTTTGCTGATCTACAACATCGGCCTGCCGCTGGCCGGCGCCGGCGCCCTGTTTGTCGTGCCACCGACCCAATTGCCGCTGTGGGTGCAGGTCATCGTGTCAATGCTGTTGGTCGTGCCGATGGGGCCGATGATCTACCGCATCGCCTTCCAGCCACTGGCCAGCGCCTCGGTTCTCGTCCTGCTGATCGTTTCGGTCGCGGTACATCTGGCGATGATCGGTCTCGGCCTCCTGTTTTTCGGGGCCGAAGGTTCACGGACGCCGGCCTTTACCGACATCAGCTTTGAACTGGCCGGCGCGCCGCTGCAGGGTCAGACCATCCTCATCGTCGTCGCCTCGGCGCTGCTGATCATCGGCCTCTATTTCTTCTTCGAGCGCACCATCTACGGCAAGGCGCTGCGGGCGACCGCGATGAACCGCACCGGTGCACGTCTGATGGGCATCCCGCCGGTTCTCGCTGGTAAGCTGTGCTTCATGCTGGCAGCGGCGATCGGCGCCTTCTCGGGCATCCTGATCGCCCCGGTGACCACGCTTTACTACGATTCCGGCTTCCTGATCGGCCTCAAGGGTTTCGTCGGCGCCATCATCGGCGGCCTCGCCTCCTACCCGGTCGCCGCGCTCGGCGCCGTGCTGGTCGGCCTGCTCGAATCCTATTCCTCGTTCTATGCCAGCGCCTTCAAGGAAGTGATCGTGTTTACGCTGATCATCCCGGTGCTGGTCTGGCGTTCGCTGACCACGCACCATGCCGAAGATGACGATGAGCATACCGACATTGTCAGCGCCGATCCCCGGCACTCAAAGGTCACCAGCCGCTGGCGCCGGTATCTGCCGTTCGCCGTCTTCGTCGGCCTGTTGCTGCTTGCTCCCCTGGCGCTGCCCGAATTCTCGGTCACGCTGCTCAATTACATCGGACTCTATGCCATCGTCGCGGTTGGGTTGGTGTTGCTGACCGGTGTCGGCGGCCTCACCTCCTTTGGCCAGGCGGCTTTCGTCGGGCTCGGCGCCTACACGACTGCTTGGCTGACGACGACGCACGGCTTTTCGCCGTGGGTCACGTTGTTCATCGGGCTCGCCATCACTGGCGGCGTGGCCTTCTTCCTCGGCTTTATCACGCTGCGCATGGGCGGTCACTACCTGCCGCTCGGCACTATTGCCTGGGGTATCAGCCTCTATTTTCTGTTTGGCAACCTGGAGTTTCTCGGCGGCCACACCGGCATTACCGGCATCCCGCCGGTATCGCTGTTCGGCTGGGAACTCAAGTCAGGCCGGGAATTCTATTACCTGATCTGGATTGTCGTGCTGCTGGCCATCGTCGCCGTCCGGAATCTGCTCGATTCGCGCGACGGCCGGGCGATCAGGGCGCTCCCCGGGGGGACGGTGATGGCCGAGGCGATGGGTATCGATACCTATCGCACCAAGATCAAGATCTTTCTGCTCGCAGCGTTGCTGGCGAGCATTTCCGGCTGGCTCTACGCCCACATGCAGCGCTTCATCAATCCGACGCCGTTCTCGCTCACGCAGGGTATCGAATACCTGTTCATGGCGGTTGTCGGTGGCATCGGCCATGTCTGGGGTGCCGTTCTCGGGGCCGGCCTGATCACTGTTCTCAAGCAATGGCTGCAGGACTGGCTGCCGCAGATTTTTGGCCAGAGCGGCAATTTCGAGATCATCGTATTTGGCATCGCGATGGTTCTGATCCTGCAAAAGGCGCGTGCCGGCCTGTGGCCACTACTCATGCGACTGCTGCCGGTGCGCACCCTGCGCCGGGAAATCCCGCAGGCGGAACCGCTTGCCAAACGCGGGTCGACCGAACCAGGCGTGCTACTGCTCGATGCGAGCGAGGTGACCAAGCGTTTTGGTGGTCTGGTCGCCAACAACAACATGGCGCTGACCGTGAAGGCCGGCGAAGTCATGGCGCTGATCGGTCCGAATGGCGCTGGCAAGAGTACGATGTTCAACTGTATTTCGGCGGCCAACCCGGCAACCGCGGGCAAGATCGCCTTCCTTGGCGAGTCGACCGAGGAGCTCGCCGCGCGCGAAATTGCCCGTCGCGGCATGAGCCGAACATTTCAGCACGTCCGCCTGCTCGGCCAGATGTCGGTTCTGGAAAATGTCGCCATCGGCGCCCACCTGCGCGGAACCAGGGGTTTCATTTCAGCGGCGCTACGTCTTGATCGGGGCGAAGAAAATCGCCTGCTTGCCGAAGCGGTACGCCAGATAGAGCGGGTCGGCCTTGGCGAGCGCCTGTTCGATCCCGCCGGCAGCCTGTCGCTCGGCCAGCAGCGGATCGTCGAGATTGCGCGGGCGCTGGCCTCCGACCCTTGCCTGCTGCTTCTCGACGAACCGGCAGCCGGTTTGCGCTACAAGGAAAAACAGGCGCTGGCCGAGTTGCTGCGCAAGCTGCGTGCCGAGGGTATGGGCATCCTGCTCGTCGAGCACGACATGGATTTCGTCATGGGGCTTGCTGACCGCGTCGTGGTCATGGAATTTGGCGAGAAGATCGCCGAGGGCAAGCCGGAAGAAGTCCAGCGTGACCCGAAAGTGCTTGAGGCTTACCTGGGCGGAGTGGACTGATGACGACCAAGCATCCGCACCTGCACGAACATGAAGCCATTCTCGACGTCCGGAATCTGTCGGTTTCCTACGGCAAGGTCGAGGCTTTGCACGATATCAGCCTGACCATCGGTCGTGGCGAAATTGTCACCGTGATCGGCCCCAATGGCGCCGGCAAGACGACGATGCTGCAGGCGCTAATGGGGCTGCTGCCGGTCGCCGGCGATATTGTTTATATGGGTCACGCACAGGGTCGCGAACGGCAGGTCGAACAGTTGGTCCGCCACGGGATGACGCTGGTTCCCGAAAAGCGCGAGCTATTCGCCGAAATGAGCGTCGAAGACAATCTCGTACTAGGTGCCTTCGACCGCTATCGAACTGGTCACCGTGACCACATGGAAACGATGGACGAGGTTTTCGAACTATTCCCGCGCCTCGAGGAACGTCGTGCCCAGCTTGCCGGAACGCTATCCGGCGGCGAGCGCCAGATGCTGGCGATGGGCCGCGCGCTGATGGCCAAGCCGAAGCTGCTGATGCTCGATGAACCGAGCCTCGGGCTGGCGCCGCTGATCATCAAGGAAATTTTCCGCATCATTGCCGAACTCAAGGAAACCGGGGTCGCCATTCTGCTCGTCGAGCAGAATGCCCGCGCCGCACTGCAGATAGCCGACTACGGCTACGTGCTGGAAACCGGCGAGGTGTCGCTGGCCGGGCCGAGCGCCGAACTGGCCGCCGATCCGCGTGTCATCGAGAGCTACCTCGGCCTCGGCCACAAGCACTGAGCTGCTGCCGGTGTCGACCGGAAATTGGTCAATGCGCAGTTAACGCGGACCGCGCCCGTCCGGGCGATCATTGCGTCCCTGGTTACCGCCGCGATGGCCATCGCCCGCTGGCGCCTGGCGTGGTTCGCTGCGTGGCATCTCGCGTGGCTGGCTGCCCGGCGCCGGCATCGGGCGCGGCGCTTCACGCATCGCGGGTGCCGGCCGTTCGCGTGGCATTGCGCGATGCACCTCGGACCGCGGTTGCGGCGCCGGTTGCTGAATTTCGCGCATCGGTGGCGGCTGGTAGCGGCGCTCCTCGCGCGGTGCGCTGGGCGGGGCCAGTGGTTGCCGCGGTTCGCGTTCCACGCGCGGGGCTGCCGGCATGGCCGGGGCAACTGGCGCGGCTATCCGTGCCGGCCGCTGTTCCAGGGAAGGAGACTGCCTTGCGCGGCCGTCAGCATTCGGGCCGGGCATCGGCTGCGGCCGGCTTGTAGCGGTATTTGTGCGGCTATCAGGGGGCTGGTTGGCCGGCGGCGAAATTCCGCGTGGAAATTCCGACGCCCGGCGTGGCATATCGTTCGGTGTCTGCTGGTGAACGGCGGGCGGCGGCATCGCCCGGCGCCCCGGACGGGAGCCGGATTGGCCGTGCGGCGCGGGACGTGCGGCGGTAGCGGCCGGTGGCAGCCAGTCGCGACCGGGTGCCCGGCTGGCCAGCGGCGCCTTGCCGAGTTCGCGCATGTCGTGCTGCCTGACGGTGGCGCCGGCAACCGGCCTGCCCTCGCGCAGCGTGTTCGCCGGTACCACCGTGACGGCGTGCGGCTGGCCGCTGTGCCGGTAACGGGGCCGATAATCGGGTCGCGCGGCGCGCTCGATTTCCCGGGCATCGTGAACATGCGTGACGTTCATCTGGCGCAGGTAGGTCGGGCTGGTGCGATAAGCCGGCACATAGACTTCGCGCGGCGCCAGCGGAAACCAGCCGACCGCCGGGGCCGAGCCGTAACTGAAACTGGCGCTCCAGCCCGGATTGCCGTACCAGCCGACGAGTGCCGGTGCGTACACCGGGCGGGCGGTGTAGGCGCCCGGCGCCCAGCCCCAGCGCCCGCCGACCTGTACCCAGCGCCCGTAGTGGAAGGGCGCGAAACCCCAGGGCGCGGCGTCGATCCAGGTCCACCCCCAAGGCTCGATCCAGGCCCAGCGGCCGTCGCTATAGGGCGCCCAGCCGGCGCCGACGGTGCGCGGGTACCATACCGTGCCGTAGTCGTCGACCTTATCCCAGTCGCCGTAGGCATCGAGATCCTGATAGCCGGTCATGTAGGGTGAGACATTGCGCCGGGCGAGCGCCGATTTCCCCTCGTTGTCACGCGCCGAAACCCAGGTGTCGAATTCATCGCCATAGGGGGCAGATTCCACGCTGGCGGGGCCGCGTCCGCGAATGGTGGCCATTTCTCCGGCGCGTACGGTGAGCGATCGATCGTCGGTAAATACCTCGGCGCTGCCTGACTGGGCAGCGACGGTCGTCCGGTCGGGCCAGGCCTCGATCCGGTAGCGACCGGTGCCGGCGAAGCGGACCCGCCCCTCGGGTGTTTCGATCTCGAGATCGTCAGCCTGGTCGCGGTCGTGCAGGGTGACGGCCAGCGTGCCGGTCGCCAATTGGAGGTTCACGCGGCGGTCGTCGACGGTGACGAATTCCGCCCGGCTGTTACCGGCCAGCCGGTAAGCGGTCGAGCCGATCCAGACTTCGGCCCGGCTGCGCGCCCCCGTGTCGACGATGGCGCTACTGCTGACCGGCCAGTTGACGACGGCCGGATTGCCGGGATCCTGACGGTCGGCGCGGAAAATCACGTCACCTTCGGCCAGCGACAGGCGACCGACCCGGGCCGGCGGGTCGCTTTCAGCAAAGGCCGGCGTCAGAAAACCGATCAGAACGATCAGCCCGAAAAGATGGCGAAACAGGGAAGGCATCATCAACTCCGTCAATCGCGGCCATCCGTATTGTTTGCCGCGTACCCGATTAACGCTATTAGAGCCTGAGCGGATGAATTTCACTCGCAATAAATCGTTTCAGGATGTTACCGGCCGGTCGCACGGATCAGATGGCGACGCGCCGCGAGCGGGGAAAACCTGTGATTTTTCAGCGACCTGACGTAAAATCGGCGGTCCATTACTGCGCCGCAACATTCCAATTTCCATGCTTTATCCCACCCGTTTCGATGTCATCGTCGTCGGCGGCGGCCACGCCGGCACCGAGGCCGCGCTTGCCGCGGCGCGGGCGGGGGCGAACACGCTGCTGCTGACGCACAACCTCGACACGCTGGGGGCGATGAGCTGCAACCCGTCGATCGGCGGCATCGGCAAGGGCCACTTGGTGCGCGAGGTCGATGCGCTGGGCGGGGCGATGGCGGCGGCGACCGATGAAGCCGGCATCCAGTTCCGCATCCTCAATGCCTCGAAAGGCCCGGCGGTGCGCGCCACCCGCGCCCAGGCCGATCGCGTGCTGTACAAGCAGGCGATCCGCGGTCGACTCGAAAATCAGCTTAATTTGACCATCTTTGCCGAGGCCTGCGACGACCTGATCGTCGAGGGCGACAAGGTTTGCGGCGCGGTGACGCAACTGGGCATCCGCTTTTTGGCCCAATCCGTGGTGTTGACCGCAGGCACCTTCCTCAACGGCAAGATCCACGTCGGGCTTGAGAACTACACCGGCGGCCGCATGGGCGATCCGCCCTCGGTCTCGCTGGCCGCCCGCCTCAAGGAACTGAACCTGCCGCAAGGTCGCCTGAAGACCGGCACGCCGCCGCGCCTTGACGGCAAGACCATCGATTTTTCGGTGATGGAGGAGCAGCATTCGGACGATCCGCTGCCGGTCTTCTCCTTCCTCGGCAATGCCGCCCAGCACCCGCGCCAGTTGCCGTGCTGGATCACCGAGACCAACGAGCGCACGCACGACATCATCCGCAGCGGGCTCGACCGTTCGCCGATGTACACCGGCGTCATCGAAGGCGTCGGTCCGCGCTACTGCCCGTCGATCGAGGACAAGATCCACCGCTTCGCCGACAAAAACAAGCACAACCTGTTTCTTGAACCGGAAGGCCTGACGACGCACGAAATCTATCCGAACGGTGTGTCTACCAGCCTGCCTTTCGACATCCAGTTGGCGCTGGTTCGTTCGATCCGCGGTCTCGAAAATTGCCACATCCTGCGTCCCGGCTA
>Ga0116153_10003461_pt1 | contig 11116 bp, 12 predicted proteins | sample AD_UKC028_MetaG_FD_89896 | JGI IMG/M metagenome (GOLD analysis project Ga0116153, IMG submission 89896) | Active sludge microbial communities of municipal wastewater-treating anaerobic digesters from USA - AD_UKC028_MetaG | ecosystem: Engineered > Bioreactor > Anaerobic > Digestate | place: USA... | reverse complement strand
TAACGCAGCTGCCCCTGAGGAGCCGGGCGGCCAGCGCGACGTAGCCGGGGTTGACGCATACGGAGGCGAAGCGGTGTTTGCGGGCTTCTTCGCAGAGCTTCCCTATTTCCTCCTGTGTGGCGTTGGCTTTCAGGAGAGTGTGATCTATCATGCCGGCTATGGAGCCGCTGCTTTCGCCAGGATTGCAGAAACTCAGCCGGTCTACCCCCATTTCCTTTACCTGGCCGGCGGAATAATGGTTGAGGGGGTTGCAGCCCTGGCAGTTGGGGCCGCAGGTGTTCTCTTCCAGACGGCAGGGCCCGGTGTCGCCGCATTTCCCTTTGGGGCGGGCCGTTTCTTCGGACGGTCCGGCTACCAGCGGGGTACGGAAGGTCTTGCCGGCCGTTCCGGAGGGGACCGAGTCGCCGGGCATTCGGAATTTTGGCGCGCCGCCGCCGGCCTTCAGTATTTTCGCGACTTCCGCCGCTATCTGTTTTATCTCGTCTTCTCGCATAATTTTCCTCTCCGCTCCAAACTACCGGACTTACATCCTAGGGTAAATCCCCACGACCCGCGCTTCACCGGGACAGGACGGTCTTGCCGTGCACCTGGACCTTGTCCAGCACGCCGCAGACGACCGTGCGCACGGGGCATTTCGGGTTGCCGAGTATCTTCCGCGCCGAACCGCCCTCGTCCACTACCAGGACCGCGTCGCCCGGGCCGGCGCCGAAGCCGCCATCGAGGGCCAGCGTTGATTCCCCGACCAGTCCGCCGCCGCCCGGCTCCATGGCTTTAACCAGAAGGAGCTTGGCGCCGGCGAGTTCCCGGTGCTTTCGGTCGGCCCAGACGTTGCCGATGACCTTAGCTATGAACATAAAGCTTCTTTCCGTCTATGATCCCGAGTATGGCGGCGTCCACCGGGGGCGGCTCCGTACGGGACGAGGTTTCTCCGTCCCAGTCCTCGAAGGCGGCTATGGCTTCCCTTGCCGCCACGAAAAAAACGGTCTCTCCGGCGCCGGCGCCTACGGTGTCGGCGGCGACGAGAGGGTCGCCGGAGGGTTTATCTGTCTCCCAGTCAAGGGGCTGGATGAGGAGAGTCGTTTTGCGGTCCATCCCGCAGCACTGCCGCGAGCAGAAGACCCTCCCTATGACCTTGGCCTGTTTCATAAAGCGTCGCGTCCTAGAAGTTCAGCAGCGCCTCTCCATGGCGGAGATCTTGTCCAGGCGCTTCTGGTATTTTCCGCCTTCGAACGGCGTGGCCAGCCATACTTTGACCATCTCCTGGAGCGCCAGTTCCCCGTGGGTCTTGCCCCCGAGGCAGAGAACGTTGCAGTCTTCGTGGGCGGCGGCGAAGCGGGCGGAGACTATGTCGTAGGCGCCCACGGCGCGTATGCCCGGTATTTTGTTCGCGGCCAGGGGCATGGCGCCGTTGAAACCGTCCACGAGAAGGCCTTTTTCGAATTCTTTCCGGCGGACGGCGTCTCCGACCAGGAGGGCTATGTCCGGGAAGTCGACGGGCTCTGCGGAATAGCAGCCGAAATCGCTGACTTCGTGTCCGAGGGCCTGCAGGAACTTCTTCAGTTTCTCCTTAGCTTCGAATCCGGCGTGATCGGCCCCGATGACTATCCTCATATTTTCTCCCCTGCGCTTGGACTTCAAGATCCTATAGGACCGTCCGGGCACGCCGGAAGTCCGGCCGCCGCCGCGTGACCGGGCGGGCTAGAGCAGTTCCAGCACGTGTTCGTGGGCGTTGGGCAGCACTATGCGCGCCAGGACCGCGTCCTCTCCCACCGCCTTCACCCCCGCCGATACCGCGGTCCTGACCGCGCCGACCTCGCCGGTGACCGTGAAAAATCCTTTTCCGCCTATCCCTTTGCCTGTGTTTATCTCCGCGACGTGCACGAAGGCAGCCTTGGCCGCCGCGTCCGCCGCGAACACGGCGGGAAGGGCCTCTTTGGTCTCTACGATGCCCACCGCTTCGGCCGAGGGGCCTTTGGCTTTCTTATTAAGGGCCGCGAGGGCGCCCGCGTGTATGTTCCGGATGATGTATTTCGAGGCGACGGAGTTCCCCGCCGTTTCGGCGCCCTTAGCCATGGAGGACTCCACTTCCCCGGCCGGGCCGGAGACGATGATTATGTATTTGCCTTTTGAGACATGGGCCGCGGTTTCCGGTTTGACGCCGGCGGCCTTGCACATGGCGTCCAGGGCTTCTACGCCTTTGGCTATAGAAGACGTTTCCAGCAAACCGACGGCGATATTAGCCTGCATATTTTCTCCCCAGCGCCCTTACGCTATCCTGAAATATCCCACGAGGCTGCACTGCAGCGGCCGAGCGAAATGCGAGGTCTTGGTGATGCCGTCCCCGGTCGGCGTGCCGATGGACATGGAAGCGTAGCCCTCCCCGAGGCCGAGGCCGTGCAGGGTGCACGCGTTCTTCACGAAAATGGAACAGGCCATCCGGCGGCCCATCCTGGACAGGTTCCGGACGTCGGTGGAATACATGCCGGCGGTGTGATGGTTGCCGCCCTCGACCATGTACGCCAGTTCTATGGCGGCGTCCACGTCCTTCACCGTGGTGACCGGCAGCACGGGCATAAGCTGCTCGGAGACAACTAAAGGATGGTCGTTCGGGACTTCGGACCAGAGCACACGGACCTCGTCCGGCAGGGAGAGCCCTATGGCCCTGGCTATCACGGAAGGGTTCTTGCCGATGAATTCCCGGTTTATCCTGGGTTCCGGACCGGGGGTGAGCACCGCCAGTTTGGCGAGCGCGTCCATCTGCGCCGGAGTCAGTTCATGCGCCCTCGGGTCCCCGCGCATTCCTTCGAGAAAAGCGGTCCTGGCCTTTTCGGTCACTATGACCTCTTTTTCCGCGATACAAAGAACATTGTTGTCGAATCCGCAGCCGGTTATTATCTCGCGAGCGCAATCCGGGAAGACGGCGGTTTCGTCTACCACTATCGGGGGATTGCCGGGACCGGCGGCTATTGTCTTGCAGGCCTTTCCGGTGGTCACGGCCACTTTGACTATAGCCGGGCCGCCGGTGACCATGTTCATGCGGACCCCCGGATGACACAGAAGTTCCCTGGTCGCTTCCTGGCTGGGCTCGGCCACCGTGGAGACGAGAGCCCCCGGACCACCGGCCGAGATTATCGCCGAGTTCAGGGCCCGTACGCAGTCCTGCACGCAGCCCTTTGCGGCGGGATGGGGAGAGAACACCGCGGAGTTCCCCGCGGCCAGTATGCCTATGGAATTGCTGATTATTGTGGCCACCGGATTGGTGGAAGGAGTGATGGCGGCCACTACCCCGAAGGGAGCCCATTCAACCAGGGTCAGTCCTTTGTCCCCGGTATAGGATACCGAGCGCAGGTCCTCCACGCCCGGCGTCTTGGCGGCGACGAGCAGGTTCTTGCGCGTCTTGTCCTCCACGCGGCCCATGCCGGTCTCGGCTACTGCCATGCGCGCCCAGCGCTCCGCGTTGTCCGCGGAGACCCCGCGTATCGCGTCTATGATCCTGGAGCGGACCTCCAGACCAAGGTCCTGGAAAGCGGCCTGGGCCTTTTCGGCCGCGCTTACAGCCCCGTTCACGGAACCGAATACTGGTCCGCCGGAGGTCTCCGGGGCCGGCGCGGGCGCGTCCGAGCCGAGGTTCTTAACGACCTCGGCCACTACGCGCCTGAGTTCTTCCTCGCTCAAGTTCATGCTTCCATCTTATCCTTGCGTTTGGTGAACACTATCCTGCCGTCCTTCTCTATGGTGTCCACTATCGCGAAGATCGTGCAGTCCACCGGCGTGTTCTCGGTCCTGGGGGTCTGACGCGCGCTCGAACCCTGCACCAGGAGGACCAGCTCGCCTTCGCCGGCCCCTACGGAGTCTATGGCCACCAGCGCGTGCCCGCGCGGTTTATCGTCAAGGCCCACGGGCTGGACCATCAGAAGTTTGGAGCCGACGAGCTTGTCGTCTTTGCGCGTGCAGACCACGTTGCCGACCACTCTGGCGAATACCATAGACCCTCCGGTTAGACCGCCTCGGGCGCGAAGGGCGAAGCGGCGGCGAACGCGCCTCACCCCTTACGCCGCGCGCTTCACTTCTTCTTGCCTTCCAGCGATATGGGCAGCCTGCCTTCCAGATCGGCGTGCGGGGACGGGATGACGTGCACCGACACGACCTCTCCTACCTTCTGCGCGGCGGCGGCGCCGGCGTCGCAGCTGGCCCTGCAGGCGGCGACCTCTCCACGGAACATAATGGTGACAAGGCCGGAACCGATCTTCTCGTAGCCTATCAGCCTGACGTTGGCCGCTTTCACGGCCGCGTCGGCGGCTTCGATGCAGGCGACCAGGCCCTTCGTTTCTATCATTCCAAGTGCTTCCATTTTATTCTCCTCCGTTATCAGACTATGTACGCCGGGTCGTCGTTCTTCAATCCTGCGGCGTTGGCCTCCTCCACGTCCAGGTGGAGCTCCAGGGCGAACTTATCGGACACGCGGCACAGCACGCTCTCGTAGACCGTCTCCCGGCCGGGACAGGCGCCGCAGCGCACCCGCACTTCGGCCCCGTCCTTTATCCTCATGCGCTCCGCGTCCCGGGGATGGAAATGTATATGCCTTTTGGAAAGTATGACCCCGGACCTGAGTTCCACGGAACCCCTGGGGCCTGTCAGCCTGACCCCGGGCGTGCTCTCCAGCCTGCCGGAATCCCTTATAGGCGGCTCCAGGCCGAGTTTCTTCGCGTCGCCCAGGCTGACTTCCACCTGGGAGTAGGACCTGTACGGGCCTATCATCCTAACGTTCGCCAGCGAACCTTTCGGCCCCTGGACCGAGACCCGCTGCTCGCAGGCGAAGAACCCCGGCTGGCGCAGCTGCCGGCACAACGCCGGTTCCGCGTCCCGGCCGAAAAGGACCTTGAAGTCCTCTTTCGTCAAGTGCACGTGCCGGTTGGATACGCCGACGGGAACGGGTATCCCCGCCCTTTCGGCGCGGAGCCTGATATCCTGGACCAGTTCCCTGACGAGATCTTCTTTACCCATCCCCGCCCCGCCGCGCCTTACCTGGCCAGCGCTTCCTCGAAGTGTATCACCCGCAGGAACTTGTCCGCCTTCAGGCTTTCGCCGCCCACCAGGGCGCCGTCTATATCCGGCTGGGCCATGAGAGAGTCTATGTTGTCGGCCTTGACCGAACCGCCGTAAAGTATGCGCACCCTAGAGGCGTAATCCCTGCCGTAGATCTTCTCCATGTGGCGCCTGATGAACACGTGGGCGTCCTGGGCCTGGTCCGGGGTGGCGGTCTTACCGGTGCCTATGGCCCAGACCGGTTCGTAGGCGATGACGGCGCGGACGACCTCTTCGGCCTTGAGGCCGGAGAAGGCCCCGTCCAGCTGCGTCTCCAGCACCCGGTAGGTCCTCTGGGTTTCCCGCTCTTCCAGGGTCTCTCCCACGCAGAGCACCGGGACGATGTTGTGCCTGACCGCGGCTTTAAGCTTTTTGTTGATCACTTCGTCGCTCTCGCCGAATATCTTGCGGCGCTCGGAGTGGCCGATGATGGCGTGCGTGCAGCCGGCGTCCAGCACCTGCGTCGGAGAGACGGCGCCGGTGAAGGCGCCTTTCTCCTCCCAGTGCACGTCCTGGGAGGACAGAAGGATCCTGGAACCGGCCAGGGCCTGCCTGACCGACCAGAGGTTGGTATACGAAGGGGCCACCAGGACTTCATGCGGCAGATCGGGACTGAGGCCTTTTTTAAGGGCGAGGGCCAGCTCGCCCGCCTCCGCGGCGCTCAAATGCATTTTCCAGTTGCCGGCTATCAACGGGACCCTTTTCTTGTCCATGTTCAAATTACCTTCCTTTTATAATCGCGAAAATACTCGCGTATGATTATATCATTTCGCCCAGGAGTTCTTGCCTGGGACGCGGAATGACGACCTTCTCGGTCAAAAGCCCTTTTTTGGCCGCCACGGCCGCCCCGGCCGCGACCGCCGCCTCCGCGGCGGCCACCGGGCCGGTCATGGTCACGAAAGCCTTGCCGCCAAGCGCCATCGCCAGACGTATTTCGAGCAGCCGTACCGGCGCGGCCTTGACCGCCGCATCCGCGGCCTCTATGAGCGCGGGGACGGAAAAGGCCTCGATAACGCCGAGCGCTTCGAGTTCGCCGGCCGCGGCGGTGCCGGCTATGGCGGGGAACACGTCCGGATGGATGTTCGGGACCACGAAACTGTCCGTCAGGGCCTGGGAAGCCTTCTCCGCTCCGGCCGAGACGGCCGCGTTCACGGCCGCGGTGTCGCCGGATACGAGCACGATATACTTCCCGGGACAGATGGTCCTGGAGAGCAGGAGTCCGACCTCGGAGGTCTTGAGCATCGCGTCGGCCGCCTCCAGGCCCCTGGCCACGCTGGAAAGTTCGACGCCGCCTATAGCCTTGTTCATGGTCCCGTCCTTGATCTCCAGAAAACGGCCCGCGCGCGGTTTCGCCCCGGTCATCGGCGCGCCTCTATTTCCACGCAGACCTCGTTAGCCTTCACCACGGTCCCGTCGATGCTGGCGTGGACCGGGCAACCGGTCCGGCCGGGCGGCAGGTCCCCGACCACGTCCCCCTTCCTCACGGTCCGGCCCGGAGCCACGGACGGAGAGCAGGGCGTCCCGATATGCTGGCGCATCTGTATGCGCACGCGCGACGGCCTGTAGTCGTGCTCGATGAAAGGCGCGTCCGCGGCGTAATCGGATAATCCCAGGCGCCTGACGAGCCTCGAGACCGGGACCTTGCGCCCGTCCCTTACCGGATGGACCGAGGGGCGCCGGCCGGAATCTATGGACGACCCCCTGAACCCGACTTTGGCGCTCCGGAGGTCGGCCTTGGCGGCCGCGCATACGTCGCGCGGGCTTAGGTTCTCCGGGCACGAATAAAGGCTGCAAAGCGAACATTCGCAGCAGAGCAGGGCGTGTTCGGAACGCAGTTCGCCGCCGGCGCCGGAAAAGATCAGGGAGCGCATCACCCGGTGCGGCTGGACATCGTGCCCCAGCAGATACCGGGGGCAGAGCTCGGTGCAGAAAGAGCATTGGTCGCAGGCGGAACGCCCTATGCGGGAGAAGGCCGGCCTGCCCAGGGATTTTTTCAGTATGAGCGGATGGTCCTTGGGCAGGACGACCAGCCCGCCGGAGCATTTATTGACCGGGACGTCGAAGTCCGTTATCACCTTCCCCATCATCGGACCGCCGTCTATTCCGGCCGAAAAATCGCTCTTGAGGCCTCCGGCTATCGCTATGACCTCGGAGTAGGAGATGCCGACCGGCACCCTGAGCGTGCACGGTCTCCGTACCGCGCCGGCGACGGTGACGAACTTTTCCGTCACCGGGGTATGCGAAGCCCGCGAGGCGTTGTACAGCGTCTCGACGTTGAAGACCGCGCAGCCGGCGTCCAGCGGGATCCCCCCCATGGGCGTGACCCGTCCCGTGACGTCGTAGACCAGGCATTGCTCGTCCCCGGCGGGATAATAGTCCCCGAGGAGGGAAAGGGAAACGTTCCTGCGGGTCCGGACGAGTTTTTCCAGCCGGGCGGTCAGTTCGCTGTGCTTTCTTTTTATGCCCACTATGCCGGAGGCGGCGCCGGTGGAGCGCATCGCCAGTTCCAGTCCGTCAAGCACCTGTTCGGGAAATCGTTCGAGGATGGCGCGGTCTTTTTTCAGGAGCGGTTCGCATTCCGCCGCGTTGACTATCACGAACTCGGCCTTCGCCGCGGCCTTCACATGGGCCGGGAAGCCGGCGCCGCCGGCGCCCACTACGCCCGCGGTCCTGAGCCTGGCCGGGAACTCTTCGGTGAAATCGCTCATAACTGCGGCGAGCGCGGCGGATATCCGGACCCGGAAACCCGGAAGGACCGGGCCTGACGCGTCACTTGGCCACCAGGGCCTTTTTTACCGTGGCGGCCAGGCGCTTGACGCCCTCGTCTATCTCCTCCGGGGTGGCGTAGGAGAAGTTGAGGCGCATCGTGTTCTTGCCGGAACCGTCGCAATGGAACGCGGAACCTATCACGTACGCCACGTTCTCCTTTATGGCCTCGGCGAACATATCGTCGGCGCTCATCGACTCCGGGAGCTTCACCCACAGGAAGAGTCCGCCTTCCGGCTTGGTCCAGGTGACGCCCTCGGGCATATAGCGCCCGAGCGCGGAGACCATGGCGTCCTTCTTGGTCTTGTAGACCGTTTTGACACGCTCGATATGCTTCTCGAAATAGCCGGTGCGCAGGAATTCCGCCGCTATGAGCTGGTTCAGGCTGGACGAACACAGGTCCAGGGACTGTTTCAGTATCTCCATCTTCTTTATGATGTCCTCGTGCGCCACTATGACGCCCATCCTCAGGCCCGGGGCGAAGGTCTTGGACATCGTGAAAAGGGAGATGATATTGTCGGTCCTACGCGTCTCCTTGTCCAGCCGGTAGAGCATCTTTGGCGCGGCGCCCTCGAAGCGCACCTGCCGATAGGGCGAATCCTCTATGACCACGACGTCGTATTTATCCGAGAGGGTTATTATCTTCTTTCTTCTCTGTTCGCTCAAAGTCACCCCGCTGGGGTTCTGGAAATCAGGGACGATGTAGAGGAATTTGTAGTGTTCTTCCTGTTTCCTGAGCCACTGCAGCCTTTCCTCCAGCTCGTCCGTCAGGATGCCTTCGTCGTCCATGCCGATGCCGATGAAGTCGGCCCCGTAGGATTTGAACACCTGCAGGCCGCCCATGTAGCTCGGTTTCTCCACGATCACGGGATCGGAGGCGTCGATGAACAGCCGTCCGACTATGTCGAGCGCCTGCTGCGAGGCGGTCGTGACCAGAATATTGGAGGGCTTGACTTCCACGCCTTCGTGCCGGTGCAGGAATTTGGCGAACTCTTCCTGGAATTCAATAAGCCCGGCGGTGGGGCCGTACTGCAGGGCGACACGGCCTTTTTTATCCATTATCCTTTTGACCGTGTCGGCGATAAAATCGTAAGGGAAGAGTTCCGGGTCCGGAAGTCCGCCGGCGAAAGAGATGATCCCGGGTTTATTGGTGACCTTCAGGAGTTCCCGTATGACCGAAGCCTTGGTGCGTCTCGGAGCGGCCGCTATGTTCTTGGCTAAGTCTATCATCATGACCTCCGGGCATGCTGCCTTGAATTTCCGGCGGAGCGTACGCGCTCCGCGGTTCTCAGAAAGCCTAAGCCGGCGCTGCTATCCGGCTCCAATATCTTATTAGATAATACGCGGTGGTTCAAGGAAAAACTGCCCGCCGCCGCCCCGGGTTTCCGGGGTGTACCTTGGCTTGGCAGTAATCCGCAACCAGGGTTCGCGGGGCCTGTCAGGGGCCCGGAACGCGGAACCGGCGTCGCGTACACCGTACGCGCGCCTGCGTTCCGAGTTGTGTCCGTGAACACACGACAGGGTAGCGTAGTCCACCCGGTCCTCCGCGCGTTTAAATAACAGACCAAGGCCGGAGAGGTGACGCCCGAGCCATCTTTTTGACCCCGCAGCGGAAGGTGAACAGAGTGGTGCTTCTCGCCTTTCCTAGCTAGGGGATGGGTGGAGCGAGGGAAGCGAAAAGATGGCTCGGGCGGCAGGACCCCGAACCCGCACCAGGCCAAAGGGTAAGACAGGGAATGTCGGAGGGGTGCTTAGCGTACCCGGGATAACCAGCCGAAGGACTACAGAGTCCCTGACCGGCCGGCGGAAGGCTGCCTCCGGCGGCCGCTCCAATTATATCCCCGAGGGTTTATCCTGCCGGTACCATCCTGGCGCCGGTGTCGAAAGGCCGTCGCGGTAAATCCTATAATAATGCCTGCCTTTTATGAGTGAACTCTCGCCGGCTTTAAGGGCCTTCATATCGCTTCTGCTGCTGGCGCCGTCCGCCGGCGTCTTCGCGCTTCCAGCCGCGCCGGAGCCGGGCGCCGTCAGAATAGAGCGCATAGTCATAACCGGGAACCGCACGTCGGAGAAGGTGCTGCGCCGCCGGCTGCCTTTTTCTGAGGGGGACGCGCTTGGTCCGGACGCCCTGAAGGAGGCCCGCACCGCGCTCTGGGACATGCGCCAGTTCAAGAAGGTGGAAGTCTCCTCTTCGTCCGCGCCCGGCGGCGGCGCGGACGTGCTGGTAGCCCTGGAGGACGGCTGGTATCTGATACCTCTTCCGATATACAGCGGCGGCAGCGGGGGCGGGCGCGGCGGCCTGGTGGTTTCCGGGATGAACCTCTTCAGACAGGCCGAGTCGCTTATGGTCTCCGCCTTCTCCGGTCCCGCCGGCTCTTCGGCTTCGCTCATGGCGCGGAGGGAGGGCCGGTTCCTGAGCGCGTCGGTCCGGCGCAGCGCTTTCACCGAAAGACTTTACGAGGACGGCGCTTTCAGCGCGGTCTCCGGCTTCGGCCGTCCGCAGGACGAGAAGGGCGGAGATTACGGGCCGGTCGCCTCGTCCTACAGGCGGTCGGGAGACGGGACCTCCCTCTCCGCCGGCCTGCCGATATGCGCCAAGTCCGGGCGCATGCCCGGCCTTTCGGCCTCGGCCGGGTGGGAGCGTTACCGCCTGCGCTTTTCCGACCCGCGGCCTTCGGCGCCGGACGATCCGGGCCGGCGCAGCGAGGCTTTCGTTTCGCTCGCCGCGGGCGGCAGGGACGGCGGGGGGGACCCGCTGGGGGCGATACTCGGTTTCGGCCTGGCCGATATGGAGAGGAGACTGGCCCCGCTTCCGTCGCCTAAGTTCGCTTCAGGCGGGGAGCTGTCCTGGCACGGCGGCTCGTCCTGGACCGGTTCCGATTTCGGCTACGGCTATTTGCTCTGGCGCTGGGACGGTTCCATAACCTGGGGGACGCACCGCTCGCTCTCGCTGCGCCTGGCCGGCGGCCGCGGGGAAGGGCTTCCTTCCGGCCGCATGCTCGCCACCGGGCGCGCTTCCGCTTTGTCGGGGGCCTATGCCAGGGAGTTCAGGGGAGATTCGGCGGCCGGGGCGGGACTGACCTATTCCCATCCCTTCCGCATCACCCGCAGGGGGATCTGGCAGGGGATGCTGTTCGCCGAGACGGCGCGGGCCTGGGGCGGAAGCGCGGCTTCCGGCTCCAAGACCGGGGCCGGCGCCGGCTTCTGGTACAAGTTCTGGAGATTCCCGGTGCCTTTCGGTCTTTCCTATACCTATTGCTTCGAC
>Ga0116153_10003457_pt1 | contig 11127 bp, 10 predicted proteins | sample AD_UKC028_MetaG_FD_89896 | JGI IMG/M metagenome (GOLD analysis project Ga0116153, IMG submission 89896) | Active sludge microbial communities of municipal wastewater-treating anaerobic digesters from USA - AD_UKC028_MetaG | ecosystem: Engineered > Bioreactor > Anaerobic > Digestate | place: USA... | reverse complement strand
GATGCCAATTGCGGCGCCGACAAGAAGGGTGCCGAAGCCAAGTGTGGTGCTGACAAGAAGTCAGCTGAAGCGAAGTGCGGTGCCGACAAGAAGGGCACCGAGGCAAAGTGTGGCGCCGACAAGAAGCCGGACCCCAAAGCATCCATGGAAAAGAAGATGTAAGCCTGCATTTGCAAGTGCGGCGCAGGGCTTGCCCTGCCCGCCATTCACCGCCCACCCTAGGAGAGACCCATGCCGCAACACCTGATGCCCCGCCAGGCCGCAAGTGGCGCCGGCCTGGGCTTTCGCCGCGAACTGATCGAGCCGCTGAAGCGCGGCGTTCCCGAAGTTATTCGTTTCTTCGAAATCGCCCCGGAGAACTGGGCCGGAGTCGGCGGAAAATCGGCCAAGGATTTGCGGCATTTCAGCGAGCGCTATCCCTTCGTCTGCCACGGACTGTCGCTCTCGCTGGGCGGCCCGGCGCCGCTCGACGAAGCACTGCTGCTGCGGATCAGGAGCTTCATGGCCGAACACGGCATAATGCTGTACACCGAGCATTTGTCCTGGTGCGCCGACGACAGCCAGCTCTACGACCTGCTGCCGATCCCGCTGAGCGAAAAAGCGGTCAAATGGACGGTCGACCGCATCGCTCGTGCTCAGGACATCCTTGGCCGGCGGATCGGCATCGAAAACGCCTCATACTACGTCGCGCCTCCGGACGCCGAGATGAGCGAGAGCGAATTCATCAGCGCCATCGTCCGCGAATCCGATTGCCTGCTGCACCTCGACGTCAATAACATCTACGTCAACAGCCGGAACTTCGGCTTCGACCCGCTCGCCTTCCTCGACGCGCTACCCCTCGAACGCACCTGCTACGTTCATGTCGCCGGCCATTATGTCGAAGCGGATGGCTTGCTGATCGACACCCATGGCGCCGACGTCATCGACCCCGTCTGGTCGCTGCTCGCCACCGCCTATCAACGCATTGGCGATGTTCCAACCTGCCTCGAGCGCGACTTCAACATTCCCGACCTGGGCCGCTTGAGCGCCGAAGTCGAGACCATCGCCCGCCTGCAGAATGCCGCCCGCCAGCCGCAGGCCGCCTGATGAACCTGCCCGACTTTCAGGCCTTCCAGCATGCCTTCGGCCGCCATCTGCGTGACCCGCACCACACGCCGCGCCCAGCCGGCGTGCCGGCAAGGCGGATGGCCGTGTACAACGAATTGCTGTTCAACAACATCACCGGCGCGCTCGATGCCTGTTTTCCGCTCTGCCGCAAGTTGCTCGGCGACATTCGCTGGCGCCGGCTCAACCGCACGTTTTTCCGCGACTGGAAAGCGTCCTCGCCGTGGTTCCGCGAAATTCCCCGCGAATTCGTCCGTTATCTGAACGAATGCGCCATCCGCCAGCCGCTCCCGGCGTGGTTTGCCGAACTGGCGCATTATGAATGGATCGAACTGGCCGTCGACACGATGGATTGCCCGACCCCTCCGCATCAGCCGGCCGGAGACCTGATGCGGCAGCCGATCGTGCTCAATCCGGCGCTGCGCCTGCTGGCCTTCGCCTGGCCGGTACAGCGCATCGGCCCCGGCTACCGGCCGCGAAAGCCGCAGCCGACGCAACTCGTGGTCTATCGCGATGCCAAAGATCGCGTCCGTTTCGTCGCGACCAACCCGGTCACCGCCCGTCTGCTGGCGTTGCTCGGCGCGCAGCCGACCGCCGGTGAAGCCGCCTGCCGGCAGATCGCCGCCGAACTGCAGCGCAGCGACCCGGCGCCGGTCATCGCTTTCGGTGTCGATCTTCTGGACGACCTGCGCCGCCAGGGCATCGTGCTCGGTACGGCCGCCTGACGATCGCTTGCTGGCAATCGGCAGGCGTCATCGAATGTTACAAAGGCACCGAACAAGTCGAACAGACGCCCGCCGGCACCCGGACTAAATTGACTCCACCGTCAGCCAACAAAGGAGACACCATGGAGAAGACGAAGAGCAAGGCCAAGAAATTTCTCAAGCTGGACCGGCTCGGCATGCGCATTGCCCACGCCCAGAAATACTTCGAGAAGCACCGCAAGGAACGCGCCGAACGCGCATTCGAGCGGCGCATGCTGCAGGCCACTTAAGCGCCGCAACCCCGGTCCGGCAAATCGGCGGAAAACCTATTCGGGGTTTTCCGCCGATTTGTCGTTGAGCACCCGCACCTCGCGCTGCGGGAAGGGAATCTGGATGCCATGTTCCTTGAACGAATGCCAGATGGCGAGGTTGATGTCGGAAACGATATTGAGCTTGCCTTCCTCGGGATCTGCAATCCAGAAGCCGAGTTCGAGATTGATGCTGCTGTCGGCAAAGGCGGTCAGGAAAACGCGTGGCGCAGAATCAGTCAGCACGCGCGGTTGCGCCAGCGCCGCTTCGCGCATCAGACGCATCGCCAGTTCAAGGTCAGTATCGTAGGCGACGCCGACCGTCGTTCCGAGGCGTAGCCGGGTGTCGGAATACGACTGGTTTTGCACCACGGTGGTGATCAGCGACTCGTTGGGAATAATGAATTCGGAACCCGTCGGATGCTTGAGCACCGTGTAGCGGGTCGTGATCTTGGTTACCTGGCCGCTGTCAGCCCCGACCTGGATCATGTCGCCGAGATGGATCGAATGGTCAAGCAGGATGACGAAGCCGGACACGTAATTGCTGGCGATGCGCTGCATGCCCAGACCGAGGCCGACGCCGAGGGCGCCGGTAAATACCGAGAAGGCCGTCATGTCGATGCCGACCAGCGACAGCCCGGTGACGAATGCCGCCACCGTCAGCAGCGCCTTGGTGACGCGCACGCCGACGATGCGCAGGTTGGAATCGACCCCTTGCAGGCGCATCAGGCGCGCTTCGATCAGGCCCGACACCCAGAGCGCGACGACCACGGTCAGGAAGACCGTCACCGTCGCCCGCAACAGGATCCAGAGATTCAAACCGCTCAGGCCGCCAAACGGAATGGAGACGCGCTCCAGCGCCTCGATCACGAACGGGAGGAGGCCCAGAATGTGCAGCGCGAGCCCGCCCCAGATCAGGGTCGCGATGATCCGTTCCCAGGTCGCCAGCCAGGCCGCCCGCGGGAACGCCTGGCGCAGCACATAAACGACACCGCGCACCAGCACCAGCGACGCGAACAGCGGGATCGCCAGGCGAAACAGGTTGATGTGGATGAAATGTTCGAGCACCAGTTTGGTGGCACCCACCAGCACCAGTCCCGATAGCGGAAAGGCCAGCCGAGCGCTGGCATCGCGCAGGCGTCCGGCACTGGTGCTGTGGTTCCGCAACCACCAGCGCGCAAGCAGCCAGGCGACACCGGTGCTGGCGGCCAACGCGACCAGTTGCCAGACGAAATTCGGATCACCGAGATCGTCGACCAGATCATGAAACAACTGCAGGGCCTGATTTTTTTCGATCATGACTTTTTATCCAGAACTGCCGCGAAGAACCCATCGGTATGGTTAACGTGTGGCAGCAAACGCAGGAAATCGCCTTCGAGTGTGATGCCGTGCCGCACCAGCACGCCGGAAGCCGGGGTCAATGAAAACTCGGGATGGGCGGCGAGAAAGGCATCGACGATGGCCTCGTTCTCGGCGGCCAGCAGGCTGCAAGTAGCATAGACGACACGCCCGCCGGGACGCACCAGCCTGGCCGCGGATTCGAGAATGGCCGCCTGCTTGAGCGCCAGTTCGGCGACCGAGGCCTCGCCCTGCCGCCATTTGAGATCCGGATTGCGGCGCAGCGTGCCGAGACCGGAACATGGCGCATCGACCAGCACGCGGTCGACCTTGCCGGCCAGCCGCTTGATCTTGGTATCGCGCTCATGCTCGATGCGCGCCGGATGCACGTTGGACAGCCCGGAACGCGCCAGGCGCGGCTTCAGCCTGGCGAGGCGCTTGTCGGAAATATCGTAGGCATAGAGACGGCCAGTATTCTTCATCAGGGCACCGAGCAGCAGTGTCTTACCACCGGCACCGGCGCAGAAATCGACGACCATCTCGCCGCGCTTCGGCTCCAGCAGGTAGCCGAGCAACTGGCTGCCCTCGTCCTGTACCTCGAAAGCGCCGGCGAGGAACAAAGGATGCTTGGCCAGCGCCGGCTTCTCGCGCAGGCGTATGGCCAGCGGCGAGAGGTTGCCGGGCAAGGCGGCGATGCCTTCGCTGGAAAACTGGGCGAGTACCGCGTCGCGATTCGTCTTCACGGTGTTGACGCGAAGATCTAGCGGTGCTGGCAGGTTGAGCGCCTCCGCCAGACGCAGGACCTCCTCGGCGCCGAATTGTGCTTCCAGCCGGTCGTAGAGCCAGTCCGGCAGATCGCAGCGCACCGCGGGCCTGAATTCACTATCGGGCATCGACTTGGCAGCTGCCAGCCAGGCTTCTTCGCTGGTCTTGAGTACCGGCGCCAGCTCGCGCTGGCTCCAGCCGCGCGTGACGGCCAGCGCGACCAGCAAGCGGGCCCGGTCCGACAACTTGCCGGCGCAGCGCGCCTCGATGCTGCGCCCGCGCCGCAATACGGCAAACACGGTTTCAGCGACGAAGGCACGGTCGGCATGACCCAACTCGCGATGCTCGCGAAAATAGCGTGAAACGACGGAATCCGCCGGGTAGTCGAAACGCAGCAACTGCCCGAGAACGGCTTCGGCATGGGCAAACAGCGCGGGGGTGAAACGAGCTTTCATGGCGATCCTAGTTCGGTGGCGACCTGCACGAAGCTGTCACCTTTTTTATCCGTGAAACGGATTTTAACCGGCAAGCGGTTGTGGTCGAGCGCGATCCACACTTCCGTCATGTTGTCGGTCAGGGCGCGCAGGTGCAGGGTGCGAAAGTGCCCGGCCGGCAGTTCGATTGCCTCTTCGCCCAGCGAATCCATTTGATAGCGTTCGTATTTCTTGCCGGTCACCACGCCGACCACGGCGCCTTCGGCCAGGCTGCCCATGTAGGCGAGCTGGTAGTTGAGCGACAGGATGTCCTGCGTTCCCGGTGCGATCGGCCGCACGCTGCCATCGCGCGACAGATGGACTTCCCCCGCTACCCAGTCGAAATCGGCATTTTCATTGGCATCCTTGCCGTTCTTGAGGCTGCGGTAGCGTGCCGGTTGCAGGCCGCCGGCAACCAGCCTCCCGGCGCTTTCGGTCGTTATGCGGATCGGCTTGAACAGCGACACCAGGCCACTGGTTTCGGTGACCCCGGTCAGGCGATAGTGACCGTCCTCGCTGAAATCCCAGCGATGCTCGGCGCGTCCGACCTGGAAATTGAGTGATTCCTTGTAGATGGCGAAACGGATCGTGCCGGTTGCCGGCAGAACCGGCGTGGCGGCTTGGCTGCTAGTCATCGTTGCGGTCGACGGCCTTTCAGGGGTGATTTCCGATGCCGCTTCCGGCGCCGCCGGCGCGGGCGGCACACTGAACGGAGAAGGTTTGGCACTCGCCAGGCGTGGCGGCCGCGAGGACTGCTTGGCCGTTGGCGCTGGTGGCTTCGGCACGGCAGTCGGCGCGGCAGCGGGCGGTGGTGGCGGTGGCGGCCGCAGCTCGGCCTGCAGCGGCGCCTGCTCGGGTGCCGGCTCGCCGCCGAACAGTTCGACATCCATCCCGAGCAGCGCGGCGGCATGAATGGCCAGCGAACCGAGTAGCGCAGCGAACAGCGCGACCGGCATCGCCGCTCAAGTGACCTCGGGCGCGACCAGTGCCGCGCCGCCGTCCGCTTCGCCGGCCAGGCGCACACGGCCGTTGTCGAGGTGCAGCCGACCGTCGACAAACCAGCGCACGGCCTGCGCGTAGATCCGGTGCTCCTGGCGCAGCACGCGGGCGGCGAGCGTCGCTTCGTCGTCACTGTCGAGCACCGGCACGGCGGCCTGGATGACGACCGGACCGTGATCGAGCGCCGGCGTCACGAAATGCACCGTGCAGCCGTGGATGCGCACGCCTTCCGCAAGCGCCCTGCGATGCGTGTGGAGGCCGGGGAAGGCCGGCAGCAGCGAGGGATGGATGTTCATCAGGCGGCCCGCGTAGCGCCGGACGAAGCCATCGCTCAGGATGCGCATGAAACCGGCCAGTACGACGAGATCAGGCGCGAAGCCGTCGATGCATTCGGCGAGCGCGACGTCGAAGGCATCGCGGTCAGCAAAGGCCTTGTGGTCAATGTAATGCGCCACGATGCCAGCCTTTTCGGCAGTTTCCAGCCCCGCCGCATCGGGCCGGTTGCTGATCACGGCAGCGATGTTGACCGGCAGCGTGCCGTCATCGCGGGCGGCAATCAGCGCCTCCATGTTGGAACCGCGGCCGGAGATCAGGATGACGATGTTTTTCATTTAAGAAAGCCCACAGGCAGAAAGACGGTAGAGACGACCGACTGGCCGACGCGCGAAATACCGCGCCCGTTGCGATCGGCGACGATCGCCGCCATCAGGTCGAGAAGCCCCATCTGGCGGCCGAACTCGCGCTCGAAGGAAAGATTGCGATGGGCCGGGTCGAGCTCGTTCGCCAGCAGGAAGGGTTCGCCGGCACGGTTGCGATCGTCGTTCAGCTTCCAGACGGCAATTTCCATGTTGCGCGCGCAGTTGTAGAGCTTTTGTTCGTTCAGCGAATCGAAAATGAAGAATTCGTCCTTGTACTCGAAGGCGGCATCGGTCATCGTCAGCAAGCCGAACATCAGCGCCGCGACGCGATCGCCTTCGTAGGTTTCGCTGAAGGCGAGCGCCGCCGCCAGTCCCTCGCGTCGCCCGCCGAGTTCCGGCAGGCTTTGCACATTGCGCCGCTTCAGACGCACCAGCGCTGCTTCGCGGCTGACGACACCGGCCTTCTTCCATTCGCGCGGATTGCGCTTGTAAAGTTTGTCGGCGATCAGCATCAGGCCATCGACCACTTCGCCGCGCACCGTATCGGCGATGCGGTCGACTTCGGTCTTGGCCAGATATTTGGCGTCGACCGTAGATTGCGTCCGGCCATCCTTCCCTATCTTCGTCGCACATCCTCCGGACAGCGACAAGATCAGGAGAATGACCAGCCAGCGCATCAGGCGGCCCGGTGTTTCAGCCAGCCGATGGCGACCGGCACCAGCGACACGACAATGATGCCGACAATAATAATGGACAGGTTGGCCTTGACCCACGGCATGTTACCCAGCCAGTAGCCGGCCAGGCACAACGAAGCGACCCAGGCAACGGCACCGACCACATTGAACAGCGCGAATTTTGCATAGGACATTGCCCCGATACCCGCCACGAAAGGCGCAAAGGTGCGGAACAAGGGCAGAAAGCGCGAGATTACCAGCGTCTTGCCGCCGTGCACTTCGTAGAAAGCGTGTGTCTTGAGCAAGGCCGCGCGATTGAAGAAGCGCGAGTTCTCCCAGTGAAACACCTTGGGTCCGAGATAGCGTCCGATATGGTAATTGACGGTATTGCCGAGGATCGCCGCCACCGTGAGCACCGTGATCAGCATGTAAATATCCATGCCGCCCTCGCCCAGCGCGGCCAGCGCACCGGCCACGAAGAGCAGCGAGTCGCCGGGCAGGAACGGGGTCACGACGAAGCCCGTTTCGGAAAATATGATGACGAACAGGATGCCGTAGATCCACAGCCCGTATTGCTGCACCAGGAGCGCCAGATGCTTGTCGAGATGAAGCACGATGTCGATGAACTGCGTCAGGTATTCCATGTAAGGCGCCGGGCGTGATAAAGGCGTCATTTTACCCCAAGGTATAATCCACCGATGCCCACCATCGCCCGCCTCCCCGACCTGCTGATCAGCCAGATCGCCGCTGGCGAAGTGGTCGAACGACCCGCCTCGGTGTTGAAGGAGCTGCTCGAAAACAGCCTCGATGCCGGTAGCAAGGCGATCCAGGTGCACCTTGAGGAAGGCGGCGTCAAGCTGATCCGCGTCACCGACGACGGTTGCGGCATTGCCCGGGAGCAACTCGCACTGGCGCTGACCCGCCATGCCACCTCGAAAATCGTCTCGCTTGACGACCTTGAGCGCGTTGCCAGTCTTGGCTTTCGTGGCGAGGCGCTGGCCTCGGTCGCTTCCGTGGCCCGCCTCGCGATCAGCAGTCGCGAATTTGGCGCCAGCCACGCCTGGAAGCTCAAGGCTGAACCGGGCGCCGAACCCGAACCGGCGGCCTTGATGGCCGGCACCGTCGTCGAAATGCGCGACCTGTATTATAACACCCCGGCCCGCCGTAAATTTCTCAAGGCCGAGGGTACCGAATTCGCCCACTGCGCCGACGCCGTCCGGCGCCTGGCGCTGACCCGGCCCGATGTCGCCTTCAGCCTCACCCACAACGGCCGCAACCTGTTCCAGCTGGCGCCGGCCGACCGCGTCCGGCGGATCGCCGACATTCTCGGCAATGATTTTCTGGCCGCGTCGCGCCGGCTCGAAGCCCAGGCCGGCCCGCTGACCATTTCCGGCTTCGCCATCGACCCGACGCGCGCCGGCGAAGCGAAGGACGGCCAGCAGGTGTTCGTCAATAGTCGTTTCGTGCGCGACAAGGTCATCGCCCACGCGCTGCGCGAAGCCTATCGCGACGTGCTGCACGGCAGCCGACAGCCGGCCGTCTGCCTGTTCATTGACATCGACCCGGCGCTGGTCGATGTCAATGTGCACCCGTCCAAGACCGAAGTGCGCTTCCGCGATTCGCGCGCCATGCATCAGTTCGTCTTTCACGCCGTCCAGCGCACGCTGGCGACGCCGGTGGCGACGACGTCAAACGCCACGCCTTTCGCTGCTGACGCAACCGTTATGGTCGACGGCGAAAAGCCGGCAAATTTCAATTACGCGCCAGCGTTCCGCCACCAGGCCAGCCTGGGCGTCGGCGAACCAGCGGCGGCCGCCTATCTCGCCGTCGCCCGCGCCACCCAGTTTGCGCCGCAAGGGGCAACCGGCCAGACCGAGCCTGCATTGCAATTTCGCCAGGAATCCGGCGCCTCGGACAGCCCGCCGCTCGGCTACGCGCTCGCCCAGTTGCACGGCATCTACATCCTGGCCCAGAACACACGCGGCCTGGTGCTGGTCGACATGCACGCGGCGCACGAGCGCATTCTTTACGAACGGCTGAAAAACGCGTTCGACAACCGGCAAATCGCCACCCAGGCCCTGCTGATCCCGGCCGTTTTTTCGGCCGAGGCGCTCGATATCGCCGCCGTCGAGGAACACGCCGAGGCGCTGGCCGAACTCGGCTTCTCGATCTCCCCGCTCGGCCCGCAGCAACTCGGCGTGCGCGGCGTCCCCGCCCTGCTGCAGTCCGGCGACCCGGTGGCGCTGGTTCGCTCGCTGATCGCCGAATTGCGCGAACACGGCATCACCCGGTTGGCCACCGCCCGCCGTAACGAACTGTTCGCCACCATGGCCTGCCACGGCGCCGTGCGCGCCCGCCGCCTGCTCACCATCCCGGAAATGAACGCCCTGCTGCGCCAGATGGAAGAAACCGAACGCGCCGGCCAGTGCAACCACGGACGGCCGACGTGGACCGAACTACCACTCGCGGAACTCGACAAGCTGTTCCTGCGCGGCCAGTAATCGAGCCGCCCGATGTCTCATTTTTGGCAGTATATTCACTGAATTTCAGCGTATAACCAATATGTTAAAGATTTTTCATAATCTTTTACATGCATAATCAGGTTTTCGCCCTGGTCGCCAGTTCCTTGAGCAAAGCACTCGTTCTTCCACACCCGTTTGCTGCCCGCCTGATCTTCGCGAGTCTTCTCGCTGCCTGCGGTTCGAGCACGCTGGCCGACGTTCCGCCGATGTTTCGCCCGAATGCCGGTAGCCTATTGAACCAGACCACGCCGCCCACGGTAGTCCCGACCCTGCCTTCCTCGACGCTGCCTGCACTGCCGGAGGAAGAGATCGGCAAACCCGACCCCGAGCAGGCCATGGTCAGGGTCTCGCGTTTTGTTCTCGACGGCGTCAGCCTGTTGCCGCCGGAGCAATTGCAGGCGGGGCTGTCCGACCTGATCGGCCAGGAACTCGGTCTTTCCGATTTGCGCAAGGCCGCCGCGCGCATTACCGGCATCTATCGCGAACAGGGATATTTTCTCGCCCGCGCCTATCTGCCGACGCAGGATATTGTCGACGGCGTCGTGCGCATCGGGGTGCTCGAAGGCCGGTATGGCACCGTCGAAGCCGGCGGATCGCCGCGACTCGGGCAGGAGCATGCCCAGGGCATTCTTGAGGCAAACCAGGTTGGCGAAGACCAGCCGATAGAGCGTTCACCCCTCGAGCGCAGCCTGATCCTGCTCGAACAACGTGGGGGAGCGCCGGTTCAGGCGGTGATGCAGCCCGGAGCCACGGTCGGCACATCGCACATGGCCATCGAGGCGCCGGCCGGCCCGCTGTTCAGCGGCCAACTGGGCGCTGACAACTATGGCAATCGCTACAGCGGGCAGAATCGCGCGACCGCCCTGCTCAATCTCAACAGCCCGCGTGGTGTCGGCGATCTCGCCAGTCTGTGGCTGATGAAATCCAGCGACTCCGACGCCGTATTCGCCGCCTACCAGACACCGGTGGGGTATCACGGCCTGACTCTGGGGGCCAGCTACTCGCAGTTCAACTACCAGTTGTGCTGCGAATTCGCGCCGCTTGACCAGAAAGGCTATGCGAAGGTGTTCGGCGTTCAGGCGCGCTACCCGTTGATCCTGTCCCAGCGCGAGATCATGAACGCCGGACTCGCGTTCGAAAACAAGCACCTGAACGACAGTTCGGCGCTCGGCGAACTCGACGACAAGACTGCGAACGTCGCCAGCCTTTCGCTGGACGGGCTGGCCGCGACCACCAGCGGACAAAATCGCTACCAGGTTGCGCTGGTGGCCGGCGACCTCGATATCTCCGGCCCGCCCGCCTATGTCCAGGCCAATGCCGCGACGGTGGACACCGCCGGGGGCTACGTCAAGTTGCGCGGCGAATACCAGTACCTCCATTTCCTGGACAACGGTCAACGCCTATTCCTGCGCCTCTCAGGCCAGGCCAGCAACCGCAATCTCGACTCTTCCGAAAAATTCCTGATGGGCGGTGTCAATGGCGTCCGCGCCTACCCGGAAGGCGAGGCGCCAGCCGACCAGGCGCTGCTGGCCAGGTTCGACTGGGTGATTCCCATACCCCTTGCCGCCTTGCCCGGCAGCCTGTCGACGCGATTGTTCGTCG
>Ga0116153_10003454_pt1 | contig 11143 bp, 10 predicted proteins | sample AD_UKC028_MetaG_FD_89896 | JGI IMG/M metagenome (GOLD analysis project Ga0116153, IMG submission 89896) | Active sludge microbial communities of municipal wastewater-treating anaerobic digesters from USA - AD_UKC028_MetaG | ecosystem: Engineered > Bioreactor > Anaerobic > Digestate | place: USA... | reverse complement strand
TAATCCCTGTTTCCGGCAACCATTCCTATCCTCCAGCCTGCCATGTTCTGGGATTTGCTCAGGGAATTCAGTTCAAGGGCAATGTCCCTTGCCCCTTCAACCGACAGAATGCTGAGGTAGTCCTTATTGAGGATGAAGCTGTATGGATTGTCGTTGCACAGCAATATAGAATGTTTTACAGCGAAACTGACAAGTTTCTCAAAAAGCTGAACCGAACCTTTTGTTCCGGTAGGCATGTGCGGATAGTTTACCCACATCAGTTTTACTTTGCTGAGATCGCTTTTTTCAAGACTGTCAAGGTCAGGCAGCCAGCCTCTCTTTTCACTCAGGTCGTAATTTCTGACAATACCTCCCACAAGGTTCGTGACAGATGAATAAGTTGGATAGCCGGGATCGGGGACAAGTACCTCGTCGCCGGGATTTACAAAAGCCATGCTTATATGCATTATTCCCTCCTTGCTGCCCATAAGGGGAAGTATCTCACCTTCAGGGTCAAGCTCAGTGCCGAAGTATTTCCTGTACCACTCCGCGAAGGCTTTTCTGAGCGACAAGATCCCGGTATAGCTCTGGTAACCATGTGATCCAGGTTTCCTTGCTTCGTTTACAAGTGCGTTGATTGTATTTTCAGATGGCATCTGGTCGGGGCTGCCTATTCCCAGATTGATAATATCTGCCCCGTCCCTTCTCATCTTGTCGATCTGGGCAAGCTTCTTCGAAAAGTAGTATTCCTGTACTGATTCAGTACGTTTTGCAGGTTTAACTATCATACAGCATGTCTCCTTTATAGTATACACCAAGGACTTCGAGGTCGCTTGTATGATCTCTCAGAATCCTTTTTATTATCTCAGCATTTACATTTTTTGGCATCTCAAGGTCGCAGTAAAACATATACTGCCACTGTCCGTTGAATTTGGGAACAGATTGTATTTTAGAAAGGTTGATGCTCATTTCGGCGAGTTTTACAAGCACTTTTGCCAGTGAGCCCGGCTGATGTCCGGTTGAAAAACAGATTGATATTTTATTCCCTTCCCTGTTACCGCTTTCCTCCGGACCTACCACCAGAAACCTTGTATAATTCTGTTTGTACGTTTCAATACCCGGAGCCATTACTTCCAGTCCGTATATCCTGGCAGCTTCGTTTGATGCTATTGCAGCAACGCCTTTCAGTCTGTTTTCGCTTATATCCTTTGCGCTGCCGGCAGTGTCATCGCTCTCAACAAGCATCCACCGGGGATGATGTTTCAGGTAATCCATGCACTGTGCCAGCGCTATCGGGTGTGAACGTACCTCATTGATTTCATCAAGCGATTGCCCGGGCAGTGCCATCAGATTCTGCACTATTCTGAGGTTATGTTCACCGAGCATCTTCATGCCCGATTCCCTGATAAGTGTATAGTTCTGAAGAATGCTTCCCGACCTTGCATTCTCTATTGCCATTACTGCATAGTCTGCCTCTTTGTCCATCACTTTTCCAAGTGTAATGTCAAAGGAGGAGCAGGGTACTATTTCAATCTCATCATAATTGAAATACTGCCTTGCTGCCACTTCGTGAAAACAACCTGTTTCTCCCTGTATAGATATTTTCATAAGTATATAAAAAAAATCAGGGTCCCTTTTGGGGACCCTTGTCACATATTATATCTCTTAACTGTATACAAAAATCCCCTAGTTCTTTTTAAAATAAAAAAAGAAGTAAAAGAAAGGGGCGTAATATGTGTATACAAAATTCATTAATCGTTTCAATAGGGTTACAAAATTAATCTATTTTTCAGAAAAACAAATAAAAATCAATAAAAAGACGAAAATAATTGATAATTTATAGTTTGGGGGCACGGCACACGGCTAACGGCGCACGGCATACGACGCACGGCGCATGGCACTAGGCACAAGGCAAAGAGACCCTGAGTCCTTCCGCCTTCCGCCTTCCGCCTTCCGCCTTCAACCTACACCTTATGCCTTTCCTTCAGTACTGTCTCTATCTCTTCAAGGTTTGTTCCCTTTGCTTTGAGTAATATAAGGAAGTGATAAAGGAGGTCTGCTGCCTCATTTTTTAATAATTCAGCGTTGTCATCCTTTGATTCTATAACAAGTTCAACAGCCTCTTCGCCAACCTTCTGGGCCACCTTGTTTATGCCTTTTTTAAAGAGCTTGTTTGTATAGGAATCTTTTTCGTCATCATCAATACGCTGATTGATAACCTGTTCCAGTTTATACAGGAAGCCTCTTGCATTATCATCTCCGAAACAGGAATATGTTCCGAGGTGACAGGTTGGTCCTGCAGGTTTGACCTTTATGAGGAGAGTATCATTGTCACAGTCCTGGAATATCTCCTTTACATACAGGAAATTGCCGGAAGTTTCTCCCTTTGTCCATAAGCGGTTTTTACTCCGGCTGAAGAAGGTCACCCTGCCTTCTTTTTTTGTCAGTTCAAGAGCCTCCTGGTTCATATAACCAAGCATCAGCACCTGCTGTGTTGTATAATCCTGTATAACAACAGGAACCAGCCCGTTACCCTTCGTAAAATCAATCTTTTCCATAATTCACTGTTTTATCTGCATTCTCTGTGATTCTCTGTGTCTCTCTGTGTCTCTCTGTGTTACTAACAGTAATATAAGAATATATACAGAATGCTAAAATTTATCTCACTGCAATGTTTTCACTTTTAAGATACTTCTTCAGGTCCTGTATATTTATTTCACCGAAATGGAAGATGCTTGCTGCCAGAGCCGCACTGCATCCTGTATTGAAAAAGACATCCCTGAAATGCTGCATAGTACCTGCACCTCCTGATGCAATCACTGGTATATTGACCTTCCTGCTTACTTCTGCCGTGATATCAAGTGAAAAACCCGACTTTGTTCCGTCAGTATTCATTGAAGTCAGCAATATCTCGCCAGCACCAAGCTCTTCGGCCTTTTTAGCCCAGGGAACAGTTTTGAACGGAGTTATCATTCTTCCTCCGTTGACAAACACTTTCCATCCGTCTTCAGTAAACTTGGTGTCAATTGCCACAACCACACACTGGCTTCCGAACTCAGAGGCAATCTCTTTTATCAGGTCCGGCCTTTTCACTGCCGATGAGTTAATTGTTATCTTATCAGCGCCAGCCTTTATCAGAACAGCAACATCATCAACATTGTTTATTCCGCCTCCCACTGTGAAGGGAATATTGATTTCTGCGGCTATCCTTTCAACAAGACCGGCAAAGGCTTTTCTTTTTTCAATGGTGGCAGTGATATCAAGAAAAACAAGCTCATCAGCACCCTGCTCTGCATAAGACCTGGCAAGGGCAACAGGATCGCCGGCATCGATAATATTAACAAAGTTGATCCCTTTTACCGTCCTCCCGTCTCTTATATCGAGACAGGGTATTATTCTCCTCTTCAGCATAGTTCTGCAAGTTCATTTAGCGTTACTTTTCCCTCATAAAATGCTTTGCCCACAATAGTGCCTTCACATCCAGTTTCTTTCATTCTAATGATATCTGCCAGTGAGGCAATTCCTCCGCTTGCTATGAGGTTGATTCTGACTTCCGACAGGATCTCACTGTATATTTCTTCAGAGGGGCCCTGGAGCATTCCGTCTTTCCCGATGTCAGTGCAGATAGCATATTTAATCCCCTTTGAAACATGTTCGCTTATAAATGTCAGGATATCAGTTTCTGATTCTTCAGTCCATCCTGATGATGAAATCTTTCTGTCTTTAAAGTCTGCTCCGAGTATAATTTTTTCAGGACCGAAAAATGAAAGCATTTCAGCAAACATCAGGGGTTCCTTAATTGCTATGCTGCCTGCTGTGGCCTGTTTTGCGCCGGAGTCAAATACTCTTTTCATGTCATCTATGGTTCTGAGTCCTCCGCCATAATCAACAGTCAATGAGGTTTTTGATGTAATCTTTTCAAGAATTGAAATGTTTACTGTTTTACTGTTTCTGGCCCCGTCAAGGTCAACAAGGTGCAGGTATTTAATGCCCTTGTCTTCCAGCATCAGTGCAATTTCAAGAGGATCATCATTATATACTTTCCGTGTCGAGAAATCTCCCTTCGTCAGCCTGACGCATTTGCCACCCATTATATCTATTGCCATAATTATTCTCATAGCTGAAGAAAATTTCTGAGAATAGTCTCTCCGACAAGAGCTGATTTCTCCGGGTGAAATTGTGTCGCATGGAAATTGTTCCTGTTCATCGCGGCTGAGAAAGGAACTATGTATTCGCAGGTGGCTGTGGTTTGCGAAGATATTTCAGCATAATAGCTGTGAACATAGTAGACGTTATCATCCTTTGAAACATTCTTAAACAACTTTCCCTTTACTGTTATGAAATCATTCCAGCCCATGTGAGGTATTTTGTCAACAGGAGGGAAGAGTTTTACATCGGCATCAAAAACGCCAAGGCATTCAGTATCAGATTCTTCAGAATGTCTGCACAAAAGCTGAAGGCCCAGGCAGATACCCAGGACAGGGACTTTGATCTCAGGGATAATCCTGTCGAGGCCGCTTTTCCTGAGATAAGCCATTGCGGAGCCTGCTTCCCCTACACCGGGAAAAATCACCTTTTCTGCACTCATAAGTTCTGCGGGGTCATCAGTTATCCTGCTTTCAAAGCCAAGCCTGCTTACTGCATTCTGCACCGACCTTATGTTGCCGGCATTATATTTGACTATTGCTATCATAAGGCTCCTTTTGTTGAAGGCAGACTGTAGTTTCCTGTCTGGCTGACTGACATTTTCAGGGCTTTTGAAAATGCCTTGAATATGGCTTCAATCTTGTGGTGCTCATTTTCGCCCGAGGCTTTTATATTGAGATTGCACCTGGCGCTGTCGGAAAAAGATTTAAAGAAGTGGAAAAACATTTCAGATGGAACATCGCCGGTCTTTTCTTTTTTGAATTCAGCATCCCAGACAATCCACGGTCTTCCGCTGAAGTCTATAGCTGCCTGAGCAAGCGAGTCGTCCATTGGCAGAACAAATCCATATCTCTCAATACCCTTTTTACCACCCAGAGCTTTCAGCACAGCATCTCCGAGGGCCAGAGCAACATCTTCAACTGTATGATGCTCATCAACATGCAGGTCCCCGCTGGCAATAATTTTTAAATCGATATTTCCGTGTTTTGCAATCTGCTCAAGCATGTGGTCAAAGAATCCCAGTCCTGTTGAAATATTGCTTTTTCCTGAACCATCGAGGTTTACTTCCACCTCAATCTGAGTCTCATTTGTTTTTCTTGCAACAGTTGCTTTGCGGGGAAACTTTTTCAGGAAGGAGTAAATCTCATTCCAGTCTTTTGTAGTAAGCACAGCTTCCGGTGAAGGCTCAGAATTTATGAAAATTGCCTTGCAGCCCAGGTTTTTTGCAAGCTGGATATCGGTCTTCCTGTCGCCGATTACGTATGACGATGAAAGGTCGACTCCGGTTGCAAGATATTTTACAAGCATTGCAGTACCCGGCTTTCTTGTGGGAGCATTTTGTTCAGGAGTTGTTCTGTCGATGAAAATTTCTTTAAATACAACTCCTTCACCTTCAAGTATTTGTAATATTGTATTATGGACAGGCCAGAAAGTTTCCTCAGGATGTGATGGAGTGCCCAGTCCATCCTGATTTGAGACCATTACAAATTCAAAGTCAGTTTCACGCGCAATTGCTGCCAGGTTAGTTATTGCACCGGGAAGGAATTTGAATTTGTCATAGCTGTCGACCTGTTCGTCCTCCGGTTCTATTATTATGGTTCCGTCCCTGTCGATAAATAGTACCTTTTTCATAGACTGATTGTTTTTAATGCATGCAGAAGCTTCCTGTTCTCCGATTGTTTTCCGACAGTGATCCTGATACAGTCTTTCACAACAGTGTTTCTGTTTCGTGTTATTATCTTCATTTTTATAAGTTCACTATAAACCTTGTCGGCATCCTTAACCTTTACAAGTAAGAAGTTAGCATCAGAAGGATAGACATGTTCTGTAAGACCGATTTCTGACAGTTCTGAAACAAGCTTATTCTTCTCAGTCAGTATTTTTTTTATCTGTCTGTCCATTTTATCAGCTCTCAGAATCTTTCTGTACGCTAATTTCTGATTATTGGCGCTGATATTGTAGGGAGGTTTTATCTTATTGAAATACTGAATGATATCCTTGTTTGCAAAAGCAACGCCAACCCTTACAGATGCCAGTCCGAAAGCTTTGCTGAAGGTTTGCATCACAATCAGGTTAGGGTACTTATTTATCATGTCCCTGAATGAAGGCTTATCGCTGAAATCGATGTAGGCTTCGTCAATTACCACAATGCTGTTGCACCCTGAAAGGATGAATTCAATATCAGCAATGTTCATGCTGTTTCCTGTCGGGTTGTTCGGTGAACAGATGAATATCAGCTTCAGGTTCCTTTCGGAAAGGAGAGGGGTCACTTTCTGAATATCGATCTGGAATGATTGGTTCAACGGAACCTTTATCAGCTCAACATCATTTACCGAAGCAGATACTTCGTACATCCCGTAGGTGGGAGAGAAGGTCAGAGCCTTGTCTGTTCCGGGCTGGCAAAATACCCTGAAACACAGGTCGATGATCTCATCGCTGCCATTGCCAAGAAAAATGTTTTTAACAGGGATACCTCTGAATCGGGATATCGCCTTTTTAAGATCCTTCTGCCAGGGGTCCGGATAACGGTTAAGTTTTCCGTAGGGATTCTCATTTGCATCGAGAAATATTCCCGTACTGCCCTTGAATTCATCCCTTGCACATGAATAGGGTTTAAGCTTCCTTACGTTTTCCCTGACGAGATTATTAATATCAGTCATTTCCGGATTTTATTTAGTCTTATACTTACTGCATTTCTATGTGCCCGCAGGTTTTCTGCCTCTGCCATTGTTTCAATAACAGGTCCCAGGTTCATAATTCCATCAGCGCTGAGCTCCTGGAATGAAATTTTTTTCATAAAGCTCTCAACCGAAACGCCACTGTAATTCATGGCAAAGCGGTTAGTTGGCAGGGTATGGTTTGTTCCGGAGGCATAGTCTCCGGCGCTTTCACAGCTATATGGTCCTATGAAAACAGAGCCGGCGTTTACAACACTTTCTGCAAGTTCATTACTGTTATCTGTATTAATAATGAGGTGTTCAGGAGCCCAGGCATTACTGAAATCAATGCAGTCCTTCATCGTTTTAAGTATAACAATAAAGCTGTTATCAAGCGCTTTTGCCGCTGTGTCCTTCCGTGGGAGTTCCCTTATCTGGATTTTTACAGCAGAAGTAACCTTTTCCGCCAGTTCTTCTGAATCAGTTACAAGTACCGCCAGGCTGTCGGCTCCGTGTTCTGCCTGCGACAGCAGGTCGGCGGCGATAAAGTCCGGATCGGCATTTTTCCCTGCAATAACTAGAACTTCACTGGGACCGGCCGGCATGTCTATTGGAATGCCATCGTTCTGAACAAGCTCCTTGGCTTTTGTAACATACTGATTACCTGGTCCAAATATCTTGTAAACCTTTGGTATTGTTTCTGTTCCATAAGCCATTGCCGCTATTGCCTGAGCCCCTCCTGCCTTGTAGATCTCTGTGATTCCTGTTAGTGCTGCGGTATACAGGATTACCGGATTAACCTTGCCGGTCATTTCAGGTGGTGTGCATATTATAATTCTGCTGCAGCCGGCAATTTTTGCGGGTATTCCAAGCATCAGAACCGTAGAAAACAGCGGGGCGCTGCCTCCGGGTATGTAAAGTCCCACCCTTTCAATCGGAAGGCTTTTTCTCCAGCAGCTGACACCCTTTGACGTTTCAATTACCTTTTTCCCTGCAAGCTGCGATCTGTGAACTTTGTCAATATTGACAAAGGCCACGTTTATTGCCTTTTTGAGATCTTCAGGTACGAGGGATTGTGCTTCAGAAAGTTCTTCTTCAGAAACCTTAAGTGCAGGAAGCTCCACTCCGTCAAATTTAAGGCAGTAGCTTAAAAGGGCTGAATCCCCGTCTCTTTGCACACTTTCAAGTATTTCACCCACAACAGCTTCAAGGTCGGCTTTGCCTATTGCCGGACGTCTGCATAGTGCCTCCCATTCTTTTTTATCAGGATATTTTATAGTCCTCATTACCGGATCATTTTTTCAATAGGAATTACAAGGATGCCTTCAGCGCCGGCTTCCTTCAGCTGGTTTATTCTTTCCCAGAACTGATCCTCTTTTACAACCGAGTGAAGGCTGCACCATCCTTTTTCGGCAAGGGGTAGTATTGTCGGGCTTTTCATTCCGGGCAGTATGGCACAGATCCTGTCAATGGCAGATTCAGGTGCATTAAGCAGAATATATTTGTTTTCCTTTGCATTCTTTACGGCTCTTATCCTGAACAGCAGGCTGTTGAGGATTGCCAGTTTTTCCTCATCAAGGTTTTTGCAGGCTATGATTACTGCCTGGCTTTTAAGAAGTGTTTCAACCTCTTTTAAGCCATTTGTCATCAGTGTACTTCCCGAACTTACTATATCGCATATTCCATCAGCAAGACCTATGCCGGGAGCTATTTCAACACTTCCGCTTATCTCCTCAATCTCGGCAGTAACATTATTATTGCTGAGGAAGTCGGTAAGCAGTTTGGGATAGCTTGTTGCGATCTTTTTGTTCATGAACCAGGATGGTCCGTTATAAGTATCTTCCCTGGGTATTGCCAGGCTCAGCCTGCAACTGGCAAAACCGAGCTGTTCAACAACAGTCACATCCTTGTCTTTTTCATACACCATGTTTTCACCAAGGATGCCTATATCGGCTACCTGTTGTTCAACATATTGAGGAATATCATCATCCCTGAGGAAGAGGACTTCAACAGGGAAATTATATGCCTTTGTTTTAAGGACGCTTATGCCGTTTGAGAATTTTATCCCGCACTCTTCAAGAAGCTTCTTCGAATTTTCACTTAGCCGGCCACTTTTCTGGATCGCAATTTTCAATGTGTTCATCAGTCTGTTTTATGTGTCAGGGCAGGGGACGGATATAAAAAAACCCGTCTGCACTGCTCAGACGGGTTTATGATACCTTATATAATCACATATCACTATCTCCTCGCCTGAAGGCAGGTATGATAATGATGATGATGTGAAATACTTCTGTTCATTTTAAAAATAAAGTACAAAGATAATGAAATATTAATAATTATCACAAAACATTAACAAAAAGTGATATTCTGTTATTCTAGAGTCTTTCGGCAACAAGGTCGCCTACCTCTGTTGTTGAATATCCCATTTTGCCTGCACCCATATCCTTGAGCTTATTTGCGGTTACATCCATAATAGCAGCTTCAATTGCTTTTGCAGCTTTTTCCTCGCCAAGATGCTCAAGCATCATTCCTCCGCATGCTATTGAGGCGAGGGGATTGATAACATTTTTACCTGTATATTTCGGAGCTGAACCACCTATAGGTTCGAACATAGACACTCCTTTAGGATTTATGTTACCACCTGCTGCGATGCCCATACCTCCCTGTGTTATAGCACCAAGGTCGGTAATTATGTCACCGAACATGTTTGTTGTTACAATAACATCAAACCATTCCGGATTCTTTACCATCCACATACAGGTAGCGTCAACATGAAAGTATTCTCTTTTGATATCAGGGTATTCAGCTTCTCCCATTTCATGAAAAGCTCTTTCCCAGAGGTCGAATACATAGGTGAGCACGTTTGTTTTTCCGCAGAGGGCAAGTGTCCTTTTCTTGTTTCTCTTCCTTGTATATTCGAAAGCATATCTGAGGCAGCGGTCCACCTGCATTCTTGAGTAAACCATGTTCTGCATGGCAACTTCATCCGGGGTACCCTTCATTGTTGTACCTCCTGCGCCGGTGTAAACGTCGCCTGAGTTTTCTCTTACAACAACATAGTCAATGTGTTCCGGACCTTTATCCTTAAGGGGTGTTGCAACACCCGGATAGAGTTTTATGGGACGGAGATTGATATACTGGTCAAGTTCAAAACGGAGCCGGAGCAGGATTCCTTTTTCAAGGATACCCGGCTTCACATCAGGATGACCGATGGCTCCAAGGAATATTGAATCGAATTTTTTCAGATCAGTTGTTGCCGAATCCGGAAGCACTTCACCGGTTCTGAGATAACGTTCACCACCAAAGTCAAAGTCCTGGTAATTTAGTTTGAAGCCGTACTTCGAAGCAGCAGCAGAAAGTACTTTAACGCCTTCCCTGACCACCTCGGGTCCGGTACCGTCACCACCTATAACGGCAATGTTGTAAGTTTTACCCATAAATCTTATATTTAATTAAAATGTTAATATTCAATGAAATGACACTGTAGGAGCTTAGTTGATTCCGGCTTTTTCAGTATCCTCTGCTTTCTCACTTTCATTAAATCCTTCTACAATATTAAGCATTCTTTCCGTAGCCTTTATTGCTGATTCAGTCTGGTCGGCATCGAGGCCCCGGGTTCTGAATTCCCGGCTTTTGTAATCCCAGGTAATTACAGTTTCAACAAGAGCATCTGTTGCACCACCCGGAGGAATTGACACCTGGTAATCAATAAGGTTTGGCAGGGCTTTGCCTAGCTTGTCGTAAATATTTCTCAGCGCCTTCATAAAGGCATCATACTGACCATCGCCTGAGGAAGTCTCCTGGTAAAGATTTCCGTCAATCTCAACCTGAATATTGGCTGAAGGCTTAAGACCGAATGACAGTGAAAGGCTGTAATTTTTTATGAAGATCTTGTAATTACTGCGGTCGTTTCCAAGAACATCGGCAATTATGAAAGGCAGATCCTCGGCAGTGACATTTTCCTTTTTGTCACCAAGTTCGATTACCCGCTGCGTAACTTTTGCAAGAGATTCAGGACTCAGTGTAAGTCCGAACTCCTCAAGGTTTTTCTTCACTGTAGCCTTTCCTGACTGTTTGCCAAGGGCATATTTTCTCTTTCTTCCAAAACGTTCGGGGAGAAGGTTGTTGTAATAAAGGTTATCCTTGGTATCGCCGTCAGCATGCACTCCGGAAGTCTGGGTGAAGACATTTTCACCAATAACCGGTTTGTTTACGGGAATCCTTATCCCGCTGAAGGTTTCAACAATCTTGCTTACTCTTGTTATTTCAAACTCATTGACATTCATCTCAGCTCCGAGATGATCCCTGAGCACACCTATTATGCTTGAAAGCGGTGCATTTCCTGCTCTTTCTCCAAGTCC
>Ga0116153_10003452_pt1 | contig 11147 bp, 19 predicted proteins | sample AD_UKC028_MetaG_FD_89896 | JGI IMG/M metagenome (GOLD analysis project Ga0116153, IMG submission 89896) | Active sludge microbial communities of municipal wastewater-treating anaerobic digesters from USA - AD_UKC028_MetaG | ecosystem: Engineered > Bioreactor > Anaerobic > Digestate | place: USA... | reverse complement strand
TATCCGCCAAAAGCAATTATTCGCACTGTTTCGGACATCGTTACAGAAGAATTTTCGGTGGCATTCCCGGTGCTGACGCAGGGCGTTGATGCGTCTTATCCGGCACCTGGGCAGACGTATCCGGTGCCTGTCGTCATGGGGCCGTTCGCCGAAACCCGGCGCGTGGTTGTCGGGAATTCGTCTGGCGCTGGAAATTTAAACGTCGACGATTATTTTGTGGTCAACGGCGAAGTGTTCAACCCGGCTGGGGCAGCCGGGACGCCAGTGCCGGCAGGAACCGACCTCGGGATGCTGGCACCCGGAGAAACGATGACGTTCTCCGTTAAAAATACCGTCAACCCCTACTGTAGCGGGTTCGGGACGATTACCGCGTTCGTTGCCGAAGGGGTCGATATGAACCCCGCGCACATGATCTATCAATGCCTGACCGATAAAGAGTGGGGCATGGGCTACACGGTCACGGCAATCGACATCGCCTCATTCACTGCTGCGGCAGACACTCTGTATGCCGAGGGATTTGGCCTATCGATGTTGTGGAACCAGCAGGAGGTCATCGAGCAGTTCATTGGTGTCATCCTCGACCACATCGGCGGCATCCTTTATGTCCGCCCTGAAACATCGACCTTCGCGCTCAAGCTGATCCGCGCCGACTACGATCGCGGCACCTTGCCGCTGTACGGCCCGGCCAACCTGGTCGCTGCCGAAGATTACCAGCGCCAGGGATGGGGTGAGACGGTCAATGAGATTACCGTTGTTTATACTCACGCCAATACCTCAAAAGACACCCCGGTCACGGTGCAGGACCCGGCCAACATTACCGTGCAGGGCGGCGTCGTGGCTCAGACGCGCAACTATCCTGGCATCCGCAGTCCATTGATCGCGCAACGGGTGGCGCTGCGTGACCTGCAAGCCGGGTCGACGCCGCTGGCCAGCATCAAGCTGACGGCAACCCGCGCGGCCTGGCAGGTTTTTCCCGGCGATGTCTTCCGCCTGACCTGGCCGGAGTATGACGTCGATGACGTGGTTTATCGGGCGCTCAACGTCAATCGCGGCACCCTGACCGATGGTCAGATCATCATCGATGCCGTCGAGGATGTGTTCGGCCTGCCCGATAACACCTACATGGTCGAGCAGCCTGGCGGCTGGGTCGATCCGTCGAATCCGCCGACCGTGGCGCCCTATCGCAAGGTGATCGAGGCGCCGTACTGGGATCTGGCGCGCAATATGACGGCCGCCGATCTCGATTATGTCGACGCGCTGTCTGGCTACCTCGAAACGCTGGCGGTGCGCCCGAGCGGCGATGCGATTAACTACGGCATCCAGGCCAAGGTCGGCGCGGCAGCTTACGAGGCCGCCGGCAACGGCGACTTCTGCCCATCGGCGGCGGTTGTCGGCGCATTGACCAAAACGACGACGGCGATCATGCTAGACAATGGAATCGACCTAGACCTGATCGCGGCAGGTGGATACGCGATTATCGGCGACGAATACGTGCTCGTCTCGGCCATCGATGCCAATGCCAGCACGGCAACGATCTCGCGCGGGCTGCTCGATACCGTGCCCGCCGCGCATGCCGCCGGTGCCCGCATCTGGTTCGCCGACGGCGACCAGGGATTCAGCAGCACCGAATACGCCGCTGGCGAAGTCGTCGACGTCAAGCTGCTGCCGGTCACTGGTCGTGGCGAGCTGGATATTGCCATGGCCCCGGTCGATATCCTGACCATGGACCAGCGACAGTACCGTCCCTATCCGCCAGCCAATGTGCGTTTCGATGCACTTGAGTGGCCTGCCATCATCGAAGGCGCGGCGGATGTGGTTCTGACCTGGGCGCACCGGGATCGCCTGGCGCAAACAGCCTACCTGGTCGAGCAAAATGAATCCAGCATCGGACCCGAGGCCGGCGTGACGTATTCGGTCGAGGTGGCGGACGAGTCGCTGGTCGTTCTGCATTCTGCCACCGGCATCAGCGGGACGACAGCAACGGTGCCGGCCTCTTCGCTGACAGCCGGCCTGCTGCGCTTCCGCCTGTGGTCGGTGCGCAGTGGGCTGTCTAGTTGGCAGGCACATGAACACTGGGCGGTATGGGGCGAATTACGCGTCACCGAAGACGGAGAATCAAGAATCATAGAAAGCGGCGACTTCCGCGTTACTGAATAAGGAATCGATATGTCAAAAAAAATTAGCGAACTTGCCGCAGCGACGACGCCGCTTGCTGGATCAGAGCTACTTGAATTGGTCCAGGGCGGCGTTAGCAAGAAGGTTGCGGCCAGTGAGCTGTCCGGCACTGCGTCTTATTCAAGAACTATGCTTACCGCTGCCAGAACCTATTACGTTCGCACGGACGGATCAAACTCTAACGATGGGACGGCAAATACATCGGGCGGGGCGTTCCTGACGATCCAGAAAGCTATCGACATCGCGACGACGCTTGATAACGGCGGCTTTGACATCACGATCCGCATCGGTTCAGGGACGTTCACGGGCGCCAATGTCCTCAAGAGCTTCGTCGGCTCCGGGAATATCACTATCCGTGGCGACAACAATGACATGACCAGCACGGTCATTTCAACGACGTCAGCGAACTGTTTTGGTACGACGAGCGCTGTTATCGGAGACTACAAACTGCAGTACATGAAGCTGCAGACGACAACGGCGGGATCTTGCCTCGTTGTTGCCAGCGGCCAGGGAATACTGAGTTTTAACAACATCAATTTTGGCGCCGCAGCCTGGGACCACATTGCCGTTGGGAGCGGCTGCCGGGTTACCGCGACCGGGAATTACACAATTTCCGGTTCTGCAAATTCACATTATGCTGCCGCCGATACGGGGCTCATCGTTTCGCAATCGATCACGATAACGCTGTCTGGAACCCCAAATTTCGTCATCGCGTTTGCCTTCTCGTCGCGCGTCAGCAGCATGCTTGCCAATGCCTTGACGTTCTCCGGATCGGCAACCGGAAAGCGCTACGACGTCCAGACGAATGCCCTGATTTTTACCGGCGGTGGTGGTGCGAACTATTTCCCTGGTAACAGCGCAGGGACGACGGCGACTGGCGGGCAGTATGTCTGATATCCGGCGCCAGACTTATACGAATTAACAGTGCGATAAGAAAATCTTGCAGTGACCTCCGGCAAGTTGGCGCCGCTGGTGAGCGACGGGCAAAACTGGATTGTCATGGCAGAAAATTAAGGTTTGAAAATCATCGCCGGAAAAGACCGGGGAATGGAATAGACATGACTGACAACGAGCTGATTGCGAACCTGCATCGACGAATGGACCAGCAGGACAAAATGCTTTTGGAAATTCGCGACAAGATGAACGCGCATGTGGTCGAGTCCGACCAGATACGGCCGGCGCTTGAAGAGCTGGTGACGCTGTGGAAGGGGTCGAAAATACTCCTACCGATCATTGCGGCTGCGACAGCGATGCTTTGGGCAGTCATTGTATGGGCTAAGGAAAATCTTAAATGACGTCGGTTTTTGTAAAGGAGAAACAACATGCTGCCTTTTGTTGCTGCCGCTCTTCCTTTTTTAATTCAGGCGGCGCCGGCCCTGATTCGCCTGTTCGGAGACGGAGAACAGTCCGAAAAAAATGCAAAAGCCGCCGAAACTGTAGCTGAGCTGGCAAAAGAGGTGACGGGAGAAACGACCGCCGAAGGTGCGGCCAATGCCATCGCCGCAGATCCGGCGCAGGCGCAGGCCTTCGCGCAGGCCGTCGAAGCGAAGTGGTACGAGCTGACCGGCGAAGCGGGCGGCGGTGGCATCGCCGGGGCGCGCAAGGCTGATGCAGCCATGCAGGCCGCCGGCAAGCCGTGGATGTCGCCGTCCCTGTGGATATCGCTGGCGCTGCTGCCGCTGGTTTATCTGGTCGTCGCCGCCGTTCTCTTCGGCGAAGGCTGGACGAACGATATCCGGGCAATGGTCGTCTCGTCGATCATATCGCTGGTGCTCGGGTCGGTGACCGGCTTCTTCCTCGGCACCAGCTACGGAAGCCAGCGCAAAACTGATCTGCTGGCGGAGAGGTAGGCATTGAAACTTACTTCAACTCCGAAGCCGCTACCCTGGCCCTGCTGCTCGGCGCCGGGCTGCTCAGCCTCATATTCGTCGTCGCCTGCATTCTGTGACTTGTGCTCAGCATCGTCGAAGATGCCAACGTGCGCGACATTGACTATCCAGACGACTGGAAGTGGCATGACTGCAAGCAAGGCAAGCGATGACCCATGTTGAAACCATCGGCGATGCCACGCTATATCTCGGCGATTGCCGCGAAGTTCTCGCCAGTCTGGCGCCCGACAGCGTCGACGCCATCGTCACCGATCCGCCCTATGGCCTGTCGTTCATGGGTAGCGGTTCCACCGGCCTCGGCGCCTACGCCGCCGGGATGAAATTCATCGGTATCGAGCGCGAACTGAAATATTTGGGTATTCGGAATATCCGGTTGATTTCTGACTAAATCTCGCCGGATTCCAAAAGTCGCATTACGGTTGATATTGGCACGCCGTAGTCGGCTGGAACGTCCTCGAAATCGAAGTCAGCAGCCATCGAGTAGTAGGTCATGCGCCCCATGCCCTCGAACGGCGACTGCCTACGAGGCTTAGGCTTGGCAACCTTATGCTCCTGGGAGAACAGCACCTTGGCCCGGAATGTCTCGAACTCCATGCCTCTGGCGTCTCGCTGCTTATCCTTTCCGCCCCGGTTGGTCGATTCCGTGAATGCGTTGGTGTATTGGTGGCCGGGTCGGAAATAGGCGAAGATGCCATCCGACCAGTTGGTAACGGTTTGGGCCACTGGCCCCCAGTGTTTCTTCTGGCTGTCTGGAATGCTTGCCTTCCACTGGCTGAAACGCTCCCTTGCCTCCTTCTCGCAGGTGGCGTCATAAATGCCGTAGAAGTCCTCTTTGAGCCGGTAAGCAATGCCCAGCTCGGGAAAGGCGTTCAGCCACGTCTCCATCGTCATGCGCGGTAATGGCTTCACATCGTGCTCCCGCATTAGCAGCAGTTTCCTGTCGCCCATCAGGGTCTTGCGTTGGGCGCTAGTCAATCCAGCCTTCAACCCTCTGCGAATGTCCTCCAGGGTCTCGTTGGCCATCTTGATGACGTGGAATTTGTCGATGACCTGAGTGGCCTGTGGCATCAATGTTTTGGTAACCGTTCGATACGGTCCGTACATGTCAGAGCAAACGATTTCAACGTCCTTCCGAGCAGGGAGGTTGCCGAAGAACTGATTCAGCGCTGGCAATGTTCGGCTGGGAAGCAGTTCAATCGCCGTCCCTTCGGCAATGTTTGTGAATATGGCGAAATACTGCTTCCCGATATACAGCTCATCCATGCCAAGTACCCTGGGCACGGTGAGCTTGTAGGTGGCATCCTTTGCCTTGTAGTAGTCCATAAAGATGCTGCGCACGGTCTTTTCGTCGACACCAACATCGCGGGCTACTTCGCTGTTGCTGCCAAGCACAGCCTTGACCTCAATGTGCTTAACCAGGCGCTTCGTCATCATGCGCCGGTCGTCCATATCCTTCATTTCCGGCCGGAAGGTAGAGCCGCAGTCATGGCATTTGTAGCGCCGCCGAATCATCCAGATGGTGACGCGCTTGCTGTGGATAGGTACGTCGCGGTATGCCTGGTCGTCCTTGCCGAATCTGACGACGCGGCCTTCAGCGGCACCGCAGGACTGGCAACAAGACGGTTCCGGCAGTTCAACGCGGAAGTGGTAGTCGTGGTCTTCCTCCTTGAAGCCAACGACATCGAGCTTCAAGGGGTGCAGCAGGTTACCAGGGAGCATTACTCCCCCGCCTGCTTGAGTGCTTTGCGAATGCCTTCGCTGACGTTGCCATTGCCAAGTTTGGTAGCGATTGCAACGCTCTCGGCGTCGAGGTAGGTATTAACCTTCTTGCCGCCTGCCATCTCGGATGGCCTGCCAGCAGTTCCAAGCGCCGCTGCGACCTTTCTGCCGTCAAGGTTTCGCATGGCTCCGGCGTTAATCTGGACGTATAGACCAGACGGGAGCTTTACCAGCGCCCCGGTGTCGCCTTCGCCCTGGGTGACTGTCCCGAGAGCCTCTGCATCGCTGGGAATGGTATTGGTGTAGAGCCGCCATTTACCGTCGATATTGACGGTAAGGCGGCCACGGTTCGTATGGGTCATGGCCGCCTCTCTTTACTTCTGGTAGTTGCCGAGCTTGTAGTATTCGCGGACTTCGCCAATAGTCATTCCGGCGCAGCGCTCATTGATTTTGTCGGCAGATTCGTAGGCTTCGGCCTTGGTGCCTTTCTGGATGTAATCCTCGCCGAGGATTGAGACAATCCAACCGAAAGCGCCATTCTTGGCCTGGCGAACTTGCGTAAAGGTCTTGGTGGTTTCCATTTTTGGCTCCGGATTAAATGGTTTCGACGTCAACTTTGCCGCCCATCGCCTTGACTTGCTCAAGGCCAGCGAAGAACTTGTCAGCAACCTTGCATGTTCCGGCGTAGCAAACCTGACCATTCTTGCATTCTTCGAACTTCTGCGTCTTTCCGTTCGGGAGGGTGACCGTATAGACCTTGGCGACGTCGCTTGCGTATTCCATTTTCTGCTCCTACCCCTGATTCCCCGAGGTGCGGCTGGTTGGCGTTGTTGCCTTCCATGAGTTCTATTATATACGCACAAAACTTAATTGCAAGTGTTTTGTGCGTATAGAACAAATATTTTTCATCAACCAGGAAATCCGAAGAAAGTGATTGTTCGGTCATCCGCCCCGGCGACCGGAATCAACCACTAAATCCGGATACCCAAATATTTCGACATCGCCTGCAAGCGCATCGACAACGCCTGCCGTCAGGAAAGGCTCTTCGCATGACCGCAAGAATCGTTGATCTGGACAAGTGGCGCGAAGCCCACCCACCGCTGGTCCGCCTGGCGCATATCTCCGGCCATCTGATGATGGCCAGCTTCGCCTACCAGCGCAACGCCTGGCGTGCGTGGCTGTCGATGTTCGTCATTCGCCGCTGAAATGGGCGGTTCGCAAAACTTGCGGCATATTGGAATGATCGCCACCAGCGGAAGCTGGCGCCGTCATTGGCTCGATATTCCCGCAAAAAACCTTCTACAATCCGAAATGCGACCAAGCAATGAAGCGGATTTCAAGGCACCGATTTTTGCAGTTTTTGTAGAAGTTTGGATCATACAAATCGCCTTGCAATCCGCGTGGCTTCTATCTTTGCGCAGATTCCGCTAGTAGAATTCGCGCATTATAACGAAGTCTCGTATTCATGCGGGTTTGCAATGTATTTTTGTAGAAGGTTCTACAAAACGCGCGTTCTAGGTTCAACAACCTGCGCATCTTCCAGCTTGATATAGCGGTCGCTCATGGCCTTTGTCGAGTGACCGAGCAAGGCCTGATAGTCGAGGCCTTCGCGCTTGGCGTCGGTCGCTGCCTTGCCGCGAATGTCGTGGAAGTTTGCGTCCTCGACCTGCGCCAGTGCGCAGGCGTTTAGCCACCATGTGTAGAGCGTTGCCGTGCTGTAGGGCTGGCCCTTGAGGGTGCAAAGCAGGTAGAGGCCGCGCACCGGGCGCTTGATCTTGCGCGCCGTGTCGATGGCGGCTTCGAGGGCGGCATTGCGGCGGAACAGTTGCAGCTTCTTCGTTTTGATCTGGCGTATCAGCAGGCCGTCGTCTGTCCAGTGCTGCATGCGGATCGCCAGCACGTCGGAGATCCGGGCGCCGGTGATGTAGGAAATGTCCATCGCCGACTGCAGGACGGGGTGGGCGTGATTTCGGATGGCGATGAATTCTGCGTCGGTCAGATAGCGGTTGCGGCGCTTGGTCTTCAGGCGCTTGATTTCGCGCGCTGGGTTGCGGTCGATTACGCCCCGGCGAACGGCCAGATCAAGCACGTTGGTCAGCAGTGCCTTGCCGAGATTGGCGCGCGCCCTGGATGGATGATTATCCAGCCAGGCGGCGACGTTGGCAGGAACGATGTCGGTAACGAGCGAATCCATGAATACCGCCTTGAGCTGCGTCGCCACGCTGCGGTAATTGACCATGGTTGAGGCGGTCAACTCGTTCGGTAGATCAAGCCATTCATCGATCAGACGCGCCAGGCTGCCGGATGATGCCGGGCCATTTTCGAGTTCTGCCCACTTGATGCGCGCCTTTGCCAGATCGCTGCCGATCGGTATCCACCGCCGCGGCTTTTCATTCGTGACGTAGTAATAGCTTTTCCCCTTAATTTGCATGTGCGGGGGTAGGTCGTGATTTGATTGGCGCTTGCGTCCCATGGCGCCGGTCATCTTAGGCGCGCTTTCGCAGTGCATCAAGGTTCATTTTGGCGCCGGCCACCGGTTCGCTGCCAGAGAGCTTCGCCGTCACATAGGCTTTCAGCACTACGGGGCGGCCGATGGCGGATTTTTCGTAGCGGTAGCCGTGGGCGTCGAGCCACTTGCGCTGCCATGCGGCGAGCGAATAGCCGGTGAGTTCGGCGAGTTCTTCCTGGTTAAGGAAGATGCGGTCGTTCACGCCGCCTCCTTCAGCCCCAGCGCCTCGAGCTCAATCGTGATCTGCTCGGCGAGCACAGCCTGGCGGATGGTGGCGCGGGGGATGCGGGTGAGCGCGGTTTCGGCGGTGTTGAGCAGGCGCAGGCAGGCGTCGATTTCGGTTTGAACCAGCGGGGTGCCGGCTTCCAGTTTCCTGGCGACGCGGCGCATGGGGTCGGCCGGCAGGCTGGGCAGCAGGCGCTCGAGCAGGGCGACGAAGCCGTTGATTGCCCAGTCGGTGCGGGCGTATTCGTCGGCATGGTCGATGCGGGTGACCGGGTAGCCGCGAATGGTGTCGACTTCGCCGGCCTTGATTTCGGTGAAGGCCTTGCGGATCGGCTGCAGCCAGTGGCGGGTTTGGCGGCGGGTGAGGTTGGTCATGGCTTCCAGGTCGCTTTTCGCAGCGCTTCTACTGCGGAATCTTGAGCTGCCCCTGAGTTTTCGCAGGTGTTTTCACGCACCACAAAAAGAAGCCCCAAGAGTGCCTCTCGAAGCTCGCCGGCCGCCGCCATCAGCGTCGCATCCTCCATCTGCTTCCTGAAAAAACCGTCGCGCAATGGAACCCGTGCGACGGCGCCGGATGAATCGGCGGCGCATTCATCCATGATGTCGATGAACTTCGGATTGTTGCCGCGCAGGCGGGTTTTCCAGGCCATCTCAACCCCGCATCTTGTGCGTCGTCACCGTCGCGCCGCCCTGCAGCGCGTGGATGGTCTTGGTGCCGCTGCCGGTGCGTTCGCTGGTGGTTTCGCCGGGTAGCAGCGGGCGCGGTTCGCGGCCGTTGATGAAGGCGCTTCCATTGCCTCCGACGGCCTTGGCGTGTTCAACTTCGACCTTTGCGGCATTGATGATGACCTGCGCGGTGTCGCCGATGAGCTTGATGCGCTCGGCTTCCATCGTGCCGTCCTTCGCCGCCTGCAGGGTGGCGAAGAGCGTGGTGTAGAGTTCGTCGATGTTGTGGCTCATGCAGTTTTCTCCTTGTTGAGCTGGCGCGTGATGGCGCCCTTGAGTTGAATGACGCGGGCGATGTCTTCGCCCCAGCGGTGAACACCGTTGCGGCGCAACAGCTCGGCGCGGGTGATCAGTTCCAGGTTGGCTTCGACCAGGTTGGTTTTGTCGCCGTCCTTGAAGGCGACGGCGTAGCCTTTTTTGGGCAGCGGGCCGTTTTTCGCTTCCCAGATGACCAGGTGTTCGCCACGCCAGCGGCGGTGGATCGGGAAATCGTCGTTGATCTTGCGCTCAAGGTAGCCGTCCTTGTTAAGGCGCGTGGTGCCGACCGGCTTCCACAAATGGAGCGCCATCCCGCTGCGGTTGCCCGGCTGGAAGCGGGTGTCCTGGCTGCGCCCGCCGGCCTCAAAGGCCATTCCGGCATTCCACGGCGCCTGGCCCTTGCGGAACTGGTGCGCACGCCCGCCGTGGCCTTCTTTCAGGCTGTTTTTGCGCGAGCGCTCGCGCAGCCAGGCTGAACTTTTTTTCAGCCCGAGTCCGGCGGCGCGCGCCCAGATGGCCTTGACACTGGCGCCGAGGACGGCCCCGGCTTCGGCGGCACTGAGCGTCGGGTAGATTTCGCGCAGCTTTTCATCGTCGGCGGCGGTCCAGAGTTTGCGGGTGCGCTTGGTCATTCCTGGCCCCCGGCGCCGTCTGCCACGGCAATGAACTGGTCGAGTTCGTGCGGCTGGCAGACGCGCGGCACGATGTTTCCGAGCGGGTCGTGGTAAAGCACCAGATGCCGGGCGCAGCGGCCGGATTCGGCGCAGCCGTTAGGGCGGTCGGTGTCGTCATGCGCCAGGCAGCGGGGCGCGGCCGGGTCGAGCTGGAAGGGGTTGTTCTGCATGATCAGCGCGCCTTCAATGCCAGGTCGGCGAGTGCGAAGGCTTTGTCGACCACGGCCTCGGGAGGCGAATAGCCGTAAGCGATCAGGCCACTGAGGGCGGCTTGTGCGTAGGCGTCGCGGTGCGTCTGGCGCAGGGCGGCGCACTCGTTTTCCAGGCAGCGGATCTGCGCTTCGAGCGCGCGGATGTCGGCATCGGTATTCATGCGAGCGCCTTTCCCCAGACCCGGGCCGAATCGCCCAGGAATTCGTAGAGCGTGCGGGCTTCGTCGGCATTCAGAACGAGGCCGATATCGCCCTTGCGGTGAACGGTGATCTGGCCATCGGTGCTGGCGCTGCAGATCAGGCGCCTGGCGCGTGGGAAGGCGTTCTGGTCGGTGTCGTCGTCTTCGAAAATTCCGCTCAAGTCGAAGTCGATTATCTCGTCGGAGCCAACGGACGGCGGCGAATCATCCGCCGTCCGTTGCTCGACAACGCCCGCGGCCCCGGCGGTGCTGCTTGCTGCAAGGGAGGTTGCCAGTCCGATGGGTGCCGATGTTATTTCCCCACCTTCGGCTGGGGTCGTGCTTGCTACCACATGCTTTCCGAGTTTCATGTCTGATTCCTAAGTCGTGATTGCGAGATAAACGGCGAGGCCCGAGAGCGCGCCGAAAGCGATGGCGAGCGCAGCGACCAGGCCGGCCATGCGGTCATAGTCGGCAGCATGTTCGGCCTGCCAGTCGCGCAGCTCGGCGCCGGTCATGCGGTCATAGTCGGCAGCATGTTCGGCCTGCCAGTCGCGCAGCTCGGCGCCGGTCATGCGGTC
>Ga0116153_10003447_pt1 | contig 11154 bp, 8 predicted proteins | sample AD_UKC028_MetaG_FD_89896 | JGI IMG/M metagenome (GOLD analysis project Ga0116153, IMG submission 89896) | Active sludge microbial communities of municipal wastewater-treating anaerobic digesters from USA - AD_UKC028_MetaG | ecosystem: Engineered > Bioreactor > Anaerobic > Digestate | place: USA... | reverse complement strand
TACGACGGCAGGTTGTCCTCGGTCAGCAGGTTCTGCACCATGGCGGTCTGCGCGACCTCGGAGAGCTTGGACTGCTCGGGATCCCAGTCCTGGCCGCCGAGGGCGTAGTAGTTCTTGCCGTCGGACCACGGGATGTAGTCGTGCGGGTTCCACTCCTTGGTCATCTTCATGTGGCGGTTGATGTTCTCCGCCACAACCGGCTCGAGCTCTGTAAGCAGCTGCAGGTCGGTCAGGTCTTTGGACACCGAGCCCTCCCAAGTTATCTGTACCCAATGGTTGCACTCAATATATCTGTGTCTGCCGGTTGCAAACAAGTTATGACGCGGCGGGTTTTGTGACGTAGCTCAACCGTTATCGGCTTCGGTGTGGCGTGCCACCAACGCGACGCAGTAGTCCACGAACTTTTCCCGGTCGACGGTCAGCCCGCCGTCGAGGTAAGCGGTGAATAGTCCGGTGAGCCCGGCGACCAGGCTGATCGCCGTCATCCGCTGGGTGGCCGGGTCGTCGATGGCGGTGAGGCGGTGCTGCAGCAACTCGATGAAGCTCGGCATCCAGGCGGCGCCGGAGCGGGCCAGTGCCGGTTCGACGGACGGGGCCAGCAGCAGCACCCGGCCGCGGGCCGGCGCGTCGACCATCAGCGCGACGAAGCCCTCGACGGCCTCGCGCGGGGTGTGCGCCGAGCTCAGCGCGGTCATGGCCGCACCGCCGACCTCGTCGTAGACCGCGCGGACGAACTCGTCGCGGTCGGCGAAGCACTCGTAGAAGTAGCGTTCGGTCAGTTCGGCGCGGCGGCAGACCGCCCGCACGGTCAGGGCGGGCCCGTCCGGGCTGCCGAGCAGGTCGACCCCGGCGGTGATCAGCTCGGCCCGGCGGCGGGCCTGGCGTTCGCTGAGCGACAGGCCGGTCCAACGACCGCGGCGTTGACCCGACGTCACCGTGCTCCTAAACTGTCGATTGACAACGCATGTAGTCATTACTTCGATCGGAAAGAGATCGCCGGTGACTCAAGATACGTCCGCCGCGCCGCCGGCCACCAGCGCCGGCTGCCCGGTCGCGCCGGAGGGCTACCTCGCGCCGCCGATCCCGCTCGGACCGGACTCGCTGACCTGGAAGTACTTCGGTGACTGGCGCGGCATGCTGCAGGGCCCGTGGGCCGGGTCGATGCAGAACATGCACCCGCAGCTCGGCGCGGCCGTGCAACAGCACTCCATCTTCTTCACCGAACGCTGGCCCCGGCTGATGCGCTCGCTGTACCCGATCGGCGGGGTGGTGTTCGACGGGGACCGGGCGCCGGCCACCGGCGCCGAGGTGCGCGACTATCACGTCGACATCAAGGGCGTCGACGACCAGGGCCGCCGCTACCACGCGCTGAACCCGGACGTTTTCTACTGGGCGCACGCCACCTTCTTCGTCGGCACCCTGATCGTCGCCGAACGGTTCTGCGGCGGGATCACCGAGGCGGAAAAACGTCAGCTCTTCGACGAGCACAAGCAGTGGTACTCGATGTACGGCATGAGCATGCGCCCGGTCCCGGACACCTGGGAGGACTTCGAGGTCTACTGGGCGCAGATGTGCACCGAGGTGCTGGAGGACAACTGGGCAACCCGCGCGGTGCTGGACCTGTCCGCGCTGCCCAAACCGCCGTTCGCCGGCTGGCTGCCGGACTGGGCCTGGGGTCTGCAACGCCGCGTGCTGGCCCGGTTCTTCGTCTGGTTCACCGTCGGGCTGTACGACCCGCCGGTGCGACGACGGCTGGGCTACCGGTGGTCGCGCCGCGACGAGTGGCTGCACCGCCGGTTCGGTGACCTGGTGCGGGCGGCGTTCGCCGTGGTCCCGCCGCGGCTGCGCAAACACCCGCGGGCGCGGGCCGGCTGGGACCGCGCCGCCGGCCGGCTGCCGGCCGACGCCCCGCTGCCGCAGACCCCGGCGCGCAACCTCCCGCCGGTCGAGGTTCGCGGCGACGGCAAGCACTATTGCCCGGTGCGCTGAGGGGGCCCGCGCGGCGCGCGCACGTGCTGTCCGGGCCGCCCGGCCGGGCGGCTACGGTATAGCCCATGTTGGCCCCCGAACTGCTCGGCGGCCGCTACGAAATGCGTGGCGTCCTGGGTCGGGGCGGCATGGCCGAGGTGCGCGACGCCTGGGACACCGCCGCCGGCCGGCCGGTTGCGATCAAGCTGCTCTACCCCGGCTACGACACCCACCCGGACTACCTGCGCCGGTTCTGGGCCGAGGCCGAGGCCGCCGCCGCGCTCAACCACCCGAACATCGTCGCCGTCTACGACCGCGGCCTGCACCGCGGCGCCCCGTACCTGGTGATGCAGCGGCTGTCCGGCCGCAGCCTGGCCGACCTGATCGCCCAGGGCCCGGTCCGCCAGGAGTACGTGCGCACCATGCTCACCGAGGTGCTCTCGGCGCTGGCCGCCGCGCACGCCGCCGGCATCCTGCACCGCGACATCAAACCGGCCAACATCCTGCTCGGCGAGGACGGGCATGTGAAGGTTGCCGACTTCGGGCTGGCCAAGGGGCTGGACACCTACCGCACCGAGACCGGGCAGATCATGGGCACGATGGCCTACATGAGCCCGGAGCGGCTGACCGGCCGGGCCGCCACCGTCTCCGACGACCTGTACGCGGTCGGCGTCGTCGGCCACGAGGCGCTGACCGGGCGGCGGGCGTTCCCGCAGGAGAACCTGGTCGCGCTGGCCCGGGCGATCACCGAGGAGCCACCGCCCCCGGTGGCCGTGCAGCGCCCGGACATCGACCCGCAGCTGGCCGCGATCGTCGACCGGGCGATGACCTCCGAGGAGCCGGCCCGGTTCCCGAGCGCGACGGCGATGCTGGCCGAGCTGGCCGACGTCACCGGCGACCCGGTCACCGGCCCGATCCCGATCCCGATCCCGCCCGCGCCGCCGCCGGCGACACCGCCGGCACCCGGCCCGTCGGTCATCGTGGTGCCCCAGCCGGTGCTGGTCCGGCGGCGCAGCTGGCAGCTGGTGGCGCTGGTCGCGGTCGCCGTCGCGGTGGTGGTCGGCCTGGTGGTGGGCGCGCTGGCGTTCTTCCTCGGCGCCTCCAGCCAGCGCGAGCAGCCCCCGCCGGTGGTCACCACCGTCACCTCCACGCCGCCGGTGACGACGACCGCCCCGGCCCCGCCGGAGGTGCCGCCGCGCCGCGGTTACGGCTGATCGGAGCCGGTGCGAAACGCCGCCACCGCGGTGGCCAGCGTCGGGAAGATCCGGCCCGGGCCGAGCCGGTCGACGAAGCCGGCGGCCTGCAGGTCGTCGAGCAGGTCCTGTTTGACCCGGGCCATCGCGAACACGATGCCGCGGTCGGTGAGATCGCGGCGCAGCTGCTCCAGGGCCTCGACGGCGGTCAGGTCGGGGTCGACCTGGGCATCGGCGTTGAGCACGAACCAGCGCACCGGGGTGGCGTTGGCGTCGACGGCGGCCAGCGCCCGGCCGCGGAAGTCCTCGGAGTTGGCGAAGAACAACGGTGCGTCGTAGCGATACACCAGCAGGCCGGCGATCGGGGTGGCGTCGGGGTAGTCGTCGACGTCGTGCATGCCGGCCACGTCCGGGACGTTGCCGAGGACGGCGTCGTGCGGGCGGGCGACCCGGTGCAGCAGGTCCAGGATGGACACCCCGACGGCGACCAGCACGCCGTAGAGCACGCCGACGGTCAGCACCGCGACCGTGGTGGACACCGCGATGACCAGTTCGCTGCGCCGAAACGCGGCGATCCGGCGGAACTCGGCCAGGTCGATCAGCCGGATCGCGGCGTAGATGACCAGCGCGCCGAGGGCGGGCATCGGAATCTTCTCCAGCAGGCCCCGCCCGGCCAGCAGGGCAATGACCACGGTGACGAGCATGACCAGCGAGTACACCTGGGTGCGGGAGCCGACGCTGTCGCCGACGGCGGTGCGGCTGCCGCTGGAACTCACCGGAAAACCGCTGCTCAAGCCGCTGCTCAGGTTGGCCACGCCCAGGGCGCGCAGCTCGGCGTTGGCGTCGATGTCCTCCCGGCGGCGGGCGGCGAAAGTGCGGGCGGTCAGGGCGTTGTCGGAGAACGCGACGACGGCGATGCCCAGTGCGGCGACCAGCAGGGTGCCGATGTCGGCGAGGGTGACCTCCGGCAGCGTCGGGCTGGGCAGTCCGGCGGGGATCGGGCCGACCACCGCGATGCCGCGTTCGGTGAGGTCGAAGACCGCGACGATCACCGCCGCAGCGACGACGGCGATGAGCGGCCCGGGGAACCGTGGTGCGAACCGGTAGCCGAGCAGCAGCGCCGTCAGCACCGCCGTCGAGAGCAGCACGGTCGGGAGGTGGTACTGGTCCAGGCCGGTGAGGAAGGACCGGATTTCGTCGAGGAACTCGACGCCGCTGACCGGTACCCCGGTGGCGCGGCCGAGTTGGTCGGCGATCATGATCAGCGCCACCCCGGTCATGTAGCCGACCAGCACCGGGTGCGACAGCAGGTCGGAGAGGAACCCGAGCCGGGCCAGCCCGGCGATCAGGCAGATCACCCCGACCAGCAGGGCCAGCAGCGCGGCCAGCGCGGCGTAGCGGGCCGGGTCGGCGATCGCCAGCGGCGCCAGCGCGGTCGCCGTCATCAACGCCGTGGTCGATTCCGGGCCGACGGACAGTTGCCGCGAGGAGCCCAGCAGCACGTACACCGCGATCGGGCCCAGCGCCGCCCACAGTCCGGCGATCGGCGGCAGGCCCGCGACGGTGGCGTAGGCCATCACCTGGGGGATCAGGTAGGCAGCGACGGTCAGGCCGGCCAGCACATCGCCGCGCAGCCAGGACCGCCGATAGTGCCGCAGCCGGTTCCAGCCGGGCACCCAGTCGTCGAGCATGAGCACTGATTGTTCCCCTCGGGTCGGTCGTGCGCGCAGCGGATCCCCGCGTTGGCCGGTCGGTCGTTGGCGGCTGCGCGCGGTCGGTATTCTGTCTCGCACGCCCCTATAGCTCAGTTGGTAGAGCTACGGACTTTTAATCCGCAGGTCCCAGGTTCGAGCCCTGGTGGGGGCACAAAAATGGCCGATTCGCACCAGCCTGAGCGCTGGGCGGGATGCCGCTGGCCGGTCGCGGCTGCTCCGTACGCTCAGGTCCGTGACGGCTGGAGCGCGATGTCATCGCAGCTCAGGCCGGCTTTCCGGGGTCGAGGCGGGGACCGGTTTGGGGATTGGGCATCCGGTGCCCTAAGCTATCGAAGCTCCCAACGGAAGCGTTGCGAGTACCCCGGAGAGATTCGGCTCTGGCCCCCTTCGTCTAGCGGCCTAGGACGCCGCCCTTTCAAGGCGGTAGCGCGGGTTCGAATCCCGTAGGGGGTACGCGTAACGACGTACGTCGGTACGCACAGCAGTACAAGCAAGGCCCTGTGGCGCAGTTGGTTAGCGCGCCGCCCTGTCACGGCGGAGGTCGCGGGTTCGAGTCCCGTCAGGGTCGCCAGAACGGCGAGGAAACTTGCCTTCCGGCCAGGTAGCTCAGTTGGTACGAGCGTCCGCCTGAAAAGCGGAAGGTCGCCGGTTCGATCCCGGCCCTGGCCACAAGCAAACCACTCGGTGACGGGTGGTTTTTCTGGTTTGAAGCGGCCGGGGAAGGGGGCTCGGAGGTGTACACCCGCTGAGCGGCGAATCCCACTTGGACTTCCGAACACGTTCCGAACAGCATGGCGGCATGACCGCGACCGCGCTCCGCACCACCACGCGCCGCTCCTCGGACCTGAGCAAGCACTCGGCCGAGGTGTTCGCGGAGGCTGAGGATCACCCGGTGACGGTGACCCGCCGTGACGGCGAGGATCTTGTGCTCAGGTCGCAGCGTGAGGCCGACAGCCGAAACCGCATGCTCCAGTTCGCCGCGCAGTTCATCGGCGCCGCGGTGAGCGACGACCGGCCGCTTGCCGATCGTATGTCCCGGGCGTTCCCCTGGATGCTCGCCTTGTCGCCAGAGGACCGCGCTACCTGCGCTCAAGATCTCGTCGACGCCCCGCGGGCGTCATTCTCCACCGACCAACCGCACCGGGTACTCGCGGAGCTGACCTCGTGGCGGGAGACGGCGACCGCGATCGCTGCTGGCCTCGGCCAGGCCGAGTTGGAGTGGCTGGGCGACGACGATGACGACACCGTCGTCGAGCGTCCGTAGCGGTGGCAGGCAAGGGGGAGCTCGTCCCGCGGCCGCCGAAGAAGATCGAGTACGAGAACCGCTTCGCCACCACCAACGCGAAGATGGGGTGGCAGGATCTCGCCGCGACGATCCGCAACCCGTTGGCCGACGCCTGGGACTTCTTGACTCGAACCCCGCTGGTGAGTGTCCCCACGAACTACCCGCTCAAGGGCGAGCTCGGGACCATCACCCGCGGCGGCAAGACGTATGAGCGGTGGCAGCACAAGCCGACCAAGCAGGGTGACGCCCGCATCTGGTTCTACGTCGAGGGCCGCACGGTGTACCTGGAGCAGGTGCACACCCGCCACCCGAACGAGACGAAGTAGGCGCGGTCCCCACGTTGCAGCTAGATCGCCGGCCAGGCCGCTGAGGTCCACTAATCGGATCGTGCCAGCTGCCGAGCGAGCTTTTCACCCGTCTCGGTGAGATCCAGCCAGACCCGCCAGATCCAGGCGTCCACGTCGTCGTAGCGGTCGACCTAGACCCGTTGCAGGTGTCGCTGCTCGGTGGCAAGACCCTGGTCGACGAGCTGGTGTCAGCCGCGGCCTGAGGCCTGACCGCCGGCCACCGAAAACCGCAGCGTCACGATCTTGAACGGCCGCAGCGTCAGCCGCACCGGGCCGGGACCGCGGGGGTCCTCGATGGCGCGCTCCAGCAGGTCGGTGAGGACGACGCCGCCGTGGGCGAAGTTCGGCTGCACCGTCGCCGCCGCGCGGCCGCCGCGGGACTCATACAGCCGCACCACCACGTCGCCGCTGCCGCCCTGGGCCAGTTTGACCGCTTCGACGACCACCGCCGGATTGTCGACGGCGACAAGCGGTTCCACCGATGCGGCCGAACCGGCCACGACGCGGGGCGCCAGGTTGCGCCGGTAGCCCTGCTGAACGGCATCGCCGATCGCCGCCCCAGGTCGCACCGACACATTGAGCCGGTGCCTGCCCTGGTCGGCCTGCGGATCGGGATAGCGGGGCGCGCGCAACAGCGACAGGCGCACCACGGTCGCGTCGTCGCCGCGGCGGGAGATGTCGTGCCCGTAGGTGGCGTCGTTGGCGACGGCCACGCCGTAGCCGGGCTCGCCGACATGCACCCAGCGGTGCGCGCAGATCTCGAACTTGGCCGCATCCCAGGAGGTGTTGGCGTGGGTGGGGCGAAAGACGTGGCCGAACTGGATCTCCGAGGCGCTGCGGTCGGCGAGCACATCGAACGGGAAGGACAGCTTGAGCAACTTCTGCTGCTCATGCCAGTCGATGTCGAACTCGAGGTCCAGCGCGGGCGATCCGGTGGCCAGCGAAATCCGTTCCAGCACAGTCGAATCACCGAAGGCGCGCCGGATCTCCACCGCGCCGTCACGGATTGTCACCGACGACGCGTCGGTCAGGTCGACGACGTTGTGCCGGTAGAACTCGTCGATGTCCCAGGCCTCCCAGTGATTCGGGATGTCGCGGTGCAACTGCAGCAGGTTTCCGGGGGCGGCCATCGCCTCCCGGCCCGAGGCGGCATCGACCAGCGACACCAGTAGGCCGCTGCCGTCGATCCGGGCGGCAATGACGCCGTTGTCCAGCAGGAAACCGTCCGCGGTCGGCACCGGCGGCACCGCCGCCGCGGGCGCGACGGCCGCCGCACCCAGGGCGGGTACGCCGTCGCGGGCGTGCGGAGCGGCGTTGAACACCAGGTCCACCGTCCCGGAACCGGCCAGCGCGGCGGTCGCGTCGTCGATGATCGCCCGCAACCGCGCCGCCACCGCCGCGTAGTTGCGTTCGGCGTCGCGGTGCACCCAGGCGATCGAACTGCCCGGCAGGATGTCGTGGAACTGCTGCAGCAGCACCAGCTGCCAGATCTCCTCGAGTTCGGCTGCCGGATAGTCGAATCCGGTGCGCACGGCGGCGGTTGCCGCCCACAGCTCGGCCTCGCGCAGCAACGCCTCGCTGCGGCGGTTGCCGGCCTTGGTGTTGGCCTGCGAGGTGTAGGTGCCGCGGTGGAACTCCAGGTACAGCTCACCGGACCAGCGCGGCGGGTTCGGGTACTCGGCGCGGGCCCGGGTGAAGAACTGCTCCGGGGTGCCGACGGTCACCGTCGGGGAGCCCTCCAGGGATGCGGTGCGCGCGGCGGCGGCCAGCATCTCCCGGGTCGGTCCGCCGCCGCCGTCGCCCCAGCCGAACGGCACCAGCGAACTGTTGGCCTTCCCCGATTCTCGGTAGTTGCGTTGCGCCCGAGCCAGATCCTGGCCCGACAGGTTCGAGTTGTAGGTGTCCACCGGCGGGAAGTGGGTGAACACCCCGGTCCCGTCGATGCCCTCCCAGATGAAGGTGGAGTGCGGCATCCGGTTGGTCTGGTTCCAGGACAGCTTCTGGGTCAGGAAGTACTGCGCCCCGGCCGCGGCGACGATCTGCGGCATTGCCGCGGAATAGCCGAACGAGTCCGGCAGCCACACCTCGGTGGTGTCGATGCCGAACTCGTCGAGGAAGAACTGCTTGCCGAGCACGAACTGGCGGGCCATCGCCTCGCCGCCGGGCATGTTGGTGTCGGCTTCCACCCACATGCCGCCCACCGGGATGAACTGTCCGGCGGCCACCTTCTCGGTGATCCGCGCGTACAGGTCCGGGTGGCGCGCTTTGACCCAGGCGAACTGCTGCGCCGAGGAGCAGGCGAACCGGAACCCTGGATCGCGGTCCATCAGGTCGACGACGTTGGCGAACGTGCGGGCGCACTTGCGGGCGGTCTCCCGCACCGGCCACAGCCACGCCGAATCGATGTGGGCGTGGCCCACCGCGGTGATCCGGTGCGCACTCGAATAAGCCGGGCGGGCAAGGCATTCGGTCAGCGCGGCCCGGCCGGCGCCCGCCGTGCCGGGAATGTCGTCGGGGTCGACGACGTCGAGCATCCGCTCCAGGGCGCGCAGGATGTCGAGCCGGCGGGGCAGGTCAAACGGCAGCTCGTGCATCAGCCCGCTGAGCGTCCAGATGTCCTGCTGCAGTTCCCACACGGTCAGGTCACGCTGGGCCAGGTCGATGCGGCCCAGCCGGTACAGCGGGGCGTCGCCGGCGGTGGCCTTGTCGCCCAGCGGGGTGGGGGAGACGAAGTCGCCACCGAGATCGGGGTTGGCGGCGGCCTCGATGTAGAAATCCCCCGGCTCGCCCGGGTCCACCGCGACGTAGGCGGTGAACGGCGAGATCCCCTTCACCAGGGTCCCGTCGGCCCGGTGCACCAGCCCCTCGGCGTTGAATCCGGGGCCGCCGGTGAAGCCGAGCTCGACCCGCAGCTCGGTGCCGCGGCCCGGCGCCGTGGCCCACTCGGCCGGCGCGGTGCCCGTCACGTGCAGCCACATCGTCGACCACGGGGCGCCCCACGCGGTGCCCTCGGTGATCGGTTCGAAACGGTTCGCCACCGCCTCGCCGAACGGGACCGGTTCCCCCGGGGCGAACCAGGCACGCGCCTCGACCGGCGCCGTGGCGCCGTACACCGCGCCGCCCAGAAACCCGTTCACGAACCGGTCGAGACGTTCCTCGGTCAGCCGCCGATCGTCATGCATGCGCCGACCCTACGACGACGGCGCCGCATCGGAGGGGGTACCGGCCGGGGTCAGTGACAACGCGACCATCGGCAAGGCGTCCACCGATGTGCCGCCGGCCTGCTCGATCACCCCGCGCAACTGACGCCACGCCATCGGGTGGACCTGCTGGTAGCGCGCCAGCGTCGCGGCGGATTCCTCGGGGGACAGTGTTCGCGCGGTCGCGGGCAGGTTGCGCTTGGCGCCGATGCTGAGCTTGCAGTTGGGGTTGGCCCGCAGGTTGCGGTACCACTGGGACCGCTCGCCGAACCCGCTCGCGACGATCAGCACGTCGGGTGCGGGCCGGTCGACGACCTCAAGGCAGACGTAGCGCGGCAGCCCGGTGCTGCGCCCGAGGTGCTGCAGCATCAGCATGCGATGCCCGAACAGCCACCCGAATCCGTGCCGGTAGGCCGCCAGCGGAGCGCGCGCGAAGCGCGGGTTCTGCAGCAGTCGGGCGCCCCAGCGGTCCAGCACAGACGTCATTCCTTCGACCGTACGCCGCCCCGCGGTTCCGGGCCTGCCGGGCAGCGCGCGGCCTCGGGCCGCGCTAGCGGCGGGACCGCGGAACGCTGATCTGGGTTGCCCCGGCCACCCCGATGCGGGTCAAGGCCTTGATGACGGTGCCGATCCGGGTTTTGCGCTGCGGGTCCAGCCCGGCTGCCATCCGGTGGAATTGATGGTTGTGGCTGGCCAGTTGCAGGTAGCCGTCCAGCGGGCGGTATCCGAGGGCGCGCGCCCGGCGGGCAGCGCGGGTTCGGTCCCGTCGGCCAGGATCCGGGCGGGGTAGTCGGGTACGAACGCCATCGGGCGGGCAATCCCGACCATGTCGATGCCTGCCGCGACGACCTCGCGCATGGCCGCGCGGGTGCGCAGCCCGCCGGTGAGCATCAGCGGAATCGGCACGGCCGCGCGGACTTTCGTGGCGTAATCCTTGAAGTAGCCCTCGTCGCCGGCGCCATGCGCGACGCCCTCCATCGCCGGAACGGCATAGTTGCCACCGGAGATCTCCAGCAGGTCGACCCCGGCGTCGGCCAGTGCCCGGGCCACGTCGAGGGATTCCTCCTCGGTGAACCCGCCGTGCTGGAAATCGGCGGAGTTCAGCTTCACCCCGACGGGCACCGCCGGGCCGACCGCCTCCCGCACGGCGGCGACGGTCTCCAACAGCATGCGGCGGCGTCCGGCGGCGTCACCGCCGTAGCGGTCGCTGCGGGTGTTGGCCAGGGGAGAGAGGAACTGCGACAGCAGAAATCCGTGTGCGGCATGGATCTGCACGCCGTCGAAGCCGGCCTCGACGGCCAGCGCCGCGGTACGCGCGTAGCCGGCGATGAGCGTCTCGATGTCGGCGACCGTCAGCTCACGCGGGGTGCGCAGGTTGAAACCGGGCACCGGTTCACGCAGCGCGGACGGGCCCACCGGACGACGGGTGAACGGCACCGCGGCGAC
>Ga0116153_10003433_pt1 | contig 11177 bp, 18 predicted proteins | sample AD_UKC028_MetaG_FD_89896 | JGI IMG/M metagenome (GOLD analysis project Ga0116153, IMG submission 89896) | Active sludge microbial communities of municipal wastewater-treating anaerobic digesters from USA - AD_UKC028_MetaG | ecosystem: Engineered > Bioreactor > Anaerobic > Digestate | place: USA... | reverse complement strand
GTTGACCGCATCACTGGACGCCACCGCGATGCTCACCGGCGTCACCGTCGCCGCGGTCGCGTTGGGCGGGTACGGGCTGGTCGAGTGGGTGGACCGCTGATGGACTACTCGGCATTCCTGGCGCGCAAGCAGTCCCGCGTGGAGAAGCCCGGCCGCATCGTGACGGCCACGGATGTCCATCCGATGCTGCACGGCTGGCAGAACGAACTGGTGCAGTGGGCAGTCCGTACCGGGCGTGCGGCGATCTGGGCCGACACCGGCATGGGCAAGACCGTCATGCAGTTGGAGTGGGCGCGGCTGTCCGGTGACCGCCCGCTCGTCGTGGCGCCGCTGGCGGTGTGCGAGCAGACCGTGCGCGAAGCGGCCAAGCTCGGCATCACCGCTCGCTACATCCGCGGGTGTGACGACATCGACAGCACTGTTGGGATCCATGTCACCAACTACGAACGGCTGCAAACACTCTCACCCCAAGAGTTCGACGCTGTGGTGCTCGATGAGTCGTCCATCCTCAAGCAATCCACCGGCGCCACCAGGACGATGCTCATCGACTGGGCGAAGGGCATTCCGCACCGGCTGGCTTGCTCAGCGACACCGGCACCCAACGATCCGGAGGAACTCACCAACCAGGCCGAATGGCTAGGCCGCATGACCCGCACCCATATGCTGGCCGCCTACTTCATCCACGACCAGGACGGTTGGCGGCTCAAAGGCCATGCCCGCCGGCCGATGATGGAGTGGATGGCGCAGTGGGCCGTCGCGCTCACCCGGCCCTCCGATGTGGGTGGTGATGACACCGGATACAACCTTCCCGGCCTGGATGTCGTCCCGGAGATCGTCACCGCAGAGATCGAGGCAGATGGGCAGTTGTTCGCCACCGACATCGGCGGTGTGACCGGCCGCGCGGAGATGCGCCGGAAAACACTGGCGGCGAGGGTTGACCGGGCCGCGAAGCTGGTGGCCAACGATCCGGGTCCGTGGATCCTGTGGTGCGGGTTGAACTCCGAAGCGTCCGAGCTTGCTTCGGCGATCCCCGGATCGGTGAATGTGCACGGCGCACTGGACCCGGATGAGAAAGCCCGACTGCTGCTGGGATTTGCCGACGGTGACTTCGATGTGCTCATCACCAAGCCGTCCATCGCATCCCAGGGGCTGAACTACCAGCACTGCCACCGTATGGCGTTCGTCGGCCTCGGCGACTCGTATGAGCAGTACTACCAGGCGATCCGGCGCTGCTACCGGTACGGGCAAACCGAAATCGTCCGGGCACACGTCATCGTGTCCGATCTTGAGACGCAGATCGCCGCCAACGTGGCCCGCAAGGAACGCCAGGCCGGGCAGATCACCACTGAGCTCATCGCAGAGATGAAGCGTGCACGAAAGGAAGTGGCATGACCGACTACATCACCGATGAGGCCCGCGGGAAGAACTGGACACTGATGCTCGGTGACTCCTGCGAGCGTCTAGCCGAACTCGACACCGACAGTGTGGATCTGTCGATCTGTTCCCCACCGTTCGCCAGCCTGTTCACCTACAGCCCCAGTGCTCGGGATCTCGGGAACGCATCCAGCCGCGGCGAGTTCCTCGAGCACTATTCGTTCATCATCCGCGAGCAGCTGCGCGTCACCAAGCCGGGCCGGCGGGCGTGCATCCACGTCCAACAGTTGACCACCACGAAGTCGATGGTCGGCTACATGGGGATGACTGATTTTCGCGGCGAAGTCATCCGCGCGTTCCAAGACGCCGGGTGGATCTTCGACGGGGAAGTGACGGTGTGGAAAGACCCACAAGCGCAGTCGATCCGCACGCGCTCACACGCGTTGGCGTTCGCCACGAAGAACCGCGACTCGGCGACCACCAGGCCCGCGCTGGCCGACTACCTGCTGCTGTTCAAGAAGCCGGGAGACAACCAGATCCCGATCAAGAACGACGTGACCAACGACGAGTGGATCGAATGGGCCAGCCCGATCTGGACTGATCACCACGACGGCGGTTGGCTCACCGAGGACGGCCATATCTGCCCCGTCTGGTACGGCATTCGCGAGACGGACACACTGAACACGAAGGTGGCCAAGGAGTCCAACGACGAGCGCCATATCTGCCCGTTGCAGCTCGGGTTCATCGAGCGATGCGTGCGGCTGTGGAGCAACCCCGGCGAGCTGGTGCTGACACCGTTCGCCGGCATCGGTTCGGAGCTTTACCAGTCGGTGAAGCTCGGACGCCGCGCCATCGGCATCGAACTGAAGCCGTCCTACTGGCGCACCGCAGTGGAGAACCTGACGGACCTCGAGTCGGAGATGGCCGTGCCGTCACTGTTCGACGAGGCGGTGGCGCTCTGATGTGGCATTACGCGCCGCTGTTCGCGCGCAAACCCGAACCCACCATCCGCGAGCTCGACCACCTCGCCGAGTGCGTGCTGCGCAAAGTCCGCAACAGGGAAGGCGTTGTGTGGCCGGGCATCCCGTCGGTGCATCAGCAACTGGTGAACGAGATGGGCGGCGCCAAGGCGTGGTGCGAGATGACGGCAGATCTGGATATCGCGAGGGAGGACTTCAAGTGGTGAATGACCCGAAAACCGTTGCCGAGCAGTTGGATGCCGCGAAGGACGGTGAGGAGTTCGGCCAGGTGCTGATGGGGTTCTTCTCCGCCCTCGCTAAGCAGCGGGAGGACGACGAGTACGTCGAACGGGCCTACCACTCCAGGAGAACCCAGTGAGCGAGTTGACACTGTTCGACCTATCCGGGCTGCCCACCGAACCGGGCCGCTACCGGCAGCTGTCGGTGACCTTCGAAGGGTTCGGCGACAACGCTGAACGCCGTTGCCGGGTGGTGCTGCCCAATAACGAGACATCAACTGTCGACGGGCATATCGCGTGGGTCGGTGAGCAGCAACGCAAGTACGGGCTGACACCCGACGTGACCGTTGAGGCCCGGACGGTGACGTGCGGTGAGTGGGAGGCGCAGTGACCCTCGGCCAGTCCCCGCCCACTGTGTGCATCTGCGGGCACAGCGTCGACGACCACGCCGGCTGGTACGGGCTGTGCCGAGCCTGCGAATGCCCGATCTTCGAGACGGACCACGACCGATGACCTGCCCGGTGTGCCGCCAACACGTCACCGGCATCGACGTGATCCACCGGCACCGCGACGGCATCGGACAGATGTGCCCGGCCTCGGGTGCACCAATTCGCATCACCAACCATGAAGGGGGACTCAAGTGAAAGACAGCCGACTACCGAAACTGCTCGACACCATCGGATTCGCTGGAGCCGACGCGCAACTCGTTGTGGAGGCGTGCACCGAGCTGCTCAACGAGGGCCTGGAGGTACACGACAGCATCGCGATAGCTCGAGCGCAGAATCTGTGCCGAGCATCCGCTGCGATGCTCAAGGACGCCCACAAGGCCATCGAAGACATCACCGAACCGGCCCAGTGCCAGGCGCATTCACTGATCGGCACCCAGTGCGGGCAGGAGAACGGGCACCCCGGCCAGCACATCTACCGATCCGGCACCCGCGAATGGGACGAGGACGCCGACCGGGCGATGGGCGCCCAGATCGCGGCGAGCATGGAGGGGCGGCGTGACTGACTTCGTCAACGCCGAGATCCCGCGAGACCGATTCGGGCGGCCCATGATCGTGCCGCCCGGTCGCGGTACGAAGCGCGTACCGTACCGGCGCACAACAACATTCGTCGGATGCCTCGACGACATGAACGGGCTAATGAAGTGGCAGTCCCGCCAGGTAGTGCTGGGCATGGGTCAGCGCAACGACCTGGTGCTCGCCGCCGCAGCCGCCAACCCCGACGACAAGAAAACACTCCACGACATCGCCGAGAAAGCCAAGCAGGCCGCCGCGTCATCCGCGGCCGCCGACATCGGCACCGCACTGCACTCCTACACCGAACGCATCGACCGAGGCGACACCCTCGGTCACGTCCCCCAGCCCTACGCCAACGACCTCCAGGCGTACAGGGAGGCGACCGCCGGCATCGAATGGCTAGGCATCGAAACGTTCCGCGTCCACGACGACTGGCAGATCGCAGGCACCGCCGACAGAATCGGAAAGATCAACGGCCGCACCATGATCATGGACATCAAAACCGGATCCATCGACTACCCCCACGAGATGGCCATGCAGCTCGCCATGTACTCGCGGATGGTGCCCTACGACATCGCCACCGACACCCGCAGCGCCGACCCCGAACTGGTGGACCCCAACCGCGGCGTCATCATTCACCTTCCTGCAGGACAGGGCCGCTGCGAGCTTCATGAGGTCCGGCTATCGGCCGGGTGGGGGGCATGCCTACTGGCCCGCAAAGTGTGGGAATGGCGCGCCATCAAAGACCTACTGCAACCCATCGGCACCACCGAACCGCCCCCGCCGCCGACCTGGGAATCGCTGATCACCGCGGCCACATCGCTGGACGATCTGCGGCTGATCTGGGCGCGCGCAAAGGAACTCGGTGAACTCACCGCCGACCTGAAAGCCGCAGCCAAATCCCGCAGCGAGGAGCTGGCGGCATAGAAAGCCCGCCGGGCGTCCACGGCGTAAACCAGGACGCACCAGAAGAGAAAACCAACACACAAGGAGTAGAAGAGAAGTGACTAACTGGGAAACCATCGAAGTACCCCGCGGCGCCTACATCGGCTGGGGCACCAAAAAAGGGCAGCACGTCACCGGCAAGGTGCTGGAGTTCAGCCCCGACGCCGGGTCAGACTTCAACAACAACCCCTGCCCCACACTCGCCGTCGAACTCATCGAGGACGCCGCCTCCTTCAACAAGGAGGGGGACCGCACCGACCACAAGGCCGGTGAGATCGTCCAGCTCAACGCCGGACAGGTCAGCCTCAAACGAGCACTGCGCGCCGCCGACCCCAACCCCGGCGACCTGGTCAAGATCACGCTCGAAAACCTCGTCAAGACCGACAAGGGCACCGTCAAGGAGTACGGCATCAAGATCGCCCGCGGTGCGGGCGGAACCGTCAAACCCAAAGCCGCATCAGCGGACTCGGACGATGACGACTCTGACGAGGCCCCATTCTGACGCCCGTGCCGGAGGCGGGGCCGCAAGGCCCCGCCCTCACGGGCAGTGACGAGGAGGCACTACTGCAGGCGATGCGCAACCTGTGGCCGCTACTCAGTCCACGCGGCCGAAAACAAGCAACCCACACCGCGAAAAGCATCACAGGAAAGGATTAGCCCACGTTGACCCCACTGCACATCCCCGACGGGGTCAATGACATGGACAACCTCACCGCAGCACTGGCCTACGCCAACGCTGGCTGGTACCTACTACCGGTCAGGGCCGGAACCAAACACCCCGGATCAATTGTCGGAGACAAATGGCCATCAATGTCCAGCGGTGACCCAAAAAACATCACCGCATGGTTCGCCGGAACCGACCACGGCATCGCCCTGCACTGCGGCCGATCCGGGGCGGTAGTCCTCGACGTGGACGAACCCGACAATGTCCCCGACGAAGTGCTGCTCATCATGCAATCGGACGGGCCATACCAGTCCACCAGGGTCGACCAACCCGACCGCGGTCACTATCTACTGCTCAACGACACCGGCCGGCGCATCGGCAACAGTCTCGGGAAGCTCGCCACTGAAAAGAAATGGGGCGAAGTTCGCGGTGCCAACGGGGTCATTGTCGTGGCGCCAACCAAACACCCCGACGGAGGGCAATACCGCTGGGTGCGAACAGGTGTCGTCCCCGCCATCCCCGACTACCTCGCCGAGGCGCTACCCGAATCGGCGACACCCGAAGACACCGCCACTGACGCCCAGGTGAAGGCATTCCTCGACACCCACACTGAAACGACCAAGCCGGAAGCCCTCAGCGGACTTCTCAACGCACTGAAAAACAAGCTGGCCCAGAGTCATAGCTGCCACATGTCCACCCTCGGGGTTCTTACCGACGCCATGCAGGAAGCTGCCGCCGGGTACTACAGTGCCCGCGAAGCCGCACGACAGCTCTACGGCCCCTACCTGGCCACCGTCACCGCCGGTACATCAACCGGTCGCATCCTCACCAAACGTGAGGCCGCACAGTCCTATAAAGGCATCGTCGCCTGGGCCATCGGGCAGGCCGAACCCAACGCTGCGAAGGCCCGCGAGCGTGTCGCCGCCAAGTACCGCGACACCGTCATCGAGATAGCACCGGAGGACATCCGCCAGCCACCCGAGATCGACTCGCCGCTGGAGGCCATCGAGGAACAGTTCTGGACAGCGCGAGAATCCCTGAAACTGATCTACGACGCAGCGCTGTCCCAGATGTGCTCACCGTGGGCCGTGCTGGCCTGCGCGGCCGCGCGCACACTCTCGCTCATTCCACCCCACATCACGCTGCCGCCCATCATCGGAGGAAAGGGGTCGCTGAACTGGTTCGCGGCCATCGTCGCGAAATCGGGCGGCGGAAAAGGCGCAGCCAACGCGGTCGCTGCCGAGCTCGTCCCTGGAGACATCCACACCCGTGGAGCCGGGTCAGGGGAGGGGATGGTCGAAGCCTACGACCGCCGACTGGAGCTACAGGATCACATCGAGTCGATCCTGTTCTCGGTCGACGAGGTCGACTCACTGGCGTCCATGCAGGCGCGCACGGGACAAACCACCATGTCGGTACTCAGGTCAGGATTCAGTGGAGAGACACTCGGCTACTCCTACCGGAACCGGTCCAAGGAGAAGGTGGAAGCCCACACCTACCGGATGACGATGATCGTTTCCGTACAACCCGAACGGGCGGCCGGTTTATTCGCTGATACCGGCGGGGGGACACCGCAGCGGTTCATGTGGTTCCCCGGCCGGGACAGGCGCATCACTGCCGACGCGCCACCGTGGCCCACAGACGCCGCGGGGTTCCCCAGTCGATTGCCGCCCATAGATATGACGAAACTGCCCCACAGGGGCATACAGATCCCCGCAGAGGCCGAGCAACTGATCCGCCAGGCCCGGGAGGAGTCGATGCGCGGGGACGACGAAGCCCTCGACGGGCACGCCCTGTTCTGCCGGGAGAAGTTCGCCTACGCGATCGCGCTGTTCGACGGTCGCACCGAGATGGACAGCGACGACTGGAAGCTGTCAGGAATCGCAGCCAGGGTGTCGGACTGGTGCCGGCTGCGCGCCCAGAACGCACTGAACGAGTCCCAGAGCGCGCTGGCGGCGGAGCGCGGCCGGCTACGCGGGGTCGAGTACTACGAGTCGGAGATCACCCGGGCCGTCATCGCCAACGAGGAGTTGAAGCGGATCCTCAAGTGGGCGGTGGGCAAGTTGCGTGACGCTGAAAACCATCGACTGAAGAAACGCGACCTGTCACGCGCGGCGTCGAGCCGTGACCGCGCGAAGTTCACCGAGGCGATGTTACGGGGCGTCGAGGCTGGGCTACTGGTGGCAGATGGGGCGGAATGGGTACTGCTGTGAGCAAACAAATCAGCATGTCGGACATTTGTCGGACATGTCCGACATGGGTTTCAAACCCACCTGGCCTTATAAGAAAAACTTATTTAACTACCAATCGTATAAACCCAGTTCGCGACGCTCTGAGAGACACACCCATGTCGGACATGTCCGACAAATGTCCGACATCGCCCAGCAAACATGGAGAACGCCGGTGACCCGTAACCACCGCTCGGCCAAAGCCGCCGGGACACGCTTCGAGACCGCCATCGCCTCAGCGCTGGCCCAGGAGCTCGACGACGACCGCATCGAACGCAGAGCCAAAACCGGGGCCAAGGACCGCGGCGACATCGGCGGCCTACGCATCCACGGCCAACGCATGGTCATCGAATGCAAAGACACCGCCCGGATGGCTTTGCCGCAATGGGTCGACGAAGCCCACACCGAAGCCGGCAACGACGACGCACTCGTCGGCATCGTCATTCACAAACGACGGGGAGTCGCCGACCCCGGCAAGCAGTGGGTCGCCATGACCGTCGACGACCTCCTGGCACTCCTCACAGGGGAACGCCACGGCCACCGAAAGGACTTCGCATGACGGCGCAGTGTTGCCGTGACGCCTACCTGCTCGGTGTGGGACGGGCCATCGCCTACATCGAGCATGTCACCGCACTCGCCCAAGCCGCCGAGTCCGAGCACACCGCGAAGGTGATCGGCGAGTGGTCGGCGAAAGTGGTGACGGCGATGCGGATGACGGTCGCGCAGTCCCGGCCGTACTGCATCCGCTGCGGCATCCCGCACACCGACGAGTGCCGGCGCGGTGAGCAGTGAACCTCGACTGGCACGCCCGAGCCGCCTGCCGTGACCATCCCGACCCCGACCTTTGGTTCCCTGGGCCGGGAAACAACCGGCGCGCCCAGGCGGCTGTCGAGATCTGCAAGTCCTGTCCGGTGCAGATCGAATGCGCCCGGTACGCGGCCGATTATGGCGAGGCGTTCGGGATCTGGGGTGGCCGGTCTGGGTTCCTGCCGGTGTCGACCATCCGCAGGTGGGACCACCTGTCGCTGAATCCGTGCGGAACCGAGGCCGCCTACGTCCGGCATCTGAGGCGTGGTGAGCGGACATGTCAGGCGTGCAGGGACGCCCACAGCAGTGCCCTGAGGGATCGGCGGAAACAAGGGAACGGGAGCAACGGATGACCGAATGCCAACGCTGCGGACTACCCCACCCAGACCAGCCATGCAACCGACCGGAGGACACATGAACCATTACTGGGACGCTGTCAAGGACTTCGAGCGCCAAACCGAAGACCTGCAATCGGAGATCAAGTCGCAGGTGGAAACAGTGCGCGGCCTGGCCGACGACATTGAGGCCGCGCTCGCGGCGGGTCGGAACCCGGCTGATGTTGTGGCGCAGTGGCGCGCCTATGCCGACGCAATCGAAGCGTTCCTGGCATCCGGTGGCAGCTTCGATGCGTTGCATGAATGCTTCGACCGCTTAAGCGAAATTGCGAACCGGGCGGATGGCGCATGAGCGACACGTTGCGCGACCGGATCGCTGCGGCAGTGAGCCTCCATGAGGTCTATGCCGTTACCGAGCAGGACGAGATGAACGCGGTCCTGCCTCCCTCGCGGTGGAAATGCGAATGCGGAGGCGAAGGGCCGCTGCCGCCATTCGAGAAACGCAAAGCCGAAGAGGCTGTATGGCAGACCAACGCTGAGCACATCGCCGACGCGATCCTCGCCATCCCCGGCATCGCCGTAGTCGAACTGCCGGAACCGGCGGAGGCTGTCCGGTGCTGGCCCGCTCTAGTCGGCGGTGAGCCAGAAAGCGTGTACCTCGCCCAAGGCGAGGTCATTGTTTCCGGTGGCTTGCGCCTGTACGCCGATGAGGCCCGCGACCTCGCTGCCGCTCTCCTGGCAGCCGCCGACTACGCGGAGCGTGACCAGTGACCGAGTGCCGGCACTGCGCCGCTGAAGTCGCCGACGCGTTCCTCTGCGGGCGTTGTCGCACCGACACCCTCGACACCCTCACCGAACTGCCCTGGTGGCTCGCCAGGCTCACCGAGACCGCCCTCGGACACACCCGCATGGCCGACACCGGTGGACGCAAGTCCGCGGCCCGAAGGGACCTCGACGGAGACGCCGAACTCGCCGCCTGTATCGAGGCCCTGCCTGACTGCGACGACCTCGACAAGGCTCGCGCGGCCCGCCAGCGCGCCGCCCTGGCCCACGCACTGGCCACCGGCGGCATCAACGCCCGGGCCAGCGAACTGCTCGCCGAGATCGCCGACACGCTGGCCTACTGGTGCCGCGTGCTGTGCGAGGAACGCGGAATCGACTACCGGCCCGCACGATCGGCCGAAGCCCTGGGTGCCAACCACGCCCGATGGCTCGCCCGCCACGTCGAGTCCATCGCCGCCGCCACCGACGCCGGAGACATCGCCGACGACATCCTCGGCCGCGACAAACATCGCCGCGGACTCGTCGACCAGATCGAGCACGCCATCAACCGGCGCTGGCGCTGGTGGCCACTCGGCGAATGCCCTACCCCCGTGCGTGTCGAGGGGCCCGCACAGCATGGTCGCCCGCACCCCACCGTCGACTGCGGCGTCGAGCTGCGCGCCCGGGAAGACGCCGTGGCGATCCGCTGCCCCGGATGCCGCACCCTGCACCACGTTCACCGCCTGCTCTGGGCGCGCAAGTCCCAGGCCGAAGCCGAACCCATGACGGCCAGGCAACTCACCCGCTACAACCACGACCTGCCACCCGAATATCAAGTCCCACCACGCACACTGCGGCACTGGCTGGCCACCGGACGCCTATGCCCATGCGCCCAGAACGCAGGCGACCCGCTCTACTCGTGGATCGACGTGCGGCTGCTGATGCTGCGCAAGCCACAGAATGCCACCACTGGTGCGGCGGCGCGGACCCGATGAGGCCCCCCATCGCGATAGAACTGGAAGACAGCGGCAAGGTATGGTGCCGGTGGGGTGTGATCGAGCATTCCTGCCCGCGCCCCGACCGCGGCCAGGTTGGGCCTTTGATGATCGTCACCCCCGACTACCTGCGCGAGCTGATCGACAACGGCCCGCGGGAATGGCCACACGGCACACACAGTGTCACCACCGACGGACGCCGCGTGTTCGCCCATCACGACTACCGAGGGCAGCGCTGGACATGGGAACTGTTCCCCGCCTACTTCACCGACAACCTCGGACCACCCATCTGCATCGGCAGGTGGCCGGACTGATCCGACACGACTCGTAGCGGGTAGCGGCGAATGTCCACTGCGCGTGATACTCTCGCGGCAAGTGTTGGGCGACCGAGTGCGCCCAAAAACAGAACGCCCGGACCTGAAGCAGGCCGGGCGTTTCGCGTCAGAGGATGAATGCTCAATGCCCTCCGCGCCGCCACGAGTCTGCTCTCGCTGCGGACGAGCCGCTCCCGCTCGACAACGATGTGCCTGCACACCGGCATGGGAGAACAGCACACATCCCGGAAATAGCCGGCGGACGCAGCGCACCCGCAGGCAGCAGCTCCAGGATCACCCGTTCTGTCAGGCCCCGGGCTGTAACCGCCTCGCGGACGAAGTCGACCACATCACTCCACTCGCCGAGGGCGGAGACCGCTTCGGGCGCGGCAACCTGCAATCCCTTTGCCGACACCACCACAAGCAGAAGACGGCAGCCGATGCGCTGCGAGGCAGAACCCGAAGGAGGTGAGACCGCCGTGAGCACACCGGGTATGGGGGTTGGAATCGCTGCGACCGGGGACATGGGACCG
>Ga0116153_10003427_pt1 | contig 11195 bp, 8 predicted proteins | sample AD_UKC028_MetaG_FD_89896 | JGI IMG/M metagenome (GOLD analysis project Ga0116153, IMG submission 89896) | Active sludge microbial communities of municipal wastewater-treating anaerobic digesters from USA - AD_UKC028_MetaG | ecosystem: Engineered > Bioreactor > Anaerobic > Digestate | place: USA... | reverse complement strand
CCGAAGGTGACGACTGGCGAAAGGTATGCCGGGATCTCGAACCCGAATCCGTCCATCACCATGATTGTGCCGAGGAAAAGGATCGAGTACATTGCGCCGTTTTTCAAAAAGATGTACTTCTTGATGGTGGCAACATTCCGTATCGTCATCTCCCGCACCACGAATGCCCCGAGGCCGTTTCCTATGATGATGAGCGGGACCGAGAGTGTAAACGCGAATGCCCCGAGCACGCCATCGATGGAGAAGGTCGCATCGATCACTTCAAGGTAGAAGAGCTTGGAGATGTCCGACATCCCGCTCCCCATCATCTTCTTCTCCTGCAGTTCCGCATTCTGCCGGAATCCGTGAACAATAAAGAAGGCTGTTGAACCGACAACGGCGCCGAACGCGACAAGCGGATTATGTTGGAGGGCGAGCCAGACGATCACGGTCAGCAGGATGGAGACGACCGCATAGAACCATACGCCCTTGCTCTCGATATACCGCTCTCCCCGGAGTCCGTAGTGCTTCTCCTCGAGAAAGATCCAGTGGAAGAAGAGGAAGATTAAGAAGATTCCCCCGCCCATGAGGAGGACCGGGGCAGACTGCTCGATTGCCTCCATCACCCCGGGATCGGAGGAGAATGCCGCGAAGAACGCCTCAACAGGACCGAGTGAAGGCGTCGCGAACCAGACGATGAGCCATGGCAGCAGCCCCCGGATCACGAAGACCGCAAAGATGATCCCCCAGAGGAGGAACCAGCGGCGTGCCCGCTCGCCCATCGTCGAGAGGACCTCTGCGTTGATGATGGCATTGTCGATGCTGCTGATCGTTTCGAAGAGACAGAGGCCTGCGATGATCAACAAGACCGACAGGATATCCATAGTATGCGGGAAAAGGATCTGTCGTTTGCTCCTTTAAATGATTTGGCTGCATATGACTGCCGGCGAAGGAGGGTCAATCCCTCACCATTGAGGCACGACAACAGGGGATGGAAGAAACGGTCAGGGGTGAAGGCCGGGCAGCAGTGGCGCGGTCCCCCCCGCGGCAGGAGGCAACCCTTATGCACACCTGCCACATACCATTGCGTATGAACCGGCCAATTCTGCAGGTGGCGCTTGACGTAACCGAACTCTCCCGTGCCATCCAGATTGCAGAGGAGTCAGTCGCGGGTGGTGCGGACTGGATCGAGGCGGGAACGCCTCTCATCAAGAGTGAGGGGATGCAGGCGGTCCGGGCACTCCGCGGGAAGTTTTCAGACCTGACCGTTGTTGCCGACATGAAGGTTGCCGATACCGGCACGCTCGAAGTTGAGATGGCAGCAAAGGCCGGTGCCTCGATCGTCGGGATCCTTGCCGATGCCGATGACACGGTAATCGAGGAGGCGGTCAGGGCGGCCCGGCTCTATGGGGTACAGATCATGGCAGACCTCATCAATGCCCCGGATCCGGTGAAACGTGCCGCCGAGATCGAACGCATCGGCGTGGACATCATTGCAGCACATACCGGTATCGATCAGCAGATGAAGGGGTTGAGCTCGCTTGAACTCCTGCGGTCCCTTACCGGCACAGTTTCCCTGCCGATTGCGGTCGCCGGCGGGATCGATGCGGAATCGGCAGGAGAAGCGGTGCGCGCCGGTGCTTCGATCGTGATCGTGGGGGGCAATATCGTACGGTCCCGCGACGTCACGGGGTCTGCAAAGGCAATACGGAAGGCGATGGACCGGCCCCGATCCAAACGGGCAAAAAAAGTCACGGCTGATGACGAGATTCGTGCGATTCTTATGAAAGTTTCCGCCCCGAACGTGACCGATGCAATGCACCGGAAAGGGGCGATGGAAGGGATCGTCCCCCTCTGCACCGGGGTGAAGATCGCCGGAAAATCTGTCACCGTCCAGACCTTTGCCGGCGACTGGGCGAAACCCGTTGAGGCGATCGATGTCGCAGCCCCCGGCGATGTAATTGTGATCAACAACGATGGCGGGACGCATGTCGCACCATGGGGGGAACTTGCAACCCTCAGCTGCATAAAACGGGGGGTCGCCGGGGTTGTCATCGACGGGGCCGCCCGGGACGTGGACGACATCCGGAATCTGAACTACCCGATCTTTGCAAAGGCGGTCTGCCCCAATGCCGGGGAGCCCAAGGGTTTCGGCGAGATCAACGCAGAGATCCGGTGTGGTGGCCAGTACGTCCGGCCCGGCGACTGGATCATCGGGGATGAGAGCGGGGTCGTGGTCATCCCCCGCGAGCGGGCGTACGAAGTGGCGCGGCGGGCGCTCGAGGTCCGCAAGAATGAGGAACGGATCCGGGAGGAGATCGCACGGGGCAGCACGCTCTCGAAGGTGGCGGATCTCATCCGGTGGGAGAAACGGTAAATCTGGCCTTTTCCTTTCCATTGAAAAAATTTTTTTCAGATGGCTACGGTTTATTTTCCCCATTTCCGGATCATTATTATGAATAATGTTGGGGAAAAATGTTTTAATATTTAATAAGTCGTTTTATTGATTATACATTTAGATTATTAATAACAATTATAAATTCTCCATTCAATACGTATACCACAAACCGTCATGATGCAGGACTACCAGCAAGAATTTTCCGCAATCCGCAACCTCCTCAGGGAGAATCCCGGCGGGATGAGTGTGACCGACATCTCCCGCGCGCTTCAGAAGAACAAGAACACTGTCGGGCGCTACCTTGATATCCTCCTGATCTCCGGGCAGGTCGAGATGCGGACCTATGGCATGGCGAAGGTCTACACGCTCTCCCAGCGGGTTCCGTTTTCGGCCATGCTCAGTTACTCGAAAGAACTGATCATGGTCCTTGATGCCGGCAACCGCATCGTTGACGTGAACGAGAACTTCCTCAAAGCCCTCCGCCTCGACCGTTCCGGCGTTGTGGGAAAGAACATCGAATACCTCCTCTCTCCGGAGATCGATATCCATGACCTGCTTATGAGCATTGCAGCGGGGAACGGGGAATCCGATACGGTCACGTTTCAGCCCAAAGGGGAAGGTGAACGGATATTCCGGATCAAGCACATCCCGACCGTGTTTGAAGATGGCGGTAAGGGGATGACGGTTGTCCTCGATGATATCACGAAGCAGATCCTTGCCGAACGGGAGATCCGGCAGAGCGAGGAGCGGTTCCGGATGATGGCGGACAACATCCAGGACGGGCTCATCATCATTGAGAACGGAAAGATCGTCTATGCCAACAAGCGGATCTCCGAGATCACCGGGTATTCGATCAAGGAGCTGTGGATGATGAAGCCCATCGCCATCATCGCGTCCGAGGACCAAAAGAAAGCAGAAGAACACCGGCGGGCAGTCGAGATGCATCCCGAAAAGCCCCGCGGTCTCCAGATCTGCATCATCCGGAAAGATGGGGAGCGGCGGTTCGTGTATTCAAGGGTCAGCGGGGTCCGGCACCACGACCGGTTCTATAACTTCGTTGTCTTCACGGATATCACGGACCACCGGCTCCAGGAAGCACGCATCGCCGAAAGTGAGCAGCGGTTCCGGATGATGGCGGAGAATATCCGGGACGGGCTCCTTATTATCGAGAACAACAAGATCGTCTTCGCCAACCGGCGCATGACCGAGATCGTCGGGTATACGCAGGAGGAGATCGGTGAGCTGGACTTCCGGAAAATTCTTTCAGCGGATGTTCCTCCCCCTCCCGAGCTGGCAACGGTTGCATCCTCCCGTGGACGATGCACGCTGGAGGAAGCGATCAGCACGATCCGGCCCGGCGCGGATCTGCCCTGGGAGACTACATTCTGGATCCGGCGTAAAGACGGCACGAAACGCTGTATCCAGGGCAACTTTTCTGCCGCGGAGCGTGACGGCATCCTGTCCATCTACATCACAGCGACCGACATCACCTCGTTTGCGGAGAAGGAAAAAGCGCTCCGCGACCGGATCGCCTCACTCCAGGAACTTGTCTCCTGAACATGAGCGTCGCACGGGAATTTCGGAAATCCTTCCCTGCCATCCTTTTTTCCGGTGCCATTTACAATTAACATGTATAATCTATAAGGATAATCATTAAATACAATTCTCTCCAACGGATATCCTCAATTAACGACCACGTGAATAGTTATGGTATCCATGAACGAGAAGACCACAACCGGTGCACCGGCCTCCATGCCCCGGTGCACCAAAAGGATCGGCACCCCCCTCCTCATACTCAGTATTGTCGGGATCGCCGTTGCATGCCTCCTGCTGTCGGCCCCGGCAAGCGCCGGTACAAAATATATGGCCGGCAGCCCTGATCTCTCAGCGTACATCTCCGGCACCAACGAGTTCCTGCCCGGGGACTCCGTATCCCTGCCGGTAACCATCCAGAATACCGGTTACAACGAGTACAAGTTCGTTGACTCCAGCATTGTCGACCGCGACGACCTCCCCGACACCGCAAAGTTCCTCATCATCTCGCTTGCGCAGGGTGATTCCCCCATCATCGTCAAGTCTGACCCCCAGATGGTTGGCGACCTTACCGGGAGCACGACCACAACCTGCTCGTTCACCATCAAGATCCCGTCCGATGCCCGGGCGGGCACATACTCCGTTCCCGTCGGGATGAACTACAGCTATCTCTACTACGCGGAGCAGTACGGCACTGATGCAATCCAGTACTACTACAAGAATGTCAACAAAACCGTGACAATCCCGATCACGATCAAGAACCGCGTCCAGATCGATGTCGTCTCGACCGATATCGGCGAGGTGAACGCGGGGACCGAGGGTACCCTGAAGATTTCCGTGAAAAACACCGGTGACGAGGACGGGAAAAAGTCCATCCTGAAGATCGCCCAGAGCGGTACGAGCCCGGTCACCCCGACAGACAGCAGCGTCTACCTTGGCGACTTTACCATGGGTGAGACCGTTACCGGGATCTTCCGGATCTCTGCAGCTGACGACACGGAAGAGCAGACCTACCCGCTGGACGTCTATGTCAGCTATGAGAACTCCGAAGGTGACACGGTCACTTCCGAGACCGAGACCATCGGCATCCCGGTAGGCCGGAAGGCAGCTTTTTCCATAACCTCCGACCCGGTAACGATCACTGCAGGAAAGAAGAAGGTCATCACGGTCTCGTACCGGAATACCGGCGGCGCGACCGTTTATGACGCACAGGCCCGTATCAGTGCAGTCGACCCGTTCACCTGCAGTGACGACGTCGCATACTTCGGTACCGTATCACCGGGTGAATCACGCGATGCCGCGTTCGAGATCTCCGTTGACGGCGGCGCGACCGCAAAGGAGTATGGTCTTGATTCCGAGATCGAATACCGGGACTCGCTGGACAACAGCCGTGTCTCGGACCCCCTGAAAGTGACCATTACGGTCGAAGACCGGCAGGGAGCGGTCGAGAGTCTTACATCAAATCCCCTGCTCCTCGGAATCCTTGTTGCGATCATCATCATCGGGATCGCCGGCTACGCCTTCTGGTACAGGAAACGGGACCAGTGAGGTACATGGAACACGCGTCGTGCAATGCACGGGACGGCTCTTTGCAGGGCATGCCACTCCTGGCGGAGGCGTTCGGGAACCATCCCCTGCCGGTATGGCAGGGACAGCAGGCGGGGTGACCTGATGTCCGCCCATGCACCTGAGCGGCTCCTGACTGCCACGCTTGCCCTTCTCGTCCTTGCCGGGCTGCTCGTCATCCCGGTTGCAGCGGTTGACAAGTACACGCAGGGAAGCCCGGAGTTTACCGCAACTGTCCTCGGGACCAACGAGTTCACCACCGGCCAGGAGACGACGGTGAAGGTACTGGTGAAAAACACCGGTCTCAACCTCTTCAAACAGCTCAACCAGGGGACGATTCCCCAGCAGGATCTCCCGAACACCGCGAAGTTCGTAACGATCGGTCTTGGCTCCGAGTCGCCGGACATCCTCATCAAGTCCGATCCCCGGTATGTCGGGGACATTGCGGGTGACGGCGGAACAGCCACTGCCAGCTTCACGGTGAAGATCACGGCAGACGCCCAAGGGAAGGAGTACGCGCTCCCCCTCTTCATCTCCTACAAGGTCCCGGTGGTAACCACGCAGCCATCGAGCGAGAGCTACCAGTACGTGTACACTTCAGAAAACGTCACGGTCCCGGTCACCATCCGGGTGAAACAGGGCATCAGCCTGAGCGTCCTGAATGTAACCTCCGATCATATCGCGGCGGGCTCGGAAGGAGCGATCCTGGTCCGGCTGCAGAATGAGGGTTCAGGGAGCGGGAAGGATGCCGTGCTGAAGATCTCGCGGGACGCTCAGAGCCCGATCGTCCCGATCGACACCAGCATTTATATCGGGAACGTTGAGGCCGGCGCCGTGAAGGAGTACCGGTTCAAGGTCTCGGTCTCTGACGACGCCGGGGCGCAGACGTATCCCGTCGATCTCGCGATAGCGTATGAGGACAATGAAGGGTCCGATATGACGACGGAAAAGGTCACGGTCGGCATCCCGGTCCTTGGCAAGCCGGAATTTTCCATAACATCCCCGACTGCGGGCATCCCTGCCGGTTCCACCACAACAATCACGGTCCGCTACACGAATAACGGGGCAACGACCGTCTATGCTGCCCAGGCGGGGATCACCGACCACGCCCCGATCACGGTCGGGAACAACGTCGCATACCTCGGGATCATGCGCCCCGGTGAATCTGCAGATGCAGTCTTTACGGTGAATGTCGACAAGTCCGCTGAACCCGGCGAATACACGTTCGACTCCCGGGTCCGGTACCGGGATGCATCCGATACGAGCATCCAGTCGGATACTGCGGACATCGTCATCACCGTCTCCTCTTCTGAGGGTGGGATTGCCGGTGAACCGGTCATGCTCGTCCTGATCGCAGCTGTCGTCATCGTGGTTGTCGCACTTCTCGCGTACCGGTACCGGAAAGGAATGCAGTGATAAGGCATGCACGGAACGGATAAACCGGAGTATGCCATGTACAGGAGGACCCCATGATCAAGTGGCTCTTCGAGGGCCTCGCCCGCACCATCATCAGGCGCCCTGCCGCTGTTGCCGGGGTGCTCATTGCACTCCTCCTCATCGGCTTCTACGGCATGACCCTGCTCTCGATGCAGACCGGGTGGGAGACCTATATGGACCCCGGCTCCCCCAGCGGGGTCGTCTACGGCCAGTATGACGAGGAATACTCGACCTCGACGGTCATTCTCATTGTCGAGGCAGGCGATCCGCTCAGCCTGGACGTGCTCAATTACGTCGATTCGCTCGAGACGAATATCGGCCAGCAACAGAATATCGAGAGCACGACAGGCATCGTCGATATCCTGAAGGCCGCCAATGGCGGGACGCTCCCCGAGACAAGGGAAGGGGTTGAGCGTATCGTCAATGCACTTCCCGAGGAGACCCGCGAGAAGCTCTATCCCTCGAATGTACTCACCCTCGTCCAGATCCAGCTGAAACCCGATCTCTCCGAAGATGTCGAAGACTCGGTCCTCAATATCATCACCTCGATTGTCGAAGAATCGGATCCGCCATCGGGAGTGATCGTGGAGATCTCGGGATCGCCCGCATTCTCCCAGCAGATGTCGGCAGGTCTTTCGACCAACACCGGGATCCTGATCGGTGGGGCACTCGTGCTCATGATCATCACCATGGGGATCCTGTTTGCCTACGTCCGGCACCGGTTCCTGCCCGTCGCGCTGGTTGCGACAGGCCTGATCTCGTCGCTTGGCATGATGGGGATCGCCGGCATCAAGCTGAACATGGCGGTGATCGGCGCGTTCCCGGTTCTGATAGGCCTCGGGATCGATTACGCCATCCAGTTCCACGCAAGGTTCGATGAGGAGTGCCGGAAAGGACCGATCGAGGACGCGGTCTTTATGACGGTCACGAAGACCGGCCCCGCGGTCATGTACGCAATGCTCGCAACAAGCATGGGTTTTGTTGCCATGTTCACCTCAGCGATGCCGATGATCCGCTCGTTCGGGCTCGTCTCGATCATCGGGATCAATACCTGCTACTGGGTCTCCTGTATCGGGATGCCGACTGCAGGACTCCTCCTGAAGTATACGCCGAAGCCGCAGAAGGGCGAGGCATGTTATGCCGTCGGGACGGAGGCCTGCGACACGGTTATCGGCAAAGAGCCGGAAAAGAGCGGCTTCTCCTACGGGCGGTTCCTGACCGATGTCTCCGTCAAGATTGCGAAGAACCCGATCCCTGTCCTGATCCTTGTCGGCTGCATCGCGCTGATCGGGTACCAGATCGATCCGACAATCCCGATCGACTCGGACGAGAACTCGTTCGTCCCTGCGGACATGCCCGCCAAGATCAATATGGACAAGGTGACCCGGATCCTGGGTTCGACCTCGACCGCCGACTTCTTCGTCCGTGGGGCAAGCGTAACAGACCTCGATACGATCCTCTGGATGGAGGAGTTCCAGACCTATGAGCTTACGCACCATTCGGAGTTTACCGGGGTTACGAGCATCGTGACCTACATCCTCAGGTACAACGGCGGCGAGATGCCGGAGACGCAGGCAGAACTCGATGCGGTCCTTGCGAAGATCCCGGCCGAAACGAAAGAGCAGTACATGAACAACGGGATGAGCGCGATCGTCCGGTTCTCCACCATCGACATGGAGATGACAGTGCAGGAGTCCTTAAAAGAACAGACCATCAGCGAGATCGCGTTCCTCGAGCCCCCGGTCGGGATCACCGTGCAGCCGACCGGAGGTTTCGAGCTCTATACCACGCTCCTGGGTACCATGTCCGAGTCGAAGGATGTCATGACGATCCTCGGGTTCGCCTTTGTCTTCGCCTTCCTCATCCTCGTGTACCGGCACGTTGATGCCGTATCCCCGATCGTCCCGATCATCTTCATCGTCGGCTGGAATGCCTGCATGATGTATATCCTCGGTATCGACTACACGCCGCTGACTGCGACGCTCGGATCGATGACAATCGGGGTCGCAGCGGAGTACACTATCCTCGTCATGGAGCGGTACGAGGAGGAACAGGAACGCCTGCATGACCATATCGCTGCCATCCAGGAGAGCGTCAAGAAGATCGGGACTGCCATCACGGTCTCCGGGCTGGCGACGTTCTTCGGGTTCTCGGCACTCTGCCTCTCCACCTTCCCGATCGTCTCCAACTTCGGGGTTACGACCCTGATCGCGGTCGCCTTCTCGCTGATGGGGGCGATCTTCGTGATGCCGGCCGTCCTGTCGCTGATGGGGAGTTTCACGGAATGGCTTGACGCGCGCAAGGAGAAGCGCCACCCGGAAGAGATCCCCGCCGGCGTGGCGTAACGGGATCCATCAGCTTCTTTTTTGGAGACCGGCCCTCCGCGGGATTGCCAGCATCCTTTTTGGTACCCGGAAATTTTTTTTAAGGAACCTGCATCCATCATCCCGGAAAAACTGTGCATGGCCGCCCTGTTCCCCCCGTTTGTACTCCGAAACGATACTTATAGGAAAACCTCCAAAACATGTACGGAATTTTTGACATGGCAGACGCAACGGAACCCGCTCCCGGAACCTTCCCCCCAGATCCCCCTATCAATTCGGTGATCCGTGACGAACTCTCTGCGGTCAGGAAGAGCCGTGCAGCCCTGTTCGCAGAACCGGGTCATCCGGTTGTCCACGCGGCAATCCTGCTCCTTTGCATCGCGGTCAACGTTGGATATTTCCTCTACCGGCACGATTACATCGCGCTCTTCATCGCCGCCTCGTTCTATCTCAACATGTTCTACTTCGTCATCCTGCTCATCCCCCAGAATTTCCGGGGTTCCGGCCTGCCGGCAGTGAACCTTACGAAGTTCAGGAGCTGGTTGTCCGGAATCGGTCTGACCTCGGGGACGGCACGGTTCACGAAGCTTTTCACCAACTCGCTGTTCATCAACAGCAGGACGCTCTCGCTTGCGATCGGCCTCATCTTCACCATCGATATCCTGCTTGCAGCACGTGCGCATTTCACTCTCGCGCTGCCGACCAGGACCACACTCGTCGTAATGGCCCAGTGCGCGATCATCGTCGCGTTCTACCTCCTCGTCTGGAAGCTGGAACCATTCTCGGTGAAGTACCTGCAGAGCGTCGAGAAGGTGAAGCACCGCCTCATCCATAAATCCCTCCCGCCGCAACTCGTCCCCGTGCTCTTCATCACCGTTTTCTCATCGCCATCATGCTCTTTCTTACAACCATCATCCTGCTGCCGGGCATCACCCTCAAGGCATTTCTCAATGCCTCACAACTCACCGATCTCGGGAACCTCTTTTCCCTCCTCGCAGTGCTCGCCGTAAGCCAGTATTTCATCGTCCGGTATATCCACGGGTTCACGAGCCGTTCGATGGCAGAGCGCCTCTTCGATTACAAGGAGTACAGTCTCACCGGGCTCCAGAACGCAGTGCGGGATGGCGGGAATGCACCGGCTTTCCGCGCTGAGGCGACGACACAGCTGCTTGAGTCCAAGATCTACAAGATCCGCAGGAATACGCTGAGCGGGTTCTTCCCGGTCTACGTTGTCGACCTCGACTTCTCCGTGATGCTCGATTCAACGACCCGGACTGCGATCCGCGGGTATATCGGCAAAGCATGACAGGCGCGGGGGATGCGCGTTCCCGTTCCCCGAACAGGAGGGCTTCTGGTCCTGCCCCCCCTCCTGCCCGTATCCTTCCTGCTGCGAAATACGATGGAGGGAAACATTAACGATGCCGGAACGGATCAGGTCTTTGTATGCGATACGGGAGCATCCTGTGCATAACGGTCGCATGGTGCATCCTCACGGTGGGATGCGCCCAGCTGACCGGCGTCCATATCATCAGTGACAATGCCGATCCCATCATCAGCCACTGGATCGGGGGAGAGCTGCCGCTCTCCGACCGGCATATCATCTTCTATGAAAACAGGACGTACTTTTCGGTAAATTTCTTCCTCGGTGGGGAGGAGGTGATCGAATCGGGCACCTGGACAAAGGAAGAGAAAAGCCTCTACACGACGAACTCCCGCACGGAGAACACGACATCCTGGGTCTATGATTCGTTTGACGATTCGCTCTACATCAGCGGTCTGCCTCAGCTACGGTACCACCGGTACAAAGGGTGACCACGAACCCAATGGACGATTAAAGTGATTCAGACTTCACCGGACAGGGACGAAAAAGGATTTTAAAGAGTATCGTTAAAAAATGATTTGAACGTGTCAGGCAGGGCCCCCCGCCGGGAATCTGCCTGTTTTTTAAAATTTTCCAT
>Ga0116153_10003421_pt1 | contig 11211 bp, 8 predicted proteins | sample AD_UKC028_MetaG_FD_89896 | JGI IMG/M metagenome (GOLD analysis project Ga0116153, IMG submission 89896) | Active sludge microbial communities of municipal wastewater-treating anaerobic digesters from USA - AD_UKC028_MetaG | ecosystem: Engineered > Bioreactor > Anaerobic > Digestate | place: USA... | reverse complement strand
GTCGACGACCACGAGGCCCTTCTCGGTGTCTACGAACGTGAGGTTCGCCATGAGGCCCTGGTTGCCGGGGGTGGGGAAGGCTTCGGGGGCCTGGATGATCCAGACGCGCTCCGACACGCGCTCCAAGGGACGGTCCTTGACCGACGGGCCGCGCGAGGGGCCGGACGGCTGGAAGGGAGGTTTCTCCTGGGCGTAGGCCGCTGTCGCGAACGCGAAGAGCAGCGCGGCGCAAAGGGGAAGAAGTGCTCTTGTTCTCATGGTTTCTCCTGTGTGTTAGCGCCTCGCGCGAGGTCAGCCACCCGCCGACACGTCCTTTGGGGGAGCGCTCCAATGGGAGGAGGCCGGCGAAGAACGCCGGCTAAATCTCGAAGCGATTCTTAAACGAAAATTATGGAATGATTCCGAAAGCTGCCTGGTTGTAAAGAAGTCGCTGACTACCTCCACAAAACATGAAAACGCATCGGAATGGGAGAGGCTTTCCCCTTAGCGGTTGCGATTCCGAAAAAGCCGGAAGAGACCCTATCGAGAAACGTTCAAGATCTTCTCATGCTGAGCGCCAAACGAGGTTGCCATAATGGAAGAACAGACAAGGAAATCCCCCCGAAAAATACAAATGCTTTTCGGAGGGACTTGAACTTCGGCTGCCTCTTTCGCTTTGAACCGACTGCCCCTTATGCCTTCAGTTTGGAGATCCGTTTTTCCAGACGGGCGGTGTCGTCGCGCACCTGATCGACTTCACGCGCGAAGCGCCCCAAATCCTGCGCCGAGGTTACCAGACCCGCTTCCTCGGTCGCAAATTCAGCGGCATTTAGGCCCAGGCGCTGCACAGCCGAGTGATGCCAGCTGGCGCCTTCGGCGAGCAGGCGCGCGATGCGGCGTGCCGGTATGTCGCCGAAGATTCCCGCAAGGTCGGCTTCGTAATCCCAGCGCAGGTTCCTGAACACGAAAGCCAGTGCTTCGGCAAAACTGGCGGCGCCGGTGATTCGTGCAGCACCGAATACCCCGGACGGGTCGGAGAGCAGTTTGAACGGTGTATCCGATGGAAGTGAAATTGTGACGGCAACCGTCTCGTCAGGCTTGCCGGGTTGGAACGTCCCCCGCTCGTCGACCGTCAGCGTCAACTGAACAGGCCCACCTTCAATGCAGGCTGTTTGCGCCTGAAACGGAATCAGGCGCTGGCGGGCCCAGGCTTCGTGTTCGAGCAAATGGTTCAGCAGCGGAACCAAGATGTCTGCGAAAGTGGGCATGGTCAGCGCCGCGCTTTCCCGGGAGTCGATTTCAGAATTTGAAGCCACGGTGCAGCGCGACGACACCCAGTGCCATGTTGAAATATTCAACCTTCTCCAGCCCCGCCTGCTCCATCATCTGTTTCAATTCCTCTTGGCCGGGATGGACGCGTATCGATTCCGACAGATAGCGATAGCTTTCCGCGTCGTTGGTGACCAGCTTGCCAACCCGCGGGATGACGTGGAATGAATAGAAATCATAGGCCGGCGCCAGCGGTTTCCAGACTTGCGAAAACTCGAGTACCAGAAGGCGCCCGCCGGGCCGGAGTACGCGGTGCATTTCGGCCAGCGCAACGTCCTTGTGGGTCATGTTGCGCAAACCGAACGCCACTGTGACGCAGTCGAACCAGTCGTCCGGGAAAGGCAGCTTTTCGGCATCGCACTGGGCAGCAGGAACCGTGTAGCCCTTGTCGAGCAGACGATCGCGCCCGCGTGCCAGCATCGCGTTGTTGATATCGGTCAGCCAGACCTGCCCGCTCTTGCCAACTTTTCGGGCAAAGGCGAGCGCCAGATCGCCAGTACCACCGGCAACATCGAGAACCCGCGAACCCTCGCGAACACCACTGCGCTGGATCGTGAACGCTTTCCAGAGCCGGTGCATGCCACCGGACATCAAATCGTTCATCAGATCGTAGCGGCTGGCGACCGAGTCGAATACGTCGGCGACCCGCTGTGCCTTCTCGCGCTCTTCTACGGTTTCGTAACCGAAGTGCGTGGTCTCGTTTTTCATGGCTTCAATGGTGTGAACCGCAACTGCCGCCACTCGCAGCGCGTGAGGTTGTATCGATATCCCGGGAAAGCCCCTGGGTTTCCAGCTGCTTCAAATACTCTTGCCACAACTCTTCATGATGCTTCCCGAGGTTGTAAAGAAGATCCCATGAATAAAGACCGCTGTCGTGGCCGTCGGAAAAAACGAAGCACAAGGCGTAAGTGCCGATCGGCTCGATTCGCTCGATGTTGACATTACGCTTGCCGGTTTGCAGGGTTTCCTGCCCCGGACCGTGTCCACGGGCCTCGGCTGAAGGGGTGAAAACCCGCAGATATTCGAAATCCAGTTCGTAGTGTTCGCCGTTTTCGTAGAACAGTTCGACGAAGCGGGACTTCTGATGCAACTTGATGTCGGTCGGAATCGGGGTGTCGGACTTGATGCCTGCCATAACAGTCTCCAAAGTGAAGGTGCTAGTTTAGCGCACTCGCCGCCCGCTGGAGCGAGCTTGAGTCAACGCGCGAGGGTCTGGGTGCGGCCGCTACCGTCTTGATATTGAAAGGTCATTGCTGCATCGGGTCTATAATGCATTCATGAATATCCCTCAGATAGACAATCATGAGGTAAGTGCCACAGTTTCCATGAACCGTTCTCTTGAGGTTCTGCTGTTCGGCGAGGTTCTCGCCGATGTTTATCCGGATCGCCGGATGCCGGGGGGCGCACCGTTCAATGTCGGATGCCATCTTGCGGCTTGCGGCGTCCCAGTGGCGCTCGTCTCCCGCATCGGCAACGACACTCTTGGCGACTATCTGCAGTTGGCGCTTGCACGCTCCGGGATCGATCCACGCTTCGTGCAACTCGACCCGGAGCACGATAGCGGACATGTAGACGTTATTGCCACGGCGCAGGGGCACCGCTTCGAAATCGTGCCGGACCAGGCGTTCGATTTTATCGATGGCCCGACCTTGCGCGATGGTCTGTTGCTTGCGCAAGCAGCGCCACGCTTGCTCTATTTCGGTACGCTCGCCCAGCGCAACGCCGATTCACGCAAGGCTTTGGATGCGCTACTGGCGGTTAGTGAAGCCACCTGCTTTGTCGATCTCAATCTGCGCCCGCCCTGGATCAGCGCCGAAGTTGTGGAAAAATCCCTGACTTCGGCCAATATCGTCAAGCTATCCGAAGATGAGTTGCGCAGCGTTGGTCCGATGCTGGAGCTTCCTCCGGCGGTCGATGATGAAGCGATTGCGCGACAACTGGCGGAGCGCTTCGCGATTGACATGGTGGTGGTGACCTGTGGCGCTCTCGGTGCCTGGTGCCTTTCAGGCAATGTGGTGCAGGACGTGGCGCCAGCCGTCGCCAGTACAGTCGATGGCGATGCGGTCGGCGCGGGCGACGCTTTTTCAGCGATCTGCATTCTTGGCCACCTGCTGCACTGGGACATGCCGTTGACCCTGAGCAGGGCGGCAGCTTTTGCGGCGGCCATTTGCGGTATTCGCGGCCCGGTACCGGAAAGCTCCCGGTTTTATGGCCGATTCAGGAAGGACTGGCGACTTGAAAACAACTAAACACAGCCCCGGGCTCAGCATTCTGATGATCAGCGTGCATGGCTTGATACGGGGTCATGACCTTGAACTCGGGCGCGATGCCGATACGGGTGGCCAGATTACCTATGCGCTCGAACTGGCGCGGGCGCTCGGCCAGGATCCGCACGTCGAGCGGGTAGAACTGCTGACGCGCCTTATCGAGGATCCGAAGGTGGCAGCGGACTATGCCTGCCCGGAGGAGGAACTCACCGAAAAGGTGTCGATCGTGCGACTGCCTTTCGGACCGGCACGCTACTTGCGTAAGGAGCAGATGTGGCCGTACCTCGACCAGATGGTAGACCGCTGCCTGCATTTGCTGCGCCGGCGCGGTCGACTCCCGGATTTGATCCATTCCCACTATGCCGATGCCGGTTATGTGGGGCGCCAGTTGTCGCTGTTGTTGGGGATTCCGCAATTCCATACCGGGCATTCCCTCGGCCGGCCCAAGCGGGAGCGCCTGCTGGCCAGTGGCCGGCGTGCCGAGGCGATCGATCGCAGCTTCCATTTCGGGCCACGCATTGAGGCCGAGGAAGACGTCCTGGCACATGCGGCCTGCATCATCACCAGCACACGCCAGGAAATCGACGAACAATATAGCCTGTATCGCAACAGCGAGTTGCAGCGTTTCGTCGTGATCCCGCCGGGCACGGACACCAGGCGTTTTTCAGCGCCCGGGCGCCGGCGACTTTCAGCGCATTTGGTACAGAACGTCGACCGCTTTCTGGCGAATCCACTCAAGCCGCTGATCCTCGCCATCGCCCGTCCCGATCTGCGCAAAAACCTCAACGGACTGCTCGCTGCCTATGGCCAGGACAAGGCCCTGCAAGAGAAGGCGAATCTGGCGATCGTTGCCGGAACCCGGGACGACATGCGAAGCATGGAAGAGGCACAGCGCAAGGTATTGCAGGATCTGTTGCTCGATACCGATCTCTACGACCTGTGGGGCCATGTGGCGTTGCCGAAAGAAATTCCCCAGGACGAAATTCCCGATCTCTTCCGCCTGGCAGCCCGGCGCCGTGGCGTTTTCGTGAATCCGGCGCTGACAGAGCCGTTCGGGCTGACGCTGATCGAGGCGGCCGCCAGCGGCCTGCCCATTATCGCGCCCGACGACGGCGGGCCTTGCGACATCGTTGCCAATTGCCACAATGGCCTGATCGTCGACACGCTGTCGTCCGATGCCATCGCCGAGGCTCTGCACAGCGCGCTTGATGATCGTGCCCGCTGGACCAAGTGGGCGACCAGCGGTCTGGCGGGCGTGCAGCGTCATTACAGCTGGTCCGGTCATGTCGGGCGTTACCTGAAAGAGGTGCGGCGCGTCCTGCATCGCAATCGCAAGCCCAATCGGCGGCAACAGATGATCCTCGGCGCGGGCGGCGGGGGCAATATGCCGTTGATGAAAAACCTGCTGCTGAGCGACATCGACAATACCCTGCTCGGCGATGGAGAGGCCCTGCGGTCACTGATTGCCTGGCTAAAAACCAATCGTCCGGGGGTCGGGTTCGGTATCGCGACCGGCCGTTCGCTGGAAAGCGCCCTTGCCGTTTTGAAGAAATGGAAGGTGCCGGTGCCGGATGTCCTGATCACGGCAGTCGGCAGCGAAATCTACTACGGCGCCGCCGCGGTGCCCGATACCCGCTGGGCGGCACACATCCGCCATCATTGGCGGCGCGAGGAATTGCGCATCGCGATGGCAGTTTTCCCCGGGGTCTTGCCGCAACCTGACGAGAATCAGCGCGAATTCAAACTGAGCTACTACGCCAACCCGGAGACCATGCCGGACATCACCGAGATCCGGCGGAGCATCGCGCGCCAGGGTCTGCATGCTCAGGTGATCTACTCCCACGGCGAATTCATCGACGTGTTGCCGACTCGGGCCTCGAAAGGCCATGCCCTGCGTCACCTTGCCTACCGTTGGGACCTGCCGCTCGATCATTTTCTGGTGGCAGGCGACTCGGGCAACGATGCGGAAATGCTGACCGGCGATACCCTGGGAGTCGTGGTTGGCAACCACAGCCCTGAACTGGAGCCGTTGCGCGGCCGCCATCAGATCTATTTCGCGGCGGCGCGTTGTGCAGGCGGAATTCTCGAAGGGATCAGCCATTACGGATTTGGCAGCGCAGTCGAAGCGATGCCCGACAAGGATACCGAACATGTATGAGCAGGTAGCGCATTCGCTCCTCAATGCGGCCCTGGGTGATCTAAAGGACGAGATCGCCAACCGGCCGTTACAGCACTTCTATACGCGCCTGGGCGCCAATTTTTACGCCATTCATGCGTTGTTCCGCCAGCTCTATGGCGAGCGCGCCGATTTCCAGCAGCAGATGAGCCGCCTGGTCGAGACCATGACGCATGCCTACATCCGGCGCTCCGATGCCCTCAAGGCCATCGATCTGGAACGGGAGCGCGAACACACCTGGTTTCTCGATCAGCGCTGGGTGGGCATGGCCCTGTATGCCGATGGCTATGCCGGCAACCTGCCGGGCGTCATGAACCGTCTCGATTATTTGCTGGAGCTCGGGATCAACCTTGTGCACATCATGCCGCTGATGAAATGCCCGGCTGGCGTCAGTGACGGCGGATACGCGGTGAGCGATTTTCGCGATGTCGACCCGCGTCTTGGTACGCTGGACGATCTCGCCAAACTCAGCGCGCGAATGCGCAAGCATGAAATGCTGCTGGTGCTGGACGTCGTGGTCAATCACACGTCGGATCAGCATGACTGGGCGCGCCGTGCCCGGGCAGGCGAGGAAGCGTACCAGGACTATTACTACGTGTTTCCCGACCGGGAAATGCCCGACATGTTCGAAGCCTCGATGCCCGACGTGTTCCCGGAAACGGCGCCCGGTAATTTCACCTGGGACGAGGCGATGGGCAAATGGGTGATGACGGTCTTCAACAATTACCAGTGGGACCTCAATTACAGCAATCCGGCGGTGTTCATCGAAATGCTGGACATCATCTTCTATTGGGCCAACCGGGGCGCCGATGTGCTGCGTCTCGATGCGGTAGCCTTCCTGTGGAAGCGGCTGGGCAGCGTCTGCCAGAACGAGCGCGAGGCGCACCTGATCCTGCAGTTGTTCAAGGATTGCTGCCAGGTCGTGGCGCCGGGTGTGCTGTTCATCGCCGAGGCCATCGTCGCGCCGACCGAAGTCGTCAAATATTTCGGCGAGGATGCGATCAATGCCAAGGAATGCGAGATTGCCTATAACGCGACTTTAATGGCCCTGCTTTGGGATGCGGTGGCCACCGAAAAGGCTGTGTTGCTCAATGCCGGTATCCGCAGCATTCCGGACAAGCTCGAGCGGGCGACCTGGCTCAACTATGTGCGCTGTCACGACGATATCGGCTGGGGTTTCGCCGACGAGGACATTCGCGAGGCAGGCTACGAGCCACGGGATCACCGCAGGTTCCTGGTCGAGTACTACACCGGCAAGTTTCCCGGCTCGAAGGCGCGCGGCGAGGCCTTTGGATTCAACAAGCGCACCGGAGATGCACGTATCTCCGGTGCGCTGGCATCGCTGGCTGGCCTGGAAGCGGCGCTGGAGTCCAACGATGCCGAGGCGATCGACCTTGCCATCCGCACGATCATACTGCTACATGGGCTGATCCTGTCCTTCGGTGGCATCCCCCTGCTTTATTACGGCGATGCGCTGGGTACCATCAACGATGGTTCATACCTTGACGAAACTGACAAGAGCATGGACAACCGCTGGATGCATCGGCCCCGGCTCGACTGGAAACAGGCCGAACAACGCCGGGTTCCAGGGACGGTCGAGCAGCGGATTTTTTCCGCCCTGCGGCATTTGATCGCGCTGCGTAAGGAGATTCCTGCATTTGCTGACCTCAACAATCGCGAATTGCTCGCAATCGAAAACCCGCATGTGTTCGCGTTTTCGCGTTTCGATCCGATGCGGGGCAGCCCCCGCGTTCTGGTTGCGGCGAACTTCTCTACCGGTGTGCAGACGCTCCCGCTGGAGCCTTTGAGGCGACAGGGCTTTTTCATGCGCGGTGCGGCATGGGACATCCGTACTCAGGAAACCCTGCGCTGTGAAGGCGAGGAATTGACGCTGGCGCCACGCGACTTCGTCTGGTTGCGTGATGCCTGATTGGCTTTGCGGCGTCAGGCTCTCTCGTAGCTGACGCGTTCAAAATCAACGCCGCGTTGCCTGACGTGCCGCATCCGCAACTGCCAGGTTTGCCCGTCAGCCGCGACTTCCATGAGGCTGCTCGGCTTGTACATGCCGACCGGAATCACGATCGATCCCTCCTGCCCGATGCCAGGGATCGGCGGTAACAGGAAAGCGCGGACATAACGGTTCTCATACCCGGGTTCCGCCGGGGCGTGGCGGACGCCGACGGCTTCCGGCATGCCCGGCAGGACGGCGATACCGACGACAAGTCCGCCCGAATTTTCCTGCATCAGCCAGGTGGCCTGCCCGAGCAGGAAGCGGTCGCCATCGTGCGGGCAGACGGCCACTAACTGGCTATGTGCGAGGCGCTGCCCGGCAGGGCCACGACCGAGGCGGAAACCGTTGGCCGAGTGGTTGATGACCGTCCATTCATCGAGTTCAAAATTGATTTGTGTCTTGATGCTCAATTTCTGCCCCGGTGCGGCACGATCGCGGAACGTGAACAACTCGTCGAACTGGTCGCGCGAGTACGCTTCTGCCGCATCCGGTTGAATGAAGTCCTTGCCGCTGATGAAGAAATGCATGGCTTCGTAGCCGACGGCGACCTTTGCCGTTCCTTCGGAGGCGAAGCGGCGGAAGCGGCGCGGCGCGGCGGTTTGTGTCCAGGGTCCGGAAAGGTGTTCGAGCAGGCGGATGACGTGGCCCGAGGTGTCCTCGCCAAGGCCGAGTTGCGAGGGGGTCATGCGCTGATGCAATTGCGACAGCATATGGCCCAACTGCAGGCCAAGACGGCTGCTGTCGAGGCGCCGTGCATCGACACCAATGTTTTCCGTGGCGCCGCTTGGATGGAGCGGCTGGTCGGACATCAGCTTGACGACGTAGGGCGGAACCTCGTATTCATCATCGACTGGATGAAGTGAAACGAGCGGTGCCCACATGCCGGCCCAGCGACGGACCAGATTGAGGTCGCGGACGCTGTTGCTATAAGGGTTGGCGATCTCGATCAGCAACAGCGTGACGTAGCCGGCTGCGCAATGCGTGGCCTGCAGGTCGTTTTCCAGCGAATCGTTGACCGGTGTACAGGTGACGCCCCACTGCTCGGCGGTCTCGTAGTAGCCGTGCAGGTCGTGCCAGACTCCTGGTGGTACTTCGCGCCGCGCCCGGAAATGCTCGATGATGATCATTCCGACGTAGTACAGGCAGCGATGCAGGATGGTAGCGATCAGCGTCGCGTACTGTGGATTGTCGGCGGCCGGTTCCTGCTTTTGCGCGCACAGCGCATAGGCCTTTCCCATGCGCTGCCAGGCCGATACCACCTGCTGGAAGCAACTTTCCTGGGCCTCGGAGAGAATCAGCGGCTTGTTGTGGTAATTGCGCGCCATCTCCTCTTCGACAAAACTCAGCGGAACCCGGGTTTGTTCGAGCAGCGACAGCAGAACGCCAGGTTCCGGTGGGTTCGCGATCAGCGCGTCGAGGAAGTCGATCAGTTGCCGTTCGGCCAGTGGCGGATTGGCCAGTGGCAGTTGCGAAAGAAAGTGCGATCCGCTGTCCAGATCGGTGATGGTGAGAGGAGGTGTCGCCTTGTCCATTACATTCAGCCTTGGTTCTCTTCAGGGTGCAGTTGCTTGCGCAGTGCCTGGCGCAGCGTATCGTCGCTGACGACGGTCCGCGGACCGGAATTCTCCCGTTGCGCTTGGCCCCAGATCGGTTCGGGAAAGTGGCGGTCGTCCCGCCAGCGCGGGATCACGTGCCAATGCAGGTGCGGCGTCAGGTTGCCGAGGCTGGCCAGATTGATCTTGTCGGGGGCGAACAGGTCGCGCACGACGCGCTCGACGGCAAAAACCAGATTCATCATGGAGTGGCGTGCGCCCGGGTCGAGGTCGGACATTTCCCGGACATGAGCCGTCCAGATGACACGGCAGAAACCCGGATAATCCGGATCGGCAACGCGCACAACGCGGCAGGTCGGGGATTCCCAGACGACGATCCCGCCCGGTGTGTCGCACAGCTCGCACATCTCGCCATCCCCACGCCATTATTGTTCGTTAAAGTGTGCAAGGATTGCACCAGCATAAGAATACTGCAAGTGCTTCCTTGGCCCAAGATCGCATTGTTGCGGTCGACCGGCAAAATTACCCGAAAATCATAGCAGGACGCGCTCGATGCCGCCATTGTTGGCGCGCTCGACATATTGCGCCGCCCAGTTTTCACCGAGCAGGTGCTTTGCCATCTCGACGACGATGTAATCCGCACGGGTATCGGCATCGTCGTCGTAACGGGAAAGGCCCTGCAGGCAGGCCGGACACGAAGTGAGTATCTTGACCTCGCCGGTGAAGCCGTCGGCACGGAGCCTGTCCGCGCCCTGTGTGATGTCTTCCTGCTTGCGGAATTTGACTTGCGTGGCGATGTCGGGACGCGAATAGGCGAAGGACCCGGCGTCGCCGCAGCAGCGGTCGGTCAGCGGCACGTCCTGACCCATCAGCGCCTTGGTTACGGCCAGGGGCGCGTAGGCTTTCATCGGCGTGTGGCAGGGGTCGTGGTACATGTAACGCGTCCCCTCGACGCCTTGCAGCTTGACGCCTTTTTCCATCAGGTATTCGTGGATGTCGAGCAGTCGGCAACCGGGAAAGATCTTGTCGAACTGGTATTTCAGCAACTGGTCCATGCAGGTGCCGCAGGAGACGATCACCGTCTTGATGTCGAGATAGTTCAGCGTGTTGGCGACGCGGTGGAAGAGCACGCGGTTGTCGGTCGTGATCTTGACGCCCTTGTCCTCGTCACCGGAAGAAGTCTGGGGATAACCGCAGCACAGGTAGCCCGGCGGCAGCACAGTGGTGGCGCCGATTTCGTAGAGCATCGCCTGGGTGGCGAGGCCGACCTGCGAGAACAGACGCTCGGAACCGCAACCGGGGAAATAGAAGACGGCATCGGATTCTTCGGTCGTCTTCTGTGGATTGCGGATGACCGGAATGACCTTGTCGTCCTCGATGTCGAGCAGGGCGCGCGAGGTGCGCTTGGGCAGGTTGCCCGGCATCGGCCGGTTGAGGAAGTGGATGACCTGCGTCTTGACCGAAGGTGCGCCGATTGTGGCAGGCGGGTGGGCACGGCTGTCCTGGACCAGGCCGATCGCCTTGGCTGCCTTGTGGGCCAGGCGCTGCGCCTTGAAGCCGAATTCCATCATCCCGGCCCGCATCAGTTTAATTGTCGCCGGATCCTTCAGGTTCAGGAAGGTGATCGCCGTCATCGTGCCTGGGCTGAATCGCTTTTTGCCCTGCTTGCGCAGGAAATTGCGCATGGCCACCGAAACGTCGCCGAAATCGATGTCGACCGGGCAGGGTTTCAGGCAGCGGTGGCAGACCGTGCAGTGGTCGGCGACATCGTTGAACTCGTCGAAATGCTTCAGCGAAATGCCGCGCCGAGTTTGTTCCTCGTAAAGGAAGGCTTCGACCAGCAGCGAGGTGCCGAGGATCTTGTTGCGCGGCGAGTAGAGCAGGTTGGCGCGCGGC
>Ga0116153_10003420_pt1 | contig 11212 bp, 5 predicted proteins | sample AD_UKC028_MetaG_FD_89896 | JGI IMG/M metagenome (GOLD analysis project Ga0116153, IMG submission 89896) | Active sludge microbial communities of municipal wastewater-treating anaerobic digesters from USA - AD_UKC028_MetaG | ecosystem: Engineered > Bioreactor > Anaerobic > Digestate | place: USA... | reverse complement strand
GTTAAGGCAATGTGTGTCATGGCTTTAAATTTTTGAAAGTGAAACAATAAAAAATTTGACGCTGTAAAACACACACGAGCCGGCCGAACAATAGGTCAAGGAGATCGGTCAGCTTTCGCAGAAAATGACGAAACCCAACGGGTAACCAGGACGGTAACAGGAATCAGGGGAGAAAACCGTCTATGTGTTATCCTTTACGGATTTTTCGACGGCGAAGTAACTTTGCGTAGAAATTTTGAATGATGAACAAAAAAAGTAAGAGTCAGAAATCAACGGAATTAAAAAGAAGGCTAACTTATTGCACTTTATGACCTTCAATTGAATTTATCTGATTATTTTTTAATCCACTTTCCCGAATAATAAGCCTTTTTACCAGAAATAATTCGATAATAATACAAACCATTCGCTAGTTTTGAAGTATTAAGCACCAAATATCCCATCGAAAAATGTTTAGAAACGACATTTCGTCCACAATGATCGTACATTTCAAATATGCCATCCGATAGTCCGCATTCAAGATAAAGCTTTTGGCTTCCTGGATTTGGATAAATAAGAAATGAGAATACAACAGGTTTATCGTTTTCATCAATATTTACTATTAAACCCTGGTCATTAACTTTCACGATTATGGCATCCCTTTCCTGGTTAGGATTATTGCGCCAATCCCAGCAGGTACCGGTAATAAGACAGCCACCATCGCTTGTGGCAAGAACATCAGAAAGAACATACAATCCGAATTTACCAAAATAAAAAGACCAGTTTAAATCACAAAATCGATTTATATTATAGACGCCAAACCAGCTGTCAATCTGCTCAAATTCATAGTCAGGATAATTTGATGTACCGGCCAAAAATATAGTATCTTGTGAATGACAGTCAAGACGGTAGGACCAATCCGATGTGTCTGATTTACCAAATGTCCCACCAGCTATCCTTTGACCCATTTGATTAAATATGCCAACACCAAAATCCTCTATAATAGCTGGGAACTCAAAACCCACTGCACATCTGGCATATGTGCTATCGGTCAGACTCTGTGTGTCGGTATAAAATATCAATGTATCATCCATTGGCCTTGCAAATACGATCCCTTCGTATTCCAGATCATAATTTATTTGGCAAATCGTATCAAATCCCCCCAGGTGATAACCCTGGATTGCAGGAAGTTCGACAATTTTTGTGTAATAGTTCCTTTCGATCGTTCCCCGTTTTATGATACCGTTAACTGGATTTAATTCCCAAACGACATTATGGGATTCACTGCCACTAAGAGCGCCTTCCGTGCCAATAAAGACCAGGTTATCCTGACGGTTCACAATACAACTATAAAATGCCCAACCGGTGTCTGCATCGAAGATCACTGTTGGTTGGAACACTTCCAGATCATCGGATATAAATCCGTACATTAAACCGGGATGACCAACATTGGTTTTATCGGTAATCGTTGACCAAAAGAACGTATTTTGTTGGTATTGAAACAAATTTAAACTGGCAATATAGTAGAATCTTGACTCATCCAATAAAACGGAATCAATACAGTTTCCAAAGGAATCCAATTTAAAAATGATATCGGAATAATAAGAATGCATTTGGTTTGGATAATATTCACCTCTGTAAATATGTAGTAAATAATCACCAGTCGGTAATTCATAGGGAGAATCTGCAATATCATCCAAAGAAGTACCTATAGTCGATACGAAAGTCTGGGAATATAATCCCCAAGGGATGAACAAGAATACGAATTTTAACAGCCCAGCTAATCGGAACATGATTTCTTTAATAGTAGAAAGAAACAATAACAACCTGTTCCTAAAATTTATTCAGTTGACAGGGGTATGCAAGTTATTCTAACATCGACACATACCATGTAATGATAATTGCAAACATAAATACCTCCAGCACCCCACCAAATGCAGTCATCAAACTCAATATATGGTACCGGCAAATTATGTATGGTACATTTATATGTATATCGATTATCATATTGCCCAGTATGTCGAATATCATCCAAGACTTCCTTATAAGCATGCAAATAATTATTCAATTCATTAGTATTTAAATATTCACAACTAGTATTAGCCCAAAAAATGTTTTGATATACAAAACTAGTATTCCATCCAACGGAATACCATGGATTCACAAATTCAACAAAAGGAAATCCGCTATTACAGTCACACCAAAGTACGGGATTATGAGGATTAAGTTTTACAGTCATTGCTGAACAAGCATTTGGATTTTGGTCTTCACATGAACTTAACGAAGTTCCATTTTCAAAATCAATTGGATCTTCCCATGGATTTATAACCATTGTCCAGCAACCCATAAACTCACCCCAGGTACCAAGGGTGTAATCTACGCTGAATTCTGTCATGTTTTCATCAAAACCGACGATCTGAATCTGAATGGATATAACAAGACTATCGGCCATATTCAGATTATTCATCTCATTCTCAAGATCCTGATATTTTTGCATCATTTCAGTTCCAGAAATAATCGGATTGCCCTCACCATCAAAATCAACTATGGATAATGTAAAACCCGATTTTTTGTCACAGCAGTAGACTACTGTTGAATCCTTGAGAAAGCATATTTCTTCGTCATTTAATAAAGATGTTTCCATCTCATATCTGGCTAGCGCGGCCGATTTATCTTCAAAAACAATATCTGATTTTAGATCACTTTGGTAAGTTTTGTATTGTTCTCTAAAACTTATTATTAGATTATATCTATCATGGGCATCATCAGAGGGCAGGAATGCATTAAGTTTATCAATATTTCCTTCATTATTGATAGAAAGATTATTAGTAATATTATCATTTTTGTTGCAAGAAGCAATAAGAGTGGTTGTTAAAATTAATAACATAAGATGGTAAACTAGATTTTTCATGACTGAATGTTTTTCTGTTAGTTATTATTTTACAAAAAGTTCAAAATGATATTTATCGCTTTATGGAGGCCGAATTCTTTTCGAATTCGAATGGAACAATAATGCGTTATCGATAAATAAAAAAATAAATCTATTAGAAACCAGTTTTTCCAAAGAAAGTATACTTAATAATTAATTACAATAACTATGATTTATTATTAATCCAGAAAACAAGAAAAAGTAATACATTTTTTTGAGTTTTTTTAAGAACAAGAAAAACTAATTTTGAAATGCATGTCCGTCTTCAATGGGGTGGTACACTTTTCACCGGATTTACTGCTACACTTTCACTGGATTATTCAAAGAATTAATAATTATTATATTACGAATAAAAAAAGGGAGCTTCCTGCTCCCCTTTTTTATGCCATCAGGTTTTCATCCGCGAAGGACAGGTAGGTATCCGGAGTGAGGATCAAGTGATCCAGCACCTGGATATCCAGGACATTACCCGCCTGGATCATCTTCTTGGTCAGGGACTGATCCGCGGCAGAGGGTTCTGTATTGCCGGATGGATGGTTATGTGCCAAGATGATCGAGCTGGCATTGGCAAGCAGGGCGGTAGAGAAGATCACCTTGGGATCCGCCACCGTACCGGAAACGCCACCCAGAGAGATCAGTGCGTAACCGATGACCTTGTTGGCGCGGTTCAGGCAAAGGATGTAAAAGGCTTCACGGTGAGAGAGGTCAGAGCCCCAGACATCACGCAGGATGTTGCTGGCATCCAGGCTGGAGGAGACCTTGTTGCAGTTGGTGTAGGAAACTACTCCGTAGTTCATGCGAAGCTCGCGCACAAAAGTTTTGAATAAGGGTTGTGTGTTCATGGCTAAACGTATTGTGCAGCCGGTGAGAGCTGCTGGTTAAAAAAAATTCAGCCGGAACAATCACGAGCAGGATAACATTAGGTCAAGGAGATGGGTCAGGTTTCGAAGCATGAGAAAATGAACAGACCCAACGGGCGGGAATACAATGAATATCCAACATTCGAACATACGAAGGCGAGGGAGAATTGGAGGTCGAAGGAGATTTGCGATTAGATTGCAGAAATCTGAATTCTTCCTTTAGTTCAACTATCGCCTTCTACTTTCACCTCGCCTTCCCCTTTGTATGTTCATATGTTCTGAGGTCCTCTCCCCGTCCTTGACGAAATTTTAGACTGCGAAGTAACTTTGCAGGATTTTATGAGTAACAAGCAGCGAAAAGTCGGGCCTAGGGCTGCGACAAGGGAAAACCTGATGGACAGGAAATTACTTAGGGCTGTTTATAATAAGCGGATAATCAGCGCATAGCAACGGGTAAGAACTTAGGGTAAAGGCTCTTTTTGCTTCGTTTTCTACTTAGAAAAAGAAGTCGGCGGGATTTCGGATCCGGTATTCCAAAAAATAAGCGGCTAAATTCCTCGAATTTAGCCGCTTCCGCGGGATTAAAAGGACTGCAAGTCCTTTTTTATCATGCTATGCCCCGCGCCGCCCTGAATGGAAACGGTAATTTCCTATATCAATTTTGCGTGTTATATGTAACGAAAAAAATAATATGCTCCTCAGATTCCTTCATCGTCATGTTTACTAATTTTCCCGTCGCGACAAATAATCACTCCTGGAATGAATCCAACAGGCTAATCGACAATTTGATGGATTACTAAGTCATTTTGAAGATGGAATATCAAGATTTCAATTTCTTGGAATTCTTTAAGGATTAATTTTTTCCTTGGGATTGAAATTTACTTCGATTTATCTTGCAAATTCTATAAACAGCTTAAGCTTTTGTATTCATAAGGATTTGTATAAGCAATATTATGTCTCAACAGGAATAATCCAGGAGTTTCGCATTAAAAGAAGTTGCGTCAAGAAGTGCTCATAGCTTCATAAAATAACCATGGCATTTTATGCTAAAAATGACTCACTTCATAAAATAACTCACTAATGTCAAAAATATACATCTGACAATCAAATCATTTTCAGATTTATTGTTAATTTTATGTGCTGTGATATGAACCATAGAACATAATATCTTACAAATAGTCAGCTCAAGATGTAGTACGCTTTTATTCGTTCTAGACAATTGAAATAATATCACTCAAATAATGAATATCTAATTGGCTATCAGTTTAACCCAAATATGTAATGAAATTTGTTGTATTAAAATCCCGATAACTCAATAAAAATGAGAATTTTTATCGTAACATTAGCCTTACTATCCTGCCTTTTTGCATATGCTGATCAGGACCCTATTGCGCGACACGATTATGTGCCTAATGTCATTCTTCCGTCACCGACAGCTGCAGAGCTGGGACGATATGGTCAAATACCGGTAGGAATGTTTACAGGTACTCCGCAAATATCAATTCCTTTATATACAATGACCTCCAGACAACTCTCCATCCCGGTTTCATTATACTACAGCAGTAATGGGATTAAAGTGGACCAGGTAGCTTCCTGGGTAGGTCTGGGATGGTCGTTGAACGCAGGAGGAGTGATTACAAGAATAATTAGGGGGCAGGAAGATGAAAAAACAACATTTCCAGTGCCGGTAAATATTGAAGAAGACTGCTACGAAACATGGGATTTCCTTCACAACATATGGTATGACATGCTGGATACAGAACCTGACCTTTTCTCATTCAATTTTGCGGGACATAGCGGAAGCTTTGTTATGTATGTGAATGATCAAAATGAATGGGATATTGCATTAATTCCTTTTCAGGATCTGAAAGTCGAATTTAATTACAACCAGGGAGAATTGGATTCTTTTACAATTACCACTACCGATGGTATACAGTATTTATTTGGTGATCCATTCATTGAAACATCTAAAATCTACAATACTGGGTACTCTTGCTCAAGAACCTACGACCAACCTAAAAGAACCTCCTGGTATTTGTATAAAATAATCCATCCCGGTGGGGACATCATTGAGTTCACATATGACAGCAAATATTTTACTTATTATTCAGGAATATCAGAGACGGTCACAGAATTGCTATATCCCAACACATGTGGTCCTAATCAGTGCGAAGCACCTAATAATCCTACAACGTTATGCCATCAGATTTTGGCAGCTACAACATGGCATCTGACTTCGATTGAGGCCAGTGATGGTCAAAAGATCATTTTTTATCCTTCTTATAACAGACAAGATTTGGATGACTATAAACTTGACAGTTTAATCGTTCTGGATCCAGACGGAAACGTGTACAAAAGATTCGATTTTTCCTATTATTTTACAATGCACAATCAATATTTAAACACATTTCATGACGATGACCAGACACTTAAGCATAGAATGTTTCTTGATAGTATCCAGATATCTGGTGATTCAAGCCCCGTAATCCAGACATATGGATTTGAATACATCCAACGGAATGATTTACCACCACGACTTTCTTTTGCACAGGATCACTGGGGGTATTTTAATGGAGTCGATAATAGTGCCTTTATCCCTGATCCTGGTGAGGATTGGGAAGGCATTTTTCAAGGTCATGATATCGATAATGACAGGGAGCCCCATGGTATTTTTTCGGGGAAAGGCTTATTGAATAAAATTATATACCCAACCGGTGGATATACGATTCTTGAGTACGAACCGAATACCATTATTTCAGAAGATACTATTTTGGATCAATCACAATACATATTACTTAACGTTTTGGGCAGTGGACGTACTCAGCCCGATTCAAAAGTTGATACTTTCAATGTGCCATTTACTCAAAAATGCAATCTGCACGGAGCACTGACATTTCAAGACACGCCGGAATGTAATCCGCCCGAACTAAATCAGTATAAAGGCAGAATCACCCTGAAAAAAGCTGGATACAACTTGCACATAATTGATGAAGAAGTCACTATAAATGATCCAGCATTCGATAAGGAAGTGATTCTCCTAAAAAATACCGATTATATATTAACTGTTACGTCTTTTTCGATGTGTGTAGAAGTCAGCGGGAAAATAACCTATTATGGCAGCTCTGAAATTCAAAATGCACTTATAGAAATAGGCGGTCAGAGAATCAAAACGACCATTCTGACAGATCATGTCACTGACCGGAATGAGATTATCCATTATTACTATGGTCCAAAGGATGACACAAACAATTCATCAGCATTACTAAACGGAAAAATAATTCCTTATTCGACTTATTCAACTACTAAACCATGTGAATTTCCCTGTGAATTTATTACCTGTGACTATGTGACCCTTCATTCAAGCAGTGTAAACACGCTCTATAATGCAAATGGCAATCATATTTTTTATCAGTATGTGACGAAATCATTTGGCGAGAACTTCGAATACGGTGGAGAAGAATATAAATTCCAGACATCTTATGATAGCTATGGTAATCCCATATGGGGACAGCAAACGATCATGGGTGGTACAAAAACCAATGGCAGCTGGAATGCTGGAAACCTGTTGGAGAAAAAGACTTTTCGAAAAGCAGAGGATAACTCATTGATACTCACTAAAGACGAGATTAATACTTATAAAACGGAGGCAAGGAACAGCAAAGAAATTGTTGGTTATATAATAAATAAGAAATATGATGTTCCTTGTCAAGGAGGTTATTCCACAATCTGTACTGATGAATTGGTTAATATGCCGTTATACAGCTACTGTAGCTCAAATCATAATCATCATTGGATAATTGGCTTTTTTGGAACATGGTGTCTTGGAGGAAATATGGAAGATGCTTACCACCCCTGCCATGACTCTGCAGTAAATTGTACTCTTGATTATTACTGGGATATGAACCAATATGTGGTCAATGAATATAAGGTACTTTCCAAATGGCAATACCTTGAAACAAGCGAGGTAAGGGATTATGATCCGGATGGGATCAATTATCTTTCAACCACGAATCAGTATTTTTACGATAATTCCTCCCACGCCCAGATCTCCCGGACGTATACAACAACCAGTGAAAATAAAAGAGAATACACGCTCACCCTATTTCCAGATGATTATGCCAACATTGAAGGACAACCAGGGGATCCGATAGGTATGATGAAAGAGAAACACATGATAAATACCCCTATCGAAACCATTCAATATGAATCCGACACGAATGGAGAGAATATTAAAGTGCTCCATGGGAATATAAGAACTTACCGGGATTTTGACAATCATATTTTGTTAAATAGTACTTATCAGCTTGAAACATCCGATCCTATACCTAAATCGTCCTTTACGTTATCCAATTTCCAGGAACCAGGGATTTTTCCTCCAGATCAGGGTGATCCTCAGGATTTTGCCATAGGGCAATGGGACCAACATTATTCACCAACTCCTCTCGTGACCGTCGATGAGTATGATAATTACTCAAATATTCTGCAATATCATAAGGAAAATGATATTAACGTGACCATCCTATGGGGCTATAACTACTCTTACCCCATCGCTAAAATCGAAAATGCTACATATGATCAGGTTGAGGGAGTATTATTAGATTCTCTGGCGATTTCATATGAGCAACTTCAGACAAAAACCAGTGAAGAGTTAGAGACAATATTCCAGGCTCTCCGGAATCATGATGAATTGAAGGATGCATACATCCATTCGTATACCTACTCACCCTTAATTGGAATGATCTCCGAAACGACACCCTATGGTATCAAGACTACCTATGATTACGATGCCTTCGGGCGACACTCCAATATCAGGGATCACAATTCATATATATTGAAACATTTTGATTATAACTACGCAAGATAACCAAACCGATGAAATACTGTCTATTTTCAGTCATTCTCCTGCTGGGCGTCATCGAATCATTCCAATCCCACGCCCAGGTATTATCGCCCCAATGGTCATTTCAGGTTGGAGGCCAGGGAGATGACCGGGGAATGAAACTCATGGCCGATCTTACCGGGAACATCTATTTTGCGGGAACCATAGAAAATACTGCCTGCATCAATCAAACAACCGATACGATCACCAGCCTGGGTTATGAGGATATTGTATTTGGTAAAATCAATAAGGACGGGCAGCTTTTATGGAGGAAACACCTGGGCGGCATAGGAACGGATGCACCTTCTGATATCACGGTGAATGCAAATGGGGAAGTTTTCCTGTCCGGCATCTTTGAGGATACGATCCATTTCGGGACCACCTTTCTTAAAGCCAAAGATTATATTGACAGTTTTATAACGAAATATGATTCACTGGGCAATCTGTTGTGGTTGCGGCAAATATCTGGACTGGACAGCGAGCACTGCGTGACCATAATTTGTGACACTTATGGAAATCTGATCTGTGGAGGATTCTTTGCCAACACGCTGGAGTTCCCTTTGCAAAACACCGGTATTTCCCAATCTCAGGGTGAATATGATGGATTTCTTGCGAAATGGAGTCCCTGGGGTGCACTCTTATGGATAGAGCTGATCCCTGGTCCGGAAATCAGCCAGGTGAAAGATGTGCTGATGGATAATAATAACTCATGCTATGTCATCGGAACCTTCAGTGGTACCGTAATTCCGGACAGTACACAAAATGCTGTCAATTCACTTGGGGGGAAAGATGTCTTTATTGCCAGATACAACCCCCTTGGTGATCTGCTTTGGTTCAAATCAGCCGGAAGTATCCTTGATGATAACGCGAAGTGCCTTACCCTGGGTGGTAATGATAAAATGATCATGACCGGTGAATTTAAGGAAAATCTGCGTCATGAAAATAAGACAATCCTGAGCGCCGATGGCGGTGATGATATCTTTCATCTGAAATTCAATAAGAATGGTATTTTACAAAGTTTTACAAAACATGGTGATATTAATAATGATTTTGTTTTCGATGCCTGGATACCGGTTGGACAGAAGATAGCGATGACCTCTGACCTGAAAATTCTGGGGGGAAACAAAAGTGTTACACTTGCCAGTTATGAGATGCTGGGAAATATAGCCGATATCCTTGAAACATCAACTGACTTTAATCCAATAATCCTTTCAGCCGTCATGACTCAGCCTGATGAGATTTATTTCTGCGGAACATTTCATGACAAAATTGTGTTGGATCAATTTACACTTAATTCCAGAGGTCAGGAAGATTTATTTATCGTTAAACTGGCGCCTGAACAGGATAGTGTCAGCGAACTTAAGCGAAATGAAGCAGATACTATTGTTTTTCCGGCTTCGGATATGTATCCGACCGTTAATGATGATTTCACCCTTTATTCCTACCCTAATCCTTTCGGTGAAATCACTCAGATCATTTATTCGTTGCCTCAGGCTGGCAATGTGCACATCGAAATACTGGATATGAAAGGGAATATAATCAGAAAGTACGATTTCGCCAATCAATCGGCAGGAAACCATGTCCTGGATTTTAATGGAAAAGAATTACATACCGGCAACTATTATTGCAGGTTTTACGCATCAGGGGAGACAATCTCCGTGATCAAGGTCATCAAACTTATGTGCCTTCATTAAACGAATGAATCCTGAAAGATACAAGCTGATGAAAACCAATCATAGTGCGACCCAGATCAGCCAGATAGCCAGGTTCTCGTTTTGCGCCCTGCTGATGCTTTGTTTTATTTCGACTTTAGGTCAGAGTCCAGATTATAATTACATCAAACAGACCGAGCTGCTTATAAAAGAAGATGACACTTCTAATATCGGTTCTCTTCAGGATGGAGAAAAATTAGAGACCATCCAGTATTTCGACGGTTTGGGCCGGCTCATTCAGACCAACGCGTATCATCAGTCTCCCAACCGAAATGACATCATCCAGCATTTTGAGTATGACGAAGCGGGGCGGCAGAAATTCAGCTATCTGCCTTTTTCCTATGCGTTTGACGGCAATTATTCATCCGATGCCTATGACCTCACCCTTGACTTTTATTCCGCTTCTTCCTGGGATCCCACTGTTCCTCACGATATACCTTTTGGTGAAACCACCTTCGATGAATCCCCCCTGAACCGCGTCATGAAACAGGGATTCCCCGGGGAATCCTGGCAGCTGGATGCGCATCCGCAGCAGTTCAGCTATTTGACCAATGCCGCCAATGACATTCCCCTGTTTCAGTATAATGCAGGAACCCATCAGTATTTTACCACGACCTGCTACCCGGCACAAAGTTTATATGTCACCGAAACCCTGGATGAAAACCAAAATCCCGCCAGAACCTACAAGGATAAACAGGGCAGGATCCTTGTTCAGGAATCCGAGCTGTCGGGCACACAGATCAGAACCTGTTACATTTATGATTCCTTTGGCAACCTGGCACTGGTCATCTCCCCGGAAGGAAGCAAGCTGATCACAGGCTCCTTCACCTGTACAGGCGATTTCGTAAAAAAGTGG
>Ga0116153_10003419_pt1 | contig 11212 bp, 13 predicted proteins | sample AD_UKC028_MetaG_FD_89896 | JGI IMG/M metagenome (GOLD analysis project Ga0116153, IMG submission 89896) | Active sludge microbial communities of municipal wastewater-treating anaerobic digesters from USA - AD_UKC028_MetaG | ecosystem: Engineered > Bioreactor > Anaerobic > Digestate | place: USA... | reverse complement strand
TTGGGAGAGGACGCGCACAACGCGGCTGACCTGACCGAAGTATTTGTAGGTAGGACCTCTTTCCGCGACCGTTATTCAGTTTGGGCAACCACCCAGGAGGCGGCTGAAAAAGTGCTCACCTACAACCTTGAAAACGAACTGCTCAACTGGCCAATGAAGGAAGTTCCGGTAATCAAATTCAACGATCACGGCGTGGAGATCACTACCCGGCCGGGCAAACTGGCAACACCGGAAGAAGCGCAAGCGTTGGTAGCAATAGGGAAAGCCGTGCTCAGTGCTTAAGCGATCAAATAAAGCCAGGCGATGTCAATCGCCAGAGTGATGAGGGTGATCACAAATCCCGGTTTGGTGTATTTCCAGAAGCTCAGATCGATCCTGTAGCGTGAAGCAGTTTCGGCGACGATCAAGTTGGCCACAGATCCCAGCAGTGTGAGGTTGCCGGCAAGGGTCGAAGCCGAAGCCAGGGTCAGCCAGCCGATTCGCGCATTATCAAGCGCAGACACCAGCGGTTTTAGCAACAGAACAGCCGGAACGTTGGATACCAGGTTGCTGAGGCCGGCGGATAAGAGGCTGAGATTCCAGATGTTGATCCGGTCTGCTAGGGTGTTCACATCGATCAGCTGGGTGGTCACACCGCTGGTTTCCAGCGATCCGCTGACGATGAAAAGCGCAGAGAAGAATACCAGCAGGCTCCAGTCGAACTCTGCAAAGACTGTTTGGGGTTGGTGCCGGCGGGTAATTAATAACAGGCTGGCAGCCAGGAAAGATGAAAGCGCGATCGGAGCACCGCCCAGGAAAGCAACCAACAGTCCACCTGTGATGAGCAGGGTTTTAATCAGCAAGGGTTTTTGCACCGGGACGATATCCTGTTCCGGCAGTACCTGTAGGGGTCTGCGATCGAAATCGAAAGGGAACATCTTTACAAGCACCAGCCAGATCACACCCAGTCCAACCAGCGCCACAGGGATCAAAGCCAGGGAAAAATCCGTATAAGAAATTCCTGATGCGATACCGACGATCATATTTTGCGGGTTGCCGGTGAGGGTGGCGGTGGAACCCACGTTCGCGGCGGTGGCCAGCGCGATGAGATAAGGGATGGGATTGCGCTTCATCGTGTCCATCAGATTGATCAGGAAAGGGGCGAACATCAGGCAGATCGTGTCGTTGAGGAAAAGCGCAGAAAGAACACCTGCCAGAAGGATCTCAACGGCCAGGAAGGAAGGCGCAGAGCGCGACCAGCGCACCAGCCATTGGCTGGCCACAGAAAAGAAACCGGCGAGTTTCAGGTTGGCGTTAATGATCATCATGCTAAAGAGCAGAATGATCGTGTCAAAGTCAATATAATCGGGCAACTGCTCGAATTGCACTTGCCGTGTCACCAGTAACAACGCCACCCCCATCAAGGCGATTGTTGTGCGATTGGATTTTATGATGGGGTAACGACCGATCGCGACGCCGATAAAGGTGAGCAGAACGATCCCGCCGGTGATCCAAAAGTTGGGGGTCATGGGTTGGATTATACAATTGAAAAAGGCTCTTTAGGACAACCCTTGACTAAAATTTATTTAATTTGATTATGCGGATATAATATATCAGGTTTATAAAGTTCAGGAGAGCCACATGCCAAATTTACTGGTAGCTTTTATCACAGGGTTCACCACTGGGGGTTTAAGCTGTATGGCAGTGCAAGGCGGATTGCTGGCAAGTTCGCTTGCCAATCAGATCGAGAGAGATCTGGCTGTAACCGGCAAGTCAAAAGCCAGACCAAAATATAAGATCACCTTTCCCATCCTGTTGTTTCTGATGAGCAAGCTCGTTGTTTACACTGGGTTGGGCGCTTTGCTTGGCAGCCTGGGACAATTACTGCAATTCACCCCCACGGCGCAGGCCATACTTCAATTTGTCATCGCCGCTTTCATGCTGGGGAACGCGCTGCGCATGCTGAACGTGCATCCTATTTTCCGCTTTTTCACATTCGAGCCGCCGGCAGCGGTAACCCGTTTTGTACGGCGCAAGGCGCGGGGTGAAGCCGCCTGGTTCACTCCGGTGATGCTTGGCGCGTTGACCGTTCTGATCCCGTGTGGGGTCACGCAAACCATACTTGCTGCCGCAATCGCCACAGGAGATCCACTTTCAGGAGCGGCCTTATTATTCGCGTTTACCCTGGGTACCAACCCGGTGTTTTTTGCGCTGGCTTACCTGGCCACGCGCCTGGGCGCCTTGCTGGAAAAGCGCCTGGTGAGGATCACGGCTATTGCTTTGATCATCCTCAGCGTCCTGGCGGTTGATACCGGTTTGAATTTGTTGGGGTCGCGCTATTCGTTAACGCGCCTGGCATCCGGCTTTGGCAGCGCGGAACAGGTTTCTTCCATCTCATCCAATGACGGTTCGCTCATCCTTAACGTGGTGGATAACGGCTACCGTCCGCGCCGCTTGCACGCTCCGGCGGATACACCGATCACACTCACCCTGGTCACCGAGGATGTGCATTCCTGTTCACGGGCTTTTCTCATCCCGGAACTGGATTACGGGGTGATCCTTTCTGCCACGGGTGAAGAAAAGGTGGAAATCCCGCCCCAAACCGCCGGCACGGTCCTGCCGTTCACCTGTTCCATGGGGATGTACACCGGTGAGATCATATTCGATCTCTAAGAAGGAAAACTGATGAAAAAACTGGTCTTTACAATCGATGACATGCACTGCGTTAATTGCGCCATGCGCTTGCAGGAACTTGAGGATTCGCTTACCGGTGTTCTACAGGTGGATGCTTCTTACCGCCATGGAAAAATGACCGTTTCGATCGATGAGACGACGGTTTCAGCAGACCAGATCATCGCAGAGGTTAAAAAGATCGGCTACACCGCCAGGCTGGCAGGCGGTTGAGCAACCCTTTAAACCCCATTATTCTCCTTCTGTAATGGTGATCGAGGAGATCACGTCGCCGGTAAAATTCGGGTTCTTTTGCGGATCACGCCGCGTAATACCTTTCACCACATCCATGCCACTAATCACCTGGCCGAAGATGGTGTAATCAGAGCTGCTTAAAGGCACTGGACCGAACGTAATGAAAAACTGGCTGCCGTTCGTGTTGAGCCCGGCGTTGGCCATGGCCACCACGCCTTCTTTATCAAAATTCAGGTCGCTGTATTCGTTGTCAAACTGGTATCCGGGGCCGCCTGAGCCGCTGCCCGAGGGATCACCGGTCTGCGCCATAAAGCCTTCCAGCACGCGGTGGAAAGTAACGCCATCAAAGAAACCTTCCCTGGCGAGGAACACAAAACTGTTCACCGTCACGGGTGCTTTGTCAGGGTATAGTTCGATGACAAACTCACCGCCTTTTTCCATTTTAACTGTCGCCATATACTTCTTAGCGGTGTCGATGGTCATGGCCGGCGGGGCATCGTATTGTTTGATGACCGGGGCGGCTGGCAGGGTGCTCTCAGTTTCGCGGGCAGGCGAGCGTTTGGCCAGTTCTCCCACCACGATGGCGAGGATGACAACACCAACGAGCATCAGGATCAGTTTCAGGTCCGAGTATTCGCGGCGTTTGCGCTGAGTGGTTTTTTTGGTGCGGGTGGTGTTTTTGGTGGATTTATTGCTCATTGATCACCTTCAGATTCAGGATTTGTGCAGGATCTCTTTTTCCGCGCTTGCGATCTCAAGCATCAGCGCTTCAACTTCCTGCTTTGTTTCTTCCGCCGCGTTGGGCATGAACTGCACGAACTTGACCAGGTCGCGCGCCTGGCGCAGAAGGTCTTTTACATTGGCAGTGTAGCTCAAATCCATCCAACCGTGTTCGATGGGGAGAGGAAGCTTGCGCGCCTTCTCGATCAGGGCGCGTGCTTTTTTAATGCGTTCAGTTATAGGAATGACCTTAGCCATACCGCGACCTCCGATAAGAATGATCAATTTATAGCACAGAGCGGCAATTTTTGGGAATCCATTCCGGGTGATACAAAGGCAGTTTATCTAAACGATTTGATGGGGAAATTCCATTCACCTCTCGAGTTTGCCTGATTTCTCTTGTTATAATGAATTGGTGACGACGTGTTTGAAATGACAGGGCTGATTTACAGTCTTTCAGCGCTGATGAATTATTTAGAGATCTCGAGTTTTTTATGAATGCAGATGATATAACCATCAATACTGAAAACAAGCCCTCGATTCAGCAGCTCAGCGACTCTCTCGTCGATGAAGTTGTTGGAGCGGTTGGTCTACCCAGGAACCGTTTCAATCACTGGTTAATGGGGGTGTTGATCAAACCTGTAACGGACCGCTTTGCACATGTGGGACTCAATTTTGAACGTTTGATCAAAGAGGATGGATTTCCAACCGCCAGCGCGTGGGCGTTATCCCTGTTCTGCAAACCGGCGCGCGCGCACTTCCTTCACGAAGTTCCTAAAAGCGGTCCTCTGCTGGTGGCGGCCAACCACCCCGGGGCTTACGACGCGCTGGTCTATGCTTCCCAGCTGGGGCGCAAGGACGTCAGCCTGATCGCCACGGAGATCCCCTACCTGCGCCTGCTGCCGCTCACGAGCAACCATCTCATTTACGCCGCGCGTGACAACAGCACCAGCCGCATGGTCGCCATGCGCCAGATCATCCGCCATCTCCGTTCCGGCGGCGCGATGATCTACTTCCCCTCCGGTCACCGCGACCCGGACACGGCGTTTTACCCAGGCTCTAAAAAAATGATCGATAGCTGGCTGCCTGTATTTGACTTCTTTTATCAATATGTTCCCGGGTTAAAGATCCTCCCTGCCATTGGTTCCGGCATCCTCTCCGAACGCTGGGCGTACCATCCCATCACACGGTTGCGGCGCAAGCAGGTCGACCGGCACCGCCTGGCGGAGTTCTGCCAGGTCATCGGTCAGCTGGCCAAACCTGGAAAGCTATTGGTCACCCCAGCGGTCTCTTTCGGCAGAGCGGTAAGCCAGGAGGACCTGGCGCATGAAGGTGTGCGCGAGGATTACCAATCGGCGATCGTCGCAATGGGTAAAACACTATTGAACGATCACATCCAGCAATTTGGTCTCCAATACAGTTGACCCACATAACCGCGTCATTTTAAAGCTGTCTGCGGGATCATGTGTGCCAAATTCTCCTCCCGGATGTAAAATCAAGCCGCGATAATTCATAAATTAGGAGCACATGGTGAATATCCTGGTTGTCAACTGCGGCAGTTCCTCTCTGGGTTTCAAGGTGTACCAGACCACGGGGTCAGACGATTCGAAAGTGATCTTGGCGGGAAAAGCGCGCAACGTCGCCACGCAAACAAAGACGCAGCCGCGAATTGAATGGTCTCAGGATGGCGGCATGCAATCGCGAGAGTGCCCGCTGCCTTCCCACCAGGCTGCCGCGCGAGAAATGCTGACGATTTTGAGAGAGAACAAGATACACCCTGACGCGGTCGGGCACCGCTTTGTACACGGAGGGGAGCTGTTCAATGCAACCACGCGGGTGGATGCGCGCAGTCTGGGAGGATTGACGCAGGTGTTGCCGCTTGCGCCGATCCATAATCCCAACTCGTTCAGCGCGATCCAGGTTTGCCTGGAAGAACTGCCGGGGGTGGCTGAATTTGTGGTATTCGACACGGCTTTTCACGCATCGTTGCCGGTCGAGGCCAGCACGTACGCGCTGCCACGTGATCTGGCTGACCGCTACGGCTTACGCAAGTATGGCTTTCATGGATTGTCTTACCAGTATGTCAGCACGCGGGCTGCGGCCTTGTTAGAACAGCCGCTTGAACAGATAAAGTTGATCATGTGCCACCTGGGCACGGGCGGTTCCAGTGTATGCGCCTTCGCCAACGGACATTCCATGGAAACCTCAATGGGGTTTTCCCCGTTGGCCGGGCTGGTGATGTCCACCCGCTGCGGAGATATTGATGCCGAGGTCGCGCTGGAACTGGTGCGCCGGGGCATGCCAGCGGATGAAGTGAGCAGCGTCCTTAACAACCAATCCGGTTTGATCGGTTTGAGCGGTTATTCTTCCAACCTGGCGGAGATCATTGAAGCGGCGGAAGCGGGCGACGAAGCTTGCCGGATCGCTTACGAGGTTTACGCCAGGCGATTGAAACTTTACCTGGGTGCCTACACTTACCTGCTCAACGGAGCGGACGGGATCGTTTTTACCGATGATATCGGGGTGACCTCATGGAAGCTGCGCGAAAAGGTCTGCAGCGGCGCGGATCGCCTGGGGATCCGGTTGGATGCCGTGCTTAACCGCAGGGCGACCGATTACCATCCGGCGTTCATCCAGAGTATGCAATCCAGTGTGAAAATACTTGTTCTACCTACCGATGAGGAACAGGTGATACTGGAGGAAGTTCTGCGTATGCTTTGACAAAAAAACAGGGCTGGTAACTCACCAGCCCTGTTATATCTTTGGGGGAATTTTGATCAATCTTCAGCGTATCCGCACAACGCCATGGCGCCCGGTCCGGTGCTGATGCCCAGCACAGGCCCGGTCATGTTGATCAACAGCTCAACAGGGTTGAATTCAGCGCGGATGCGTTCAGCCATTTCTTCGGCTTCATGCAATATATTGCCATGCATCACCGCGATGTGCAGGTTCCTGGAATCCTTAAAGTGGTCAAAAAACTTTTTATACAGCAGATCAATGATGCCCTTGTGGGTACGCGATAGGGAGGCTGGTTCCACCAGACCAGTCTTATGGTTGATCTCAACCAGCGGCCGGATCTTCAGCGCGCTGCCCACCCACTTGACCGCGTTACCGATGCGACCGCTTTTTTGCAAGTATTCCAATGAATCCATTGCCACGTACTGCACCAGCTTCTTCTTGAGGTCATCAAGCATCACCAGAATGTCACTGACAACCATGCCGGCATCGCGCGCGCGGGCAGCAGCCAAAGCCTGCCAGCCCAGGCTCATGGTGGGACCCTTGCCATCCACCACGGAAACCGGGACGTCAACGAGTTTGGCGGCTTCGCACGCCATGTGATACGCGCCGCTCATCGCGCTGCTGACCGTAAGGGCAATAATCTCAGAAGCACCTTGCAAGGCAGCCTGCTCAAACACCCCCTTAAAATCAGCGATGCTGGCTTGTGAGGAGGAGGGATACACCGGATCTGTTACCAGCCGTTTGTAAAAATCCAGCGCGTGCATATCCACACGGTCGCGGAACTGCTCATTGCCCCAGATGATGTAATGTGGAATGATGGTGATGTCGTACTGTCTGATCAAGTTATCCGGAATGTCACATGTGCTATCAGTAATGATCTTTATCAAGGTCTGCCTCGTTTTCTACCCCCTTCTTGCTAAATTCCAGCTGCCTGAATGGGGAGCATTTTCAATTAGCGAGTTAAAAATATCACAATTCCTGATCGTCCATAAGGGTTTTTTCGTGCGAAATTGGTGTGTTCTCGGGTTCGAGATGGGTCAGAATGATGCTCCCCGGCAGGGCGGCGGACAGGTTGTTCTCAATAATGGTCACAAGATCGTGCCCGCGGGTGACCGTCCATTCTCCGGGTACCAGCACATGCATGGAAATGAATTTATAAGCCGCGGATTGCCTGGTGCGCAGCGCGTGGATGTTTGCTCCAGGGACCAGAGATTCCCGGATTACTTTTTCGACCAATGCCAACTCATCGGTTGACAGTGAACTATCCATGAGACCGGCAACCGACCTGCGCACGATCCCGACACCGGTCCAGATGATGTTCAGCGCGACAAAGATGGCCACGATCGCATCCAGCGGCTGCCACCTGGAGACAGCAACGGCACCAACTCCCAGCAACACACCGCCGGAGGTCCATACGTCTGTCATGAGATGCTTGCCATTGGAGGTCAGGGAGATCGAATTATATTTTTTCCCGGCGCGTTGCATGATCAATGAAACAACCAGGTTGACCAGAGAAGCAGCGAGCGAAACGGCCAAACCAATGCCGATCTTCTCCAACGGCTGCGGATTGAGCAGGCGTTCGACAGCGGTATAGATGATGCTGATCGCCGCGGCTAGGATGAGAGTGCCCTCAATACCGCTGGAAAAATACTCCGCTTTCGAATGCCCATAGGTGTGATTTTTATCCGCCGGACGTGCGGCAATGGCCAGCATGGTCAGCGCCATCACGGCACCCACCAGGTTTACGATCGACTCGAGCGCGTCGGATAACAGACCAACCGACCCGGTGAGGAAGTAAGCCGCGCTTTTTAACCCGATGGTGAGCACGGCTCCGCCAACGGAGAGCCAGGCAAAACGGGTTAATTTTGATCGATCAAACTGGACATCCATTTTTTTGCCTCGCGAAAGGTTATTTTTTTCTGAAAGATCTATTGAATTCTCGATGAGCTCTTGCATCTTTTGGATCTGTGTCCTGATGGTCCTTGTCCTGACGATCAATGTCAGTATGTAGATAAGTATGCCCACAAGAATGACTGCGAAGCCGGCGATCATGTAAACAGTGGTGTCAGGTGTCATTGCTCACCTCCGGCTTCGAGCTCCATGCGTTTTTGCATTAACTCGCTTTGTGCGGACCCCAGGCGATAGCGGTGCCAATAGAGGGCTACGAAAAGCAATGTGAAAGCCGCCAGGCTGCCAAAAAAGGCCGCCAGCATGCGCGGGCTCATGGCGAATGTGCCGAGAGCGGGGTCGGAGGAGGCAACCAGCACCGGGTGAATGGTGCGGAACACGCGGATGGAGATGAAGGTCAATGGCACGCTGGTAAAACCGACGATGGCATAAACCGCGGACAGTTTGGCCCGCCTTGCCGGGTCATCCACCCCGCCGCGCAACAGCAGATAGGCGGAATAGATCAATTCCATGATGAGTGTGGTGGTCAGACGCGGGTCCCAGGTCCACCAGGTGTTCCAAACCGGGCGCGCCCAGATCGAACCGCTGACGATACCCAGAGCGATGAATACCATGCCGATCTCAACCCCAGCCAGGCTGGCTATATCCCAACGCATATCGCTGGTCTTGAGGTAAGCGATGGCGGCTACAGTGGCCACCAGGAAGCCCAGCATGCCGCTCCAGCTGGCGGCGACATGAAAGTAGAATACCTTCTGCACCCGGCCCATGGTCAACTCGATGGGGGCGTAGAGCATCACCAGCAAAAAAGCAATCAATACAGCAAGTCCTGCCATCAGGTCGATCAGCAGGAGCAGGCGTGGTGTTTTATTCGAGTCGGTCATTTATTTGCTCTATTCTTCAATAATTTTATCAAATATCAGTAATCCGATCGCGGCAAAAAGCAGGTCATAACCCGCCAGCAGCATGAACCAGGTGGATAGCTCACCCTCGATGCCGCCCTGCAGCAGTATGGTGGAGGCGCGCACAGCCGAGAGGAGCAGGGGGATAAGGACTGGGAAAAGCAGCACCGGTAGCAACATATCGCGCGCGCGCAGCTGCAGCGACAATGAAGAAAGCAGGGTGCCGGTAAGGATGTAGCCCAGCGTTCCCAGCAGGATCACCCCGAAAAATCCGGGAAAAAACAAGTTGACATTGTTGAAGAGCGCGTAAACCGGCACGATGATGGCTGCAGTGATGAGCAAGTAAACCCAGTTGACCAGGGCCTTGCCGAAAAAGATCGCTGTGCGGTCAATGGGGGCGAGCAGCAGCCCGTCAAATCCTTCGCGGTCCTTCTCCAGTGACATGGAGCGGTTGAGGCTGATCGTACCGGCGAAACACAGCGTCACCCATATCACCCCGGGGGCGGCTTTGCTGCGCATCTCCACCGAGAGATCGAACGCGAACACGAACACCAGGATGACCGTAAGCGCGAAGACCAGCATGGTGCCCAGGATCTCACGGGTGCGCCGTTCTGCGAGCAGGTCTTTCCAGAAGATGGCCAGGACAGCATTGAGGAATTGTCTCATTCGCCGCCCTCGGGGATGTGTTTCACCGCTTGCGCGCCGGTGACCTCGCGGTAAAGGTTGGACAGGCTTTGCGGGGTGAGTGCTGTGCGCGGGTGGGAAAAGGCGATCCTGCCTTGGTGCAGCAGGTCGATACGTGTGCTGGAACGGCAGGCTTTATCGAGGTCGTGCGTGGCCAGCAGCACCATTTTTCCGCTGGCGGCTGTTTCCATCATCAGGGATTCGAGGATTATCGCGGAATCCTGGTCCAGGCCGGTGTAGGGTTCATCCATCAACAAAAAAATGGGATCATGCAGGATGGCGCGTGCGATGGACAGGCGTTGCTGCATTCCACGGGAATAGGTACGTACAAGGTCATCTGCGCGGGGTAGAAGTCGCACCGTTTCCAGCACCTGCTCGATGCGTTTTTCAGGTTGGTTCACCGGGTAGAGCCGGCTGAAAAAGCGCAGGTTTTCCCGCGCACTCAGGTTGCCATAGAGCATGGGAGCGTGCAACACCACACCGATCTGCCGGCGGTAAGCGATGGGGTCGCTTCGGGAGGTAATAGAGCCTGAGTGAATAATACCGATATCTGCCCTGGTTAGATCCGCCATAATGCGCACCAGGGTGGATTTACCTGCGCCGTTCATGCCGATGAGAGAGACGATCTCACCCGGCTCAATGTTCATGGAGAGCCCGCGCAATACCTTGCGGCTGCCGAAGGACTTGGTGAGATTGATTGCTTTTATCATGGCGTTATGGTGTTGATAAAGTCAGGCTTGCGGTGGTGTATTTTCAGGTTGTAATTGCCGGCGTAGTTCGGCCGCGCGGACAATTAATTGTCCGCGCTGTTCTTCATGCTCTAGCGGGGTCAGTTTGCCCAGGTTAAAGTCGAAATCCAGTTCGCGGATATGATCCAGAACAGCTTCGTATTCCGCTTGCTGCCGCGTACGTTCCTCCTCCATCGCCGGCTGTTCGACCTCCTCTTGGGTGGTGAATAGCGGGCGCGTGACGAAAATGATGACCAGCACCAGGACGATAAGGATGAAAATGAGAGCATAGAGGGTCATTATGGCATTTCTCTCCTAATCCGCCATATCCAGCGCGGCATGGATCTCTTCCGCGGATTGGAAAGCGCCGATCATGATGGCGGCCAGACGGCCGTCGCGGCCAATAATGTAGGTTTCAGGCACTGCCTCAACCTTGAACATACGCGAAATGCGAGAGCCCATATCCGGTCCATTCGGGAAAGTGATGCCGTATTTTTCGAGGAACGCGAGCGAATCCTTTTCTGTGTCGACGTAATTGACGCCGATAAAGACGACGTCCCCGCCTTCTTTTACTTCCTGCCAAACCTCTTCGAGTATCGCTCCTTCCTCATCGCAGGTCGCGCACCATGA